>Ga0315281_10013704_pt1 | contig 10958 bp, 13 predicted proteins | sample YL17G07_0_MG_FD_204540 | JGI IMG/M metagenome (GOLD analysis project Ga0315281, IMG submission 204540) | Sediment microbial communities from Yellowstone Lake, YNP, Wyoming, USA - YL17G07_0 | ecosystem: Environmental > Aquatic > Freshwater > Lake > Sediment | place: USA: Wyoming | collected... | reverse complement strand
TTTTCCCCAGGGTAGTGCTTCCCGAGGTTTCACCCGGAGCCAGAGTGAGTTAAGAATTGGATATCCGCACAAAGACTCGAGGTCCTTTTTGAATCCGTACCATGTATCGTAGGTTTGAGGTGAAAGCACCAGACCAGTCACCGTGCTATGTAGATTGCCTGTTTTTAGGTTAATCATTATATTACCCTTCCTCGAAACAATTCGGACATTTTTTTTGAATCGAACCTGGTAGAAACGACCACTGCTAAGGCTCCAGGTATATTATTTCATTCCAAGGTGAAATCCTTCGGGCTGGTTCTTAATGGACATTTTGTTGTGGTAAGAGCGATTCCCACATTGTATGCAAACATGTTCGCGTTTACTTTCCGGGTACATGATCCCGCCAATACATCGCGGGCATGCCATCCACGGGATATGTTCCTTGACCTGTGTTGTAGGCGGTTTCGGCATTATTCTCCACACAGGATATACAGTCTGCGTTAAACCTGATACTGTCATATACATACCTCGCATTCTTGATTAGATTTGATAAGCCTTGAGACTATTATTGTATAGATATGGTCTTGAGTCTATCCAACGTTTGGGTGATTCAAGGCTAGTACTTCTGTAATGGATAGCAAGATTCGTAAGTATTGACATCTTTTCTGGCTGGCACTAACATAACGGCACACCGATCAGAACAAATCGAGGAGGTAACGGTTATGGAATACAAACAAATCATTTACCAGCCCGGAAAGGTCGCCAGGCTTATTCTAAACCGGCCGCGTTATCTGAATGCTCAGAGCACTGTAATGCGTGAAGAAATGACCGATGCCTTCGACCACGCTATGACTGACGATAAGGTTGGTGTTGTAATACTATCGGGTGCAGGTAAAAGCTTTTCCGCCGGGCATGACATCGGTACACCGGATGAGCTCGCCGATCAGCAGGCACGAGGTGGAACCCGCGACAGGTTCGGACGCTATAAACGAATGCGTAAGACCTGCCTGGAATACTGCTTACAGTGGCGTAATTTACCCAAACCGACCATTGCAATGGTACATGGTTACTGCATCTTCGGCGGTTGGATGATTGCTGCTTCGATGGACATTCTTTTTGCTGCAGAGGATTCTCTTTTCTTACCCACGCACTTCCAGTATTTTTCTCCTCCGTGGGAAATTGGCCCCAAGAAAGCCAAGGAAATTATCTTCGAACACAGGTTTATGACCGCCTGGGAAGCCTGCGAACTTGGCTTCGTTAACCGTGTCTACCCGCCAGAAAAGTTGGAACAGGAAACTCTTGCCTATGCTGAACGGGTTGCCGACAACTGGCTGCGGGATCCCTTCCGCGTCCGGACGACAAAATTTTCTATCAATCACATGCAGGACACGATGGGATTTACCGCAGCGCTGGAAGCCGCCTACCAGAGTTATTGTGTCATGGTAGGTTTGGAAGAACGCAAGGTTGCTCCACCGAGAGAGGGCGGTCTCGCTAATACTCCCATGGCGTTAAAGAATCTCGAACTTACCAAACCATGGTTAGAATCAGAGCGTAAAAGAACGAAGATTTAACGTTCCAAGAGTCGGGACACTTCATTGGCGGTCAACTCTCTTAGTCCTCCCTCTTTGAGATCGCCGAGAGTCAGGTTGCCGATGCGGACTCTTCTAAGAGCTAAGACTTGATACCCGAGGCGTGCGAACATACGGCGTATCTGTCGTTTTCTTCCCTCGTGAATTGTAATGCTGTAATTAAATGGTTTTATTCCGACTTCCTTGACTTTAGCCGGTGCGGTTAAACCGTCGTCGAGCAGGATACCATGCTCCAGCTTTTGTTTCTCATCAGTTTTTAACTTTCCTGGAATCTGGACGAGATATTCTTTCTCGTGCTCGTAACGCGGATGGGTGAGACGGTTAGTAAGTTCGCCGTCGTTGGTCAAGAGTAAAAGCCCGGTAGTGTCTTTATCCAGTCGGCCGATAGGGTAAAGCCGCAGGCGGCTGTACTTTTCAGGCAGGGTATCCAGCACGGTGCGCCCGCCCCGTTCATCTTCGGTAGTGGAAAGAATGCCCACTGGTTTGTTGATCATCAGGCAGACAGATTTTTGAGCGGTTAGGACAACAGGTTTATTGTCGAGTTGAATGTGGTCGGTCTTGGTATTTATCGGGAGGCGGAAATCCTCAGCTATATGCCCATTGACTATAACCCGACCGTTACGGATAGCATCAGCCATTTTGCGCCGGGAGCCGGTACCAGTCTCGGTGAGCAGTTTTAAGAGAGGGGTTGTTTGTTCTTTGGCCACTTCTTCAGTATAGAGATTTTTAATAGAGAGGGCAAAGCTAGAAATAAATCCCTCTTAATCGTACACCATCTCTTAATGGGGAGCAGTATATTACCACCCCTCCAGATCGCCGAGTTGTCCATACGGACTTCCTCGCGATGACAAGAAAGGTTCGGTGGATTTCGCTATGCTGCACCCACGCTAAGGACTCTAAGTATACAGTTTACAGTATACAGTTTGCAGTTGAGAGCAGACTAATATGCGGCATCGATTCGTTTTGTCAATAGGGGGGTGTACATTCGACTCGCTTAATGCTCGCTAAGTATCCCGATTTGCATCGGGACAGGTTAAGCTGCGGCATCAAAATATCAGAAACATCAGATTGTTAACGTGCGGAGACCCTCTCGCTTTTGGGGATGCGTGAGGACTTCGGTGTTCCCGACACCGAAATGAGAGCTGTCGCTCTTAACGAAACTCGAAATTCGAATCTCGAAATCCGAAACAAATGCAAAGTTCTAGATTCAGTGGAGATCCATTCGTCCCGATGAAGTCGGGACTCAGGACGACATTGCGATGTCGGTTTGTTTCGGTTTTTAAGCGACCAATATTCCTATGCCTCTTTTAAAGGCACACGCGCGTTTTAGCGCGAGGAGGTGGATTCTGACGACAAAATTTCTTTTACTTTACTGCTCCTTCATGGGACTTTACACCCCAAAGCCCTGACATGAAATCACAGCCAGAATCGACGGCGTCTTTCACAATCCGGAGACCGCCACGTTGTAAGGATATGATAAGGGATGCGGAAGATAATGGGCAAGGGAGTTTTGTCGCGATGTTACAAATAACAAGATACAAGATACAAACAATGACTAATGGACAATGATCAATAATCAAGAATTGGAAGAGAACAGATTGATTTTTTCACGAGTCCTGATTTGACACAACGACCCACTCCCTTACCCTCGTATCATCCCGATTGTCATCGGGACAGGCGTACGGGGCGAGCTCTCTCCGTCTACAGAGAGGGAGAACATTTCTTTTGGTAATTATCCCTTGACAACAAGTAAATAGTGTGCTATATTGGAGTTAGTTAGATACGAATTGAGGTAACTCCAATGAACAAGTATACTATCAAAGACTTCGACAAACAATTCCCAAATGACGATGCCTGTCTAGAATGGCTTATGAACAATCGATGGTCGAATGGGATTTTCTGTGAGAAATGCCAGAAAATAACCAAGCATCATAAAATCACTGGACGTTCTGCTTATGCTTGTGATAATTGTGGGAATCATGTATATCCGATGGCTGGAACAATCCTTGAACATTCTTCTACTTCACTGAGATTATGGTTTCATGCGATGTTCCTCATGGCTTCTACAAGATGTGGGATTTCAGCTAAACAACTCCAACGTGAAACTGGAGTAACTTATAAAACCGCGTGGCGCATGTTCAAGCAAATTCGGTCTATGCTCACTGATGATGTTGTTTTGGAGGGTTCATCAGTGGAAGCAGACGAAACTTATGTGGTGGTAAGAGACATGGAACTCGTGGTCGCGGTGCCGAGGGTAAAACTCCGGTATTCGGATTGGTAGAGCGCAAAGGGAAGGTTATCGCTAAAGTAGTCCCGAACGTTCAATCCAAAACGTTACTACCGATAATAAAAGAGAAGGTTTTACAAAATAGCACTATCTATACTGATGAACTACCAAGTTATGATAGAATCTCTGGCATGGGATATGAGCATAAAAGAGTACATCATGCTACTAAGGTCTATGTTATGGGTGACGCTCATACCAATACGATTGAAGGCTTCTGGAGCTTAGTCAAACGTGGAATTAGTGGAGTTAATCATGCGGTAAGTGCTAAGTACCTTCCAGATTATCTAAACGAGTATTCTTTCAGGTATAATAGGCGCGAGAGTGAACAGCCTATGTTTGAGGCTTTTCTTTCTCAGGTTGTGGTTTCCCGATAGGGCGTGTTACAATGCGAAGGAACTTTTCAAACTCAGGCTTGGTCAAGGGTGGTGATGACACCTTTGACTTATCTTTGGTTTGAGTGTTCGACTTGCATTTTGACATAGCAATCAGGGTGTATACAGATTCACCCTCAAAATTTAGTATACACCCTGAGGGTTAGTTGTGCAAGCCCTCCTGGGTGTAATGGAGGGTTTGATGGATAATAAAGAGGATAAGATGGCTAAGACAAAAGAGTTACCAGTCAACAAAGATGTCCTGAAATGGGCTAGAGAAACGGCTGGATTATCTATCCCTCAAGTATCTCAGGAACTTGGTGTCAAAGCGGAATTTATCTTGGAAATCGAGCATGGTCATACGGTAAGTAAGACGTTATTAAATGAGTTATCTAGGCTTTACAAACGTCCTTTGGCTGTATTATTTCTTCCCGGACCACCTGATGAATCAAAGATTCCCACTGACTACAGATTGTTGCCTAACCAGAAACAGGTAATTGGACCAGAAACAGCTCACGCGCTGAGAGAAGCAAGGCAATTTCAAGAAGTATTATCCGACTTAACTGAAAACCCTAACACTGTTTCGGTTTTTCAAAATTGGGCTGTCAAATATAACGATAACCCAGCCGATATAGGTTCTAAAATCCGCAAAATAATCGGCATCGAGTTTGCAGAACAAAAGAATTGGCGAGACCCCGGATATGCATTTAGGGCATGGCGAGGAAAACTCCAAACGCTAGGTATCAATGTATTCGTAGCTGATTTCCCAAGAGAAGAAGCTAGGGGATTTTCACTCTGGCATAAAGAATTTATTCCAATTATCGTTGTTTCTCGTAATGAAGCTCCCGTAGCACAGAGTTTCACTTTATTTCATGAACTTGCACATATACTTCTGCGGTCAGAGGCAATGTGCTTGAAAAAAGAGGATGAAACGTTACTGGGTTCGATTGAGGCATGGTGTAATAGAGTCGCCGCTAGTACTCTCGTTCCTAAAGACAAATTCCGTGATGCTCTCGCCAAATATGGTTATACCGATGTCGAATCCTGGAAGATTGATGATTTATTCAAAATAGCATCCATATTTAAAGTTAGTCGTCATGTAATCGCAATACGAGCAGAACAGATAGGTTTAGCTAACGCGGGATACTATAATCGTATTAAGGGATTTCTTGATATGGATGATTTCCCCATTGCAAAAATACGTCCCTCTGAAACTGAAGATTACAAACGTGATATACCACGTGAACGTCTAACTGAAGTGGGTTTTGTTCCTACCACTACCATCTTAGAAGCTTGTAGAAAATCGGTTTTATCTACTATTGAAGCTGCTGATTTGCTCAAAGTACGACCTACCAAGTTTCAACGGCTATACGATTTGGCGTCAGCGCAAAGTGCGAAGTACGGTTAAATGACTTCTTTACCGCTTTTCCCACTAAAAAATTGCCAGCTAATAGATTGCAGTTCAATCATGGCTTTTAGTGGAGCTGACTACGCTAACCCTATGAAATTTAAAACTTATAGGGAACAAATTTGGACATTCTTAGAGAATCAAATCGATTCAGATAAACTGAAAACCGTGCCTCAAGTTTGGGGAGAATTGGAGTTTAACGATTCAGCCTCCCACACGAGATTAAGTCCACGTCGTAATCAGTTTCTTTTAGCATCGGAACATGATACAGATTTACGGATAATAAATATCCTGTCAAAATACCACAAACTTGTTGATAGCAACCAGATGTTTACTAGAGAACCGGCTGACCCTTACTTAATTGCTTATGCTCAGAAATATGGGATTCCTATTATTTGTGAAGAAAAATCGCTAGAAGAAAGAATTGGCAAAAGGAAAAACAAACGATTAAATATTCCTGATGTTTGTAAACTCGAGAAAAATTTGGTGTGCAAAAAACTGGAAATATATTTGAAAGATGAGGGTGTTATCCCTCAAAGCTATAATCCCAATGAATAGTATTTGCCATATTTCTCATATTAAGATTCAGGAGGCGTAAAATGCCAAAGAAGGGAACTAAAAAAGGTGTCACTCCGATAGGAACTAATCTGCCAGTCAATCCGCTTGAAAGCGAAACTATTGATATTATGAAGGAAAGAAAGAACCCTAAGTCTCCTATCCCATTATTCCCTAAATTTAAGAAGTAGTTTCCTTGTTAATTGACTTTAAGGGGTAATTGCCCAAACTAAAAGAGTAAATTCAAGGAGGCACATCTATGAAAGTTTCTATCTGGGATTTAATTGAGTACATACTATTGGCTTTTTTTGCAATAATGAACGGTGTCGCTTTGGTAACATTGCTTCCCGGGAAACCAGTAGCCGCGATGATAGTTCTGATAGCTTCAATACTATTGGCAATCGTATTGGCTATTCAGTTCTTGCGTAAAGTATTTTCTCAAAAACCCAAATAATACTCACTTGTGTTTAAGGGATAGTTACCTTTCTTTTTGATTGAATTAAGAAAAGTAACCAAATTCACGACTTATTAACGTATCGCGTTTATTTGGTATAATAAATGGTTCACTTAAAGGTTCAAAGATGTCTGAAATAACAGCTATTTTTATCGATGACGGCGGTGTCATGAATGACAATACATTGCGCGCACCAGAGTGGCGTCGACTTGTGGGCGAATATTTTTCTCCGCGATTAGGCGGTGATAAACATGCCTGGAGTGAGGCTAATCGAGTTGTATTTGAGCGTATCTTACCGATGTTAGAAGTTGGACATCAGGCGCAGGATTATGTGCCCTGGTATGATTCTTATCAGGTAATCTGGCTTCGAGAAATGGCTGCTCACGTTGGAGTCAGAGCCCCACTAGGTGACGATGAGTGCTTGAAAATGGTCTGGGATTCAGTCGATTACATTACCCAAAACGTTCATTCTGCGTTTCCAGGAGCAACCGAATCAATAAAGTTGCTTCACGCAGCTAGCTTTACGTTGTTTACTTCATCGGGAGAACATTCCCGCGAACTAGAGGGTCATTTAAAATACATGGGTGTCCGAAATTGCTTTAAAACTCTCTTTGGCTCAGACCTAATTAATTATGGCAAATACTCTGAAGAATTTTACATGAGAGTCTTTGAACATTCCCATGTAAATCCAAGGGAAGTACTTGTTGTGGATGACAAACTCCAGTATCTTGCTTGGGCTGCTAACCTGGGAGCTAAAACGTGTTTGGTTGGTGCCAATCGAACTCCAGATACTAAAGCAGATATTGTTATCTCCAGATTAGCTGACCTACCGGCTGCTCTGGATAGCCATCATGTAAAGTAAAAATTTCCCTCTTTCGTAAAGAGGGATTAAGGGAGATCTTGAATCGCCCTTATTGCCTGTTTCATTTCTTGTATCAAGTCTCCAGCTTGTCTCAATGTCGGGTCTTGCTCTATTAATTGGATTAGTCGGCTCCCGACAATTACCCCATCCGCAACCTGGGCTATTTGTCGCGCTTGCTCAGGCGATGCAATTCCGAAGCCAACACACAATGGTTTGTCCGTAACTTTCCGTACTCTCGAAATGAATCCGGACAGGTTTTTGGGTGACTCCTGCCGTGCTCCCGTAACCCCGGTCACTGATACCAGGTAAATGAACCCGCTTGAGTGATCAGCTACCAGCCGGATGCGTTCCAGTGTGCTGGTCGGCGCAAGGAGGTAAATCACATCGATGTTATTGTTTTGGGCTAGCTTTTCCAGACCCGAGCCTTCTTCCGGAGGTAGGTCAGGAATTATCAGACCGTCGATGCCAGCTTTGGCACAATCACGGCAGAATCTTTCAAGTCCGTATTTAAATAGAGGATTGTAGTATGACATGAAAACTAGCGGTACATTTACCTGCTGACGCAGCTTGTTTGCTACTTCCAGACAGGTCGAGGTCGTTACGCCATTCTGTAAAGCTTGGAAGCTTGCCTGTTGAATAGTAACCCCATCAGCGAGAGGGTCGGAAAAGGGAATTCCCAGCTCGATCATGTCGGCGCCATTCTTAGCGAGCAGCGGGACTACTTTGAGTGTAGTTTCGACATCCGGATAACCGACTGTTACATAAGGAATGAGGACTTTATTTTTCGCATTCTTAAACACCGCTTCAATCCGGCTCATAGTTTCACTCCCAGCACCTCCGCCACGATCCCCATGTCCTTATCGCCGCGTCCGGATAGGTTAACTACGATCGTTTTATCTTTCTCCATGTTCCTGGCAATTTTAACGGCGTGAGCAATTGCGTGCGCAGATTCCAGCGCCGGCGTAATGCCCTCGGACTGGCAAAGCAGTTGAAACCCGGCAAGAGCTTCTTTATCGTTTATCGTCACATAACTGGCGCGACCACTATCCTTGAGAAAACTGTGTTCAGGCCCGACTCCTGGATAGTCGAGCCCCGCCGAAATGCTGTGTGTTTCCAGTATCTGACCATGCCTGTCCTGCAGAACATACGACTTCGAGCCATGAAGAACACCTGGACTCCCCTTTGCCAGCGAGGCGGCGTGTTTCCTGGTATTGATACCCTTACCCCCTGCCTCCACCCCGATGAGTTTAACAGACAAATCATTGATAAAAGGGTGAAAGATACCGATGGCATTACTGCCCCCGCCGACGCAGGCAACGATGTAATCTGGCAATCGGCCGGTTTTCTGCAATATCTGCTCTTTAGTTTCCTTTCCGATGATCGACTGAAAGTCGCGGACCATGGCCGGGTATGGATGGGGACCGACCACCGAGCCGAGCAGGTAGTAGGTGTCCCGTGCATTTGTTACCCAATCGCGCATCGCTTCATTGATGGCGTCTTTCAGTGTCCGGCTGCCTGATGATACCGGCCGCACCTCTACGCCCATCAGCTTCATCCGGAAGACGTTGAGCGACTGCCTCCGCACGTCTTCTTCTCCCATATAAATAATGCATTTCATTCCAAGCCTGGCACAGACGGCAGCAGTTGCCACACCGTGCTGCCCCGCCCCTGTTTCTGCGATGATTCTTTTTTTGCCCATCCGCTTCGCCAGCAATCCCTGTCCGACCGTATTGTTGATTTTATGAGCGCCGGTATGAGCCAGGTCTTCGCGTTTCAGGTAAATCTGAGCGCCGCCGCACATCCGCGTCAAGTTTTCGGCGAGGTAAAGGGGTGTCGGGCGACCGGCATAATCGCGGCACAATCGGTCGAACTCTGCCCAAAAGCTTTTATCTTTTTTACATGATTCATAAGCCGAGCTCAGTTCATCGAGTGCAGGCACTAGTGTCTCCGGCACAAACCTCCCGCCGAATTCACCGAAGTAGCCGTATTTATCGGGTAAAGTTTTGTTAACCATAACATACACCTCTTTTAAGTCTGTAAAAAATGGAAAAGCAGGAGTGTAAGAGGGTGCAACCCTCTTAAAAAAGTTCCCCTCTCCCTGATTTGAGGGAGAGGGTCAGGGTGAGGGTGATTGCTTAAGAGTTGGCCATGCCAAACAACAGAAAGCGCTGATTGTCCTTTATGGATACCGGCCTTCGTAGGTATGGAAATGATGGAGATACAATTTATGCTTTTATAAAACAGGTCATAAACAGCAATCCAATTAAGAATCGAACCGAAATTAAATTTAATTGTTTTGTATCTAGAGTTATTTATATTACTCTGCATTCCACACTGCCCTTATAAACGCCTCAATTTTTGCCGGGTCTTTACGACCGTCAGTCTCTACACCAGAGGCTACATCGACGCCCCAGGGTTTAACTTCCCTGACCAGATGCACGACATTTTCTGGAGTTAATCCGCCAGCTATCATCACAGGGAATTTAGCAGCAATGATCTTGGCAATTTGCCAATCGAAAGTTACTCCTGTTCCGCCGTATCTGCCATCAATTACTGTATCCAGTAAACAAAGGAACTTCTGACCTTTCATAGCTTCATACCATGATTGGGTCTGTGCCAAGATTGAGTCAGCTTTCGAATCAGGGCTTACGTGAATCACCTTAATAATGGGAAAAGTGATGTTATGGCAGTATTCGATTGTTTCCTGTCCAGCTAGTTGGACCCTGTCGAGCCTGCATTCGCGGGCAATCCGGTTAACTTCATCTGGGGGAGCATTTCTGAAAACTCCGACCGCTTCCGGACGTGGATTGATGTCTTGTACAGATTCCACTAATCGAGCTGCCTGCTCAACAGTCACCTTCCTCCTGCTTTCTGCAAACACCATTCCGATGAAGTCAGCGCCGGATTTACCAGCTTTCATTGCATGCTCTACTTCCATAAGACCGCATATTTTAACTCTTACCAAGCAGCTCCTTTACTTTACCGCCAATATCGTCCGATGCCATTAAAGTTTCGCCAACCAGTGCCGCGGTAATGCCGAGTTTTTCAAGATTTACCATATCGCGGCGGTTTATTATCCCGCTTTCACTGACAATTAACCTATCGGCAGGGATGAGCGGTCGTAACCTTTCCGTGGTTTGCAGGTCTACGGTCATCGTTGTCAGGTCTCGGTTATTGATCCCGATAACTCGCGCTTCGGTCCGCAGGGCGATTTTTAATTCGTTCTCATTATGCACTTCGACCAGGCAAGCCATCCCCAATGTATGACTCAGTTTTAAAAGGTCCTTGAATTTATCAAGGGTTAATATTGACACAATCAGCAAAATGGCATCAGCGCCGTATACGCGAGATTCATACACCTGGTAAGGTTCGAGGATAAAGTCCTTGCGCAGGATAGGGATTTTAACAGCTTGCCTGACGTCACAGAGGTATTCCAGCTTGCCCTGGAAGAAT
>Ga0315281_10013703_pt1 | contig 10958 bp, 7 predicted proteins | sample YL17G07_0_MG_FD_204540 | JGI IMG/M metagenome (GOLD analysis project Ga0315281, IMG submission 204540) | Sediment microbial communities from Yellowstone Lake, YNP, Wyoming, USA - YL17G07_0 | ecosystem: Environmental > Aquatic > Freshwater > Lake > Sediment | place: USA: Wyoming | collected... | reverse complement strand
GTGCGTGTGGACGGCGTTCTTCTTGAGGATTTCGGGCATGGAGTCGTCGAAAGGCTCGAGGGGCCCCCAGCTGCGGTGCAGGAAGTTGTAGCGGCCCGTGTGGAGTTCTCGGCGGGCCGGCATGCAGGGCATGCTGCCGACGAAGCAGCAGTCGAACGTCACCGATTTCTCCGCAAGGCGCTTGAAATGGGGCGCATGCGCCCAGCGGCACCCATATGGCGGCAGCATGTGCCGGTTCAGCGAGTCAAACATCACCATGATGGCTTTCATTTGGGATTCTCCGCGCGTTTGGTCGTTCGATGCGGCCGGATTCCTTCTTACACTGCCGGCATCGCGCTGTCAAGTCCAGTGCCTGAAGCGAACGCAAAACACTTGACGAAAGCGCAGAGAAAGCATAACAATGGTATAAGGGCAGTCCGGTGAACGAGGTTTTGCCGGACCGGTGGGGGTTTGTCATCCGCCCGGATGACGGAAGGCGGCTTTTATGGGCAGAAATCTCCGCAACGTCAGCCTGTGGGTTGCGATCTTCCTGGCGTTCATTCTGATGTTCAAGATGATGACGCAGAGTGGGCCCGTCGCGAAGAAGGACATTATCACGGTGCTCAAACTCGGCAATGCCGGGAAGATCCTGAGCCCGGTGGTGGACAGGGGGCAGTTGCTCACGGGAAAGTACAAAGCCGATGACGGCACGGAGCAGCGCTTCGAGTGCGCGTACATGGGGACTCCGAAAGACTGGGGTCTGGCTGAGTGGGCTTTGAAAAACGATATCCTGTACGAAGCCAACCCCCGCAGCGAGCTGATCGGCAGCATCCTGATCCAGGTTCTTCTGCCGATCGCGATTCTGGTTGTCCTGTGGATCTTCCTGATGCGCCAGTTCCAATCGGGGTCGAACAAGGCGATGTCCTTCGGGAAAAGCCGGGCCAAGCTCGTCACCGAGGGGCAGGTGAAGGTTTCCTTCGACGACGTGGCGGGCATAGACGAGGTGAAGGAGGAGCTGATCGAGATCATCCAGTTCCTCAAGGACCCGGCGAAATTCTCCCGGCTGGGCGGCAAGATTCCGAAAGGCGCGCTGCTTTACGGTCCTCCCGGAACCGGCAAGACGCTGATTGCGCGCGCCGTGGCGACCGAGGCCAGCGTGCCGTTTTTCAGTATCAGCGGCTCGGACTTCGTAGAGATGTTTGTGGGCGTGGGGGCTTCGCGCGTCCGCGACCTGTTTGAGCAGGGCAAGAAGGCCAAGCCCTGCCTGATCTATATTGACGAGATTGACGCCGTGGGCAGGTCCCGCTTCACCGGCATCGGCGGCGGGCATGACGAGCGCGAACAGACCTTGAACCAGTTGCTGGTGGAACTGGACGGTTTTGCCTCCAACGAAGGGGTGATCGTGATGGCCTCGACGAACCGGCCGGACGTTCTGGACCCGGCGTTGCTCCGCCCCGGGCGTTTTGACCGGCAGATCCGGGTGGATTTGCCCGACCTGATCGGCCGCGAGAAAATCCTTGACGTTCACACCAAGCCGCTGAAGATGGCCAAAGACGTTTCGCTCAAGCAGATCGCGCGCGGCACCCCGGGTTTCAGCGGGGCCGACCTGGCCAACCTGTGCAACGAGGCGGCGCTGCTGGCCGCCCGCAATAACAAGGACACGGTGGAGATATCCGACTTGGAAGAGGCCAAGGACCGGGTGATGATGGGGCCGGAGCGGCGCAGCTTGGCCATGAGCGAGAAGGAGCGCGAGAGCACGGCCTACCACGAGGCGGGCCACGCCCTGGTGGCGAAGCTTCTGCCCGGCCACGATAGCAAGGTTCACAAGGTGACGATTATCCCGCGGGGACACACCCTGGGCGTGACCGCCCTTCTGCCCGTAGAGGAAACGCACAGCCAAACCCGGACGCAGCTGCTGAGCTACCTGGTGCACATGATGGGCGGACGCGCCGCCGAAAAGGTTAAGTTCGACGATTTCACCACGGGCGCGTCCAACGATTTGCAGCGGGCCACGGACTTGGCGCACCGGATGGTTTGCGATTTCGGCATGAGCGAGAAACTCGGGCCCAGAACCTTTGGCGAGCAGTCGGCGCAGGTTTTTCTGGGCAAGGACCTGACGCGGGAGCGGAATTTCAGCGAGGAAACCGCGGGCCTCATCGATGCCGAAGTGCACGAACTGCTCAATTCCGCGTATCAACAGGCCAAGGATATCCTGGAGAAGCGCCGGGACGTCCTGGAGCGAATCAGCGAGGCGTTGCTGGAGCGCGAGACGCTCGACGGGGACGATTTGGACCGCCTGATCGCGGGCGAAACGCTTCCTCCGCTGTTCAAGGATAACCACGATAGACCCCCGAGAACGGTTCCCGAAGTGACCCGGCGCGCACGGGAAAGAGCGGCCACCCCCGCCCTGCGTGATCCGACGGTTCAGCCGTCTTGAGAGGCTTGAGACTTGAGGCTTGAGACTGGAGACCGCCGGAAGAGATTGCGGATTGGGGATTTCGGATTGCGGATTGAAGAAATGGGAGGTTGGAGACTGGCCGACTGGCGGCGTGGCAAACTGGCGGACTGGCAGACTGGCGGACAGGTGGAGTAAGGATAAGCATGAAACAGCACTCTTTGATCACACGCGGCATTGTCTTTACGTTCCTTTTTCTTCTCACGATTCTGCTGGGCGGGTGCAGCGAACTCTATTCACTTCGGGAGATCACGGCGGACCAGGATCTGAGAATCAGGAGCCTGGAGCAGAAGGTGAAGGAGAAGGACGATGCCCTCACGCGCCAGAGCATGAAGAACGAAGCCGACATCAACACGCTCAGTAAACAGCTGCGGCAGGCCCAGGATGAACGTCAGAAGGCCCTCACCGAAGGCAGTGAACGCGAGGAGCGCGTCTCGGCGGCCTACGCGAAGGCCCAGAAGGACATCGAGGCCCTGCAGTATGACCGGGAAGGTTACAAGAACCTTGCGGAGAAGCTGCAGGCCGGCGTGGATCAGCTGACCAAGGACCTCGAGACGCGGAAGACCGAGGTGGACGCGGCCCGCAAGGAAACGGCTGGGCTCAAGGAGAGATTGCAGAAGAAAACCGAGGAGGCCGCCGCGCTCGAGTCGCAGCTGAAGACCGCGACCGCCGAGTCCGCCCAGCGAGGGGAGGGCATCTCCAGGGCCCAGAAAGACCTGAGCGACGCCCAAGGCAAGGCGAAGAAGCTCGAGGCGGAAAACCAGGCGCTTCTGAGCACGGTGTCCGATCAGAAGAAGCAGTTGGAGGCCGCCAAGTCCGAAAGCGCAAAGGGTTCAAGCGCGCCGAGGATTGTGTCCGGCGCCGGCGGGGACCTCAAGGCGGCTTTCCTGCTTCTGGAACCTTCTTTCAGGGCGCTTCCGGACGAACAGGCCAAGTACGCGTCCGTGACGCAGGACGAACGCGGCGTGGTGGTTCGCCTGTCCGTGGATTACCTCTTCAAGCCGAAGTCGGTCCAGCTGAGCTCGTCCGCTTATCCCATGCTCGACCACATTGCCGACATTTTCAGGAAGTACCCGAAGCAGTACATTGACGTGGAGGGCCACACCGACAATCAGAACGTGATCGAACTGCCCTTTGAGGACAACTGGGGCCTGGCCTCCGAACGCGCCAACAAGGTGCTGCGCTACCTGACGGAGAACGGGCAGATAGACCCCGGGCGCATCCGAAGCTCCTCCTACGCGTCTTCCCGCCCGCTTCCCAAGGAGGGGGGGACCGCCACGTTGGAACGCCGGGTCGAGATCATCCTGACGCCGAATCCGTGATTGGGCCTGCGCTAGTGTCAGGAGATGGGAATTGGGATTCCGGTTCTCTTGGCAATCTCGCACGCCAGTGTTCTGAAGTGACCATAGGCATCCTGGACAGTTTGAGCGTGCGCTCCCACCACTCCATCCGCGGCTTTAAGGCGGAATATCGGTTTTCTGGCCTCCTGCGCTAGCGGCATGAGCGATCTGTAGTGTTTCAGCATGGCTAGGCAGTTCTCATCTCCTTCCATCTCGATTCCTTCGGGCGGTGTTCTTTCGCCGAGCACCTCGCTTCTGTAGAGGGAAGGTATTCTCGCCGCCCATTTTTCATAAGCTTTTGTGGGACGGCTGAGACGCTCGGAATGCCGCATAACGATGTAACCTATGGGTTTGATCGGGCCGGGGGGAAGGGAAAGACCCGGCACTGGGTTCTTGGTCGTGCGGTCTGCCCATTGGCTGTTCCACTGATTCAAGGCAGGCCCCAGGTTCCTTAGTCCCTGCAGGGAGAAGAGATCCGGAGCTACCGGCACCACCACATAGTCAGCGGAGATGAGAGCGGCGCGGTTGATGGCCCCAAGATTGGGTCCCAGATCCATGAGCACAACGTCCGCCTCGGCAATCTGGGCCGCCCGCTGCATAATCCGCCAGAACGCGGAAGTCACGCGAAAAGCCCGCGGGTTTTTATCCAGGCAGATGGACCAAGTCTCGGAAAGCTGGTCCTCAAAACGAGACAGGTAGAGACTGCCCACGACAAGCCAAAGAAAGTCCCAAAGAGAGTCGTCCATGCGCTCAGGACAAGGATCGGCCACATCACCAGTGCCTTCGATCAGTGGTCGGACGCAACCGAATATGGTTCTCTCGGTGCTTTCATCCGACCACAGGTTCTCCAAGTGGTCATCGTCCAGAAAGGCGGAGGTTAGGTTCGCCTGTGGATCGAGATCCACCGCCACCACGCGGACGCCTAGTTCCGCGAACATCCACGCGGTGTGGTAAACAAGAGACGTTTTCCCTACTCCACCCTTGTTGTTGAAAAACGCGATGGTGGTGGTGGGAGTGGTCATTGTTTTCTCCGCAACACGGCAAGCACGGTGTTCTCTTCGACGATAAACTCAATCCGCGGATTGCCGTTCTTCTCCATTTCCTTCTGTGCCAACTGGATGCCTATGCCGAACCGCTGAACATAACCCAAGTTCTTCATCGCCTCGGCGAGGTTGGGATTCCTGTAATCCGTCACGCCAGGCTGGCCGAAATTCTCCCTCGTCACCCGGCCATAGGGCCCACCGGGGTTTTGGATCTCAATGCGGTCCTTGAACCACGTTATCCGCACGGGGGCATTTGTGCCTTCATACATGCGGTGAAGGACAGCGTTTCGCGCGATTTGCTGAAGAGCCACCATCGGATAGTCTGGCGACCGGATTTCCCGCGACTTGGATACTATATCCGTGGCCACGGAGATATGCGCCCGGAATATGTCGTCGAGAAGCCTCATGGATTCCGGCAACGGCAACGAGAGTTCCTTTTGATCCTTAATGGGATCGGTGAATTCGGTCCCGTCAATCCTCAGAAACTGAATATAGGCTCCAGGCACAAACGCCGTGGGCGTCTTCCCCACAACCAGGATCCCGACATTCGTGGGAGTGGGCGGCAAGGTTGCCGTTGCGAACCTCAGAGAAGCAAGCTGCTGTTCCGTGGAGCGCCGATTCTCGTCGAGCAGGTCCGGGCTGACGGAAGAAGGCAGGTAGGTCCGCTTGAACAGGTCGAGGTCCAGATCGTCCAGGGTCGCGGACTCGTTGGGCCGCAGATCGAAAGGCAGATCTTTTCCTCGGCGCTTTTCGGTCAACCTGACTTCCTCTTCAGCGGTGGCTGTGGCACGCCTGGGGCCCACGCGTATCCACATGCGGCCATTGAATCTCACGGGCGGGAAATAGGATGGCTGAACCGCAACCACTGCCAGAGTGCAACCCGCGAGAACGCGCTTTTCAGCGATCATGACCGGAAAAGGAAGGATGTTGCCATCCGAACGCATATCAGCAAGGGAGCACAACAGTTCCTCGGTGATAGGCAAGTTCGCGCAACGACCATCGTCGTGCGCGCCGATAAAAACGACGCCAGACTTCCGATGATTGGGCATGTCATTGGCAAAAGCGCATATTGCCTGCCGGATCTTGTTGGGGTCCGACATGGAGGATTTCCGTTCCACGCGGTCAGACTCGATATCGTGGAGAAGACCCAGGAGTTCCTCATCCGTCAGCTGGGTTGTCATGATTGGTTCCTTTTCATCGCAGTTTGAGAGAAACCGCCAGATCTCCCCAACCACTCTTCCATTTTCGCGATTCCGGACAGGCAGTCAATTCCTTTGTTTTTCACCGCCGGGCGCGTTTCCAATCAGCTCCATCGCCTTCTGGTTCAAGGGGTCCGCGGGATTGAGTTCGAAGGCCTTCTGGAGGTGGGTGCGCGCCGCGTCCTTCTCCCCCGACATCCACTCCGCCGTTCCCAGCGCGCGCCAGGCATCGGAGCGCTCCGGTTCCTCCTGAACGGCTTGCGTCAGGTTCCGGCGGGCTTCTCTCAACAGCCGCGCTCTTTCTTCGGCCCCTTCCCCGGTCCTTGTTCCGCCTGGACCGGTCTGCGCTTTCCGAGCCGCCGTCGTCTCGAGAGCGCCCAGCCTCACCCGCCCTTCGGTGTTGTCCCAGAGTTCGTAGGCGCGGACGTTGAGGGTGAGGTCATCCCGCCAGTCCTGGTTCCGCATGAGGGTGAGAGCCGCGTACGCCCCCAAGAGAACAAGCGAAATCAGGCGGCGGGCTCGTGTCTCGCGGCGCAGGATCAGCGACGCGATCAGCAGGGCGACCCCGGCGTGAGCGGCGTAGAGGTAGCGCTCGGCGAGCCATTCCGGCGCGGGGAGAATCTGTGCGACGGGCGCAAGGCAGATGCACGCCCACAGCCCGCCCACCCCAGCCGGGTTTCCCTTTTTCCAGGCCCACAATGACAGAAGGAGGAGGCCGGCGAGCGCCGCCGCGCCCGCCCACGGCCGCCAATCGGCGAACGAGACCGATGGCTCGAAATAATGATTCACCGAGAGACCCACCGGTACGAGCCAAAGCTTCGCATAGATCAGGAAGGCCTTGCAGAAGTTCAGGAATCCAAGCGCGGGTCCCAAGGAATCCGGCGTCACCTCCGAGATGGGCTTGGTAAGAGCAAACGGGGAGTAATTCAGAGTCATGTGCGGCCGCAGACACAGATAGAGCGTGACCCACGCGGCAAACGCGCAGGCAAAGGCGAGGGCCACCGGAGCGAGAAATCGCGCTCCGCGCGGGCGGCGCGCATCCTCCTCCCCTCCATGCGCTGTATCACGCTTAAAGAAGAGCAGCAGCGCCGCGAGGACCGGCGCCAGAATCGCGGGCTCCTTGGCCAGAAGGCCCGCGAACCAGACCGCCGCGGCCGCAATGCCCGCGCGGACGGAGCCTTCGCGCCCGCAACGCCACAAGAGCCAAACGGTCCACACGGTTAGGAGCATGCATAGAACATCCTTCCGGAAACCGGGACAGTTGACTACCTCGGTCGTGACAGGGTGACAAAGGAAAATGGCGGCGGCGAGGGTGGCCAGCATCTCACGCTTGAAGACCCGGCGCCACAGGCCGAGCAAAGCCAAACCAGCCGCCAAATGGAGCCCGACGTTTATGAGGCGGGAAAAGAAGGGCTTCTTGCCAAAGAGAATCGCATCGGCAAAATGCGTGAATGGGGCTAGCGGCCGGTAATGCAGATCCCCAAACGCCGGGCCGAAATCCCGCGAGACGAGCTTTGCCATGCCCGACCAGCGCTCGATCGTCTTGCGGTCGCGGATCAGGGAGATATCGTCATAGCAATACTCGCCCCAGGGCGCGTTTGCGAAGGCCAGCAGGGTCACCGCGGCCAGGAGGAAAGGAATTCGCAAGTGGGAAAAAGAGGGCATCGTTGCGCGAACCGCCCGGAACAGTGTTGCGACAGGATACATCGCGCGCCCGCGCCTTTCAACCACCTTCGCCTGTCAATACAGGGACCAGATCTCGGAAGGGACCTTCGCGGGCGGGTACTTCATGGCCTGCAAATGCTTGTACACCGCCTCGTAGATGGCGGAATGCCCGGCGGTGACGGGATGCCCGTTGTGCCGGGTGGCCAAAGGCATTGCCACGTAAATGGGCGGCGTGGCGAGGGGGTCGGCGAAGAAGAGGTCGTGTCCGTAGGTGTGGTGGAGGAAAACGCTGTACAGGTCCACGACCGGAAACTCCATCTGCTGCGCAATGGGCAGCAGCATCCCATTGCCCTCGAGGACCGACTCGGACGCGAAATGGGTCTCGCTGGTCGCGGGGAGTTTCCAACTCAAGCCGTCGTACGCGTCGAAGTAGCCCAGAAAAAGGATGTCCGGGCGCGGGGCGTTGGCCTGCAAGCGCCCAATGAGAGTCCGCAGATTGCGGCGGAAGTTCTCTTTTTCCCACTCGTAGAACGTGAAATCTCCGGTATGCCCGAAATCCATGTAACCCGCCGTGATGTCAATCCCGCCGATCTGTATCAGGACAAGGTCGGGATGATGGTTGAGAACGTTTTGTGTGTAGGTGGACGCCGAATCCCCCCATTGCCATAGCTGCGCCCCCTGATAGCTGCCATTGCGGACTTCGATCCCGGGCCAGAGGGTGTAAAGCGTTTTGTCCTTGGCCGGGGGGAAATCGCCTCCCCCCTGGCCAAGGAGCATTTCCACCCAGCCATAGTTCTTCTGGATCGCGAAATAGTCCGGGTTGGTACCGATCGTGAGGCTGTCCCCGATGATGTCGAGGACCTTGTACTCCCTTGCGGAGACGAGGACGCCCCCCGGCAACAGGAACGCGAGAAGGAGAAGGAAACCGCCGGCAGCCTTTGTTGCGCGCTTCATAGTCTCATCCGATTCGCTGGGGTTCATCGAAGCGCCGCAAGACCGCACCGCGCCGCTTCCCACAAGTGCAGTATACCCAACCCGGCACTCCGGGTCACGGAAAAAGGAACGGGGGATTAGTAACCCTGCACTTTTTCATTCCGGCGGCTGCATCCCCATGGCGGCCCACTCCTCGCGCGAGGGGCCGTAGACCCCGGGAACCTTGAGGCCGGCCTGGCGCATCAGAATCGTCATCTGGGCCCGGTGGTGGATCTCGTGGCGCAGCAGGATCCGGAGCGTGAGCGCGCGCGGCCACTGCATCCCATACATGTCGTCCACGACCCCAAGCGTCTCGTCGGTCCATCGCGATTTGATGCGGCGGGCGAGTTGCTGGGCGCCCTTCTTGTAGGTCTCCGCGATCCTGGACGCGCTCGCCGGCGCCTTCGCATCCACCAGATCCATTCCCAGGCCGGTGCGGTTCACCATTTCCGGCAACGCCCCGACGATGTGCCAGGCCATCCTCCCCAGGGTGCGGCCATCCCTGGTCTCCTTCTGCTTGAGGGATGCGTTGGTCAACGCGCCGAGGATCTTGGCCGTGTTCTTGGATTCTTCTTTCCAGTCCTCCAGAAACTCCGCAATGGTGTGGTACATGGCGTTGCTCCTTTCCGAGTAGCGATGGGCCAGAATAGCGCACACGCGCCGCGATTGCATCCAAAACCTCTCTCAGTAGAGCGGCCAACTCCCGTCAGGCTCTCTTCTTGCCTCTGCGCAGCACGAAACGAAGGGCGTCGCGCAGGTCGGGAACGTGGATCAGGAAGGCCACGACGAAGTAGAGCGCGACGCTCGCGCACAAGACCGCCGCAAGAAGCATTGCCGGGACAAGGCCATGCCGTCCCGCCGCAAGCGGATGCGCCGCGCGCCACATCGCCCACGCCGCCGCGCCCATCACCCCTCCGGCCAGCAGGGTCTTCAGCGCGGTCGAGGTGAGCGTCCGGTCCCACAGGGGCAGCCCCCGGCGCATCAGAACGATTTGCAGGAGCGTGGTGTTGAGGATGACGCCGAGCGTGTTGGCCAGGGCGAGGCCGCCGTGCCCCAGACTCTCGCGCAGGGGCCGCACCATCACCAGCAGGACGTTGAGGGCCACGTTGAACAGCATGGCCGCCGCGCCCACGATGACCGGGGTGCGGACGTCGCGCTGCGCGTAGAAAACCGGCACGAGGATTTGCAGAATTCCCCAGAACACCAGGGCCGGCGCGTAGAACAGAAGAGCCCAATAGGCGTTCTGGGTGCCCAGGGCGGTCCACTTGCCGCGCTGAAACAGGATTTCGATGATGGGGTGGCCCAGCACCATCAGCCCGATGGTGGCGGGCACAAAGACAATCAGGATCAGCCGGAACGCGAAGACCGCGAGATTGTGCAGGTCCTGCATCCGCTTCTCGATCAGGTACTGCGAGAGCTGGGGGAGGATGGCCGTGCCCAGGGCCGACGCCACGATCGCCAAAGGCATCTGAACCAGGTGGTTGCTGAATGTGAGGCAGGGGAGGAAGCCCTCGCCGAGCGAGGTGGCGAACGGGCGGCTGATGGTGATGTTGAGCTGCACCACGGCCATGCCGAACACAGCGGGGACCATCATGGTATAGAGTTCGCGCATCCGGGGCGAGTCGGGCCTGAGCTGGAAGGTATAGTGGAACCCGCGGGCGGACAACGGCGGCAGCATGATCACCAGCCGCAGGATCACCCCGGCGAGCACCGCCAAGGCCATGTAGAGTGCGAAGCGGTTCTGGTCGGGCATCTTGTGGAACACGAGACCCGTGACGATCATCGTCACGTTGAGCATGATCGAGCCCATCGAGGGGGTGCTGAAGTGGCGCAGGCTGTGGCAGAGGCCCATGAGGATGGCGCTCAGGGCCAGGAACACCTGGAACGGAAACATGACCCGCGTGAGAAACACACCCAACCGGATGGCTTCGGCGTCGCCGCGCGCCGCATATCCGTAGCCCAGGAGCCAGAAAAGCCACGGGGCCAGCCCGATGCCCAGAAGCATGAGAACAAAAGTGAAGAGGCCGATGGTGGTGAGGGCGTTGCTCGCGAACTGCCATCCCCGCTTCTCGCCTTCTTCGGCGCGCACCCGCGAGAAGATGGGCACGATGAAGGCGGAGAGGCTCCCCTCGCCCAGAACGCGGCGGGTCATGTTGGGCAGTTCGAAGGCGATCTGGAAGATGTCGCCGATTCGGGACGCGCCGAACACCGACGCCAGCACCATGTCCCGGAGAAGGCCGAGAAAGCGGCTGATGATGGTGATGAAGCTCACCACACCCGCCGCGCGGAGAAATGGCCGTTTTTC
>Ga0315281_10013702_pt1 | contig 10959 bp, 9 predicted proteins | sample YL17G07_0_MG_FD_204540 | JGI IMG/M metagenome (GOLD analysis project Ga0315281, IMG submission 204540) | Sediment microbial communities from Yellowstone Lake, YNP, Wyoming, USA - YL17G07_0 | ecosystem: Environmental > Aquatic > Freshwater > Lake > Sediment | place: USA: Wyoming | collected... | reverse complement strand
GGCGAGTTCGTCAGCTTCCTCGGGCCCTCGGGCTGCGGCAAGACGACCACGCTCCGGATGATTGCCGGGTTCGAGCGGCCGACCTTCGGCACGATCACGGTGGACGGGCTCGACATCACGAACCGCTCGCCGAACCAGCGCAACGTCGGGATGGTCTTCCAGTCCTATGCGCTCTTCCCGAACATGACCATCGCCGACAACATCGGCTTCGGGTTGAAGGTCCGGAAGCGACCGTCCGATCAGATCCGCAAGCGCGTCGCGGAACTCCTCGATCTGATCCATCTCCCCGAGAAGGCGGACCGCTACCCCTACCAGCTGTCGGGCGGCCAGCAGCAGCGCGTGGCCCTTGCCCGGGCCCTCGCGTTCGAACCGGAAGTCCTGCTCCTCGACGAGCCGCTCTCCGCGCTCGACGCGAAGATCCGGGTCATCCTCCGCCACGAGATCCGCGCCATCCAGCGCCAGCTGGGAATCACCACGGTCTACGTCACCCATGACCAGGAGGAGGCCCTCTCGCTCTCGGATCGGGTGGTGGTCATGAGCGAGGGCCGGGTCGAGCAGATCGGGACGCCGTTCGAGATCTACAACTTCCCGACCACGGGCTTCGTCGCTTCCTTCGTCGGGACGCTCAACGTCCTGCCCGCCAGCGTCATCGACGCGGCCGCCGGCCGCCTCAGCGTCGGCGGCCAGGCGATCCGGGTCACGCACGAGATCGGTGGGGCTGCCGGCTCCACGATCTCACTGGCCCTGCGCCCAGAGATGGTCTCGCTCGGCGAGGGGCCGGCCGAGTCAAACGTGGTGCGCGGCCTGGTCTCCGACGTGACCTTCCTCGGTTCGATCGTCCGGATCAGGGTGACAATCGCGGACGGGGTCATCGTGACCCTGGACGAGTTCAACGAGCCAACGCTCACGCTCCCCCAGCTCGGGGAGACGGTGGCCATCTCGTTCCCGGCCGAGGGACCGCTGGTGCTGGCCGCGAGCGCCATCGTGCCCGTCAGCGTGGACGCGCTCGAAGCGACCCTGTGACCCCGGCGCCGGGCGGCGCGTCGAAACCGGGCGGCGCGTCGCAGCCCGGCGGACCGCTCGCCGGCATCGACCTTGCGATCTTCGACAAGGACGGCACCCTGATCGACTTCCACCTGATGTGGAGTGACTGGGTCCGGGCGCTGGCGGACCGCCTGGCCGACGCCATCGGCGACCATCGTCTGGACGAGGTCGTCTACGCCACGCTGGGCGTGGACGACGTGACCGGCCGGGTGGATCCGCACGGCGCGCTCGCCGCGACGCCGATGGCCCGGATCCGCGAATCGCTGCAGGACGGGATCACCGCCGCCGGCATCGAGGTGACCGAGGCCGAGCGGGCAGTCGCCCACGCCTGGCACGGCCCGGATCCGGTCCTGCTCGCCCGTCCGGTGACGGACCTGCGACGGCTCTTCCAGCGCCTGCGCGACGGTGGGACACGAATCGCCGTGGCCACCAGCGACGATCGCCGACCGACCGAGCGGACCCTCGCCCACCTCGGGATCGCCGACCTCATTGACCTCGTGGCCTGTGCCGACGACGGCCGCCCGGTCAAGCCCAAGCCGCACGCCGTTCACTGGCTCTGTGGAACGCTCGGGGTCGCCGTGGAGCGGACGGCGATGATCGGCGACTCGCCGGCCGACCTGGCCATGGGTCGGGCCGCGGGTGTCGGCCTCGTCGTCGGCGTCCTGACCGGTGTCGGCGACCGGCCCGCCCTGGAGGCGCTCGCGGACCTCGTGGTCCCGTCCGTGGCCGCGCTGCTCCCGCCCGGCTGACCGGACCCCCCCGTTCAGGGGAGTACCCGGACCGTACTCCCGTCCTATCGCCGGGCAGGGCCTCGCCACCTAGGGTTCGCTGGCAGGCATGTGCCTGCCCGCACCGGCCTGACCGCGCGGCCCGAGTATCGAGACACCTGAATACCCCGAATGGTCCTCCCCGCCGATCCCGGCGTCCGAGACGAACTCCTCACGCTGTCCGAGGCAGCCTCGCTGGCGCGCGTCCAGCGCGAGACGGTGCGTGCGTGGTGCGTCGCCGGACGTCTTCCGTCGGTCCCGGCCGGTGGAGGTCGCGAGCGGCGGATCCGGCGAGCGGATCTCGAGCGGGTCGTTGCCGAGGCGCACCATCCGATCGTCCTCCGGGAGCGGCGCTCGGTCGCCCCGGAGCCGGAGCGCAGCGATGCCGGCGGCGACTCACCCACGTCGGCGGCCTCGCACGAGGCGCTTCGGCGGCTGACCGCCGGGCTGTCAGGCACCACCGACGTCGACCTCCTGTTCGGCGAGGTGCTGGACGACTCGATCGGCCTCTTTGGGGCAGACCGGGCCGGCCTCTGGCTCTGGCGCCCGCACCGCGAGTTCCCGCTCGAGCTCGTGGGTGCCCGGGAGATGCCCGACGAGATCGTGGAGTACGTCCAGGGGATGGCCGCATCGACCGAGACTGCCGGCCTCCACGCCGTGCGCGGCGGTCGGGTGACCGTCTTCCGGGTCGCGGAGGATCCATCGCTCGGCGCGAGTGTGCGCACGATGCTGCTCCAACATGGGGTCTCGACGGTCTGTCTCGTGCCGGCCGTCTTCCGGGGTGAGCCCCAAGGGGTCATCGCCCTCCTCCATCGCGCGCCCTACGACTGGTCGGCCGATGCGCTGGCGCTCGCGGGCTCCTTCGCGGATGGCCTGGCTACCGCGCTCGGCACGGCCCGCCTCGTTGAATCGGTCAATGCCCTGGCGGCGCGCCTTCATGCAGTGCAGGACCTGGCGGCGCGACTCAACGGCCTGACCGACCTCCAGGGGATCGGCGAGGCGATCGTCACCGAGGCCGATTCGCTCCTCCCTTCCGACACGATCCGGGTCTACAAGGTCGACGAGCGGACCGCGACGTGCGAGCCGATCGCCTTCCGGGGCGTCTTCATGGGAACCGCGAGCCCGACCACGGAGATGCTTCGCGTCAAGGTCGGGGACGGGCTGACCGGGTGGGTCGCCAAGCACAACGTACCGCTCCTTGTCGGCGATGCCCGAGTCGACCCGAGAAGCGCAACCCAGGATGCCGCCGACGGGCCGGAGTCCGTCCTCCTGGTGCCGCTCTCGATCGACGGCCAGGTCGGCGGCGTGGTCGTCCTGTCGCGCCTTGGGCGCGACCGCTTCACGCCCGACGACCAGGCGACCCTGACGATCTTCGCCGGCTATGCGATCCAGGCGTTCGTCAACGTCGAGCGCCTCACCCAGGTCCACCTGCAGCAGGCCGAGCTCGCCCACCAGCTCACAAGCCAGCGGCGACTCCTCGCCGTCAACGAGCGGCTGCTCTCCACCCTCGACCCGTCCGGCGTCCTCGACCTGATCGCCGACTCGCTCAAGACGGTCGTGATCTACGACTCCCTGACGATCTACCGCGTGGATGCGGAGCGCGGCGTGCGCCGGCCGGTCATCGCTCGCGACCGATTCGCGGAGCTGATCCTCGGGTACGAGGCGCCGCTCGGGAGCGGCATCACGGGCTGGGTGGTCGAGCACCGCGAGGCCGTGCTCGCAAACGACGCCTTGAACGATCCCCGGGCGATCCAGATCCCCGGGACGCCGGCGGACCCGGAGTCGATGATCATCGTCCCCCTGATCGCGGAGGGCGGGGTTCTCGGCACCCTCAACATCGCGCGGATGGGTGGGGTCGAGGCGTACTTCTCCGAGAACGAGTTCGAGCTCACGAAGCTCTTCGCGGCACAGGCGGCCATCGCCCTGCGCAACGCTGACGCCCACGGCGAGGTCAAGGTCCAGGCCGAACGGGATGCCCTGACCGGCCTCCGCAACCACGGTGCCTTCCAGCGCGAGCTCGGCGCCGCCGTCGACGCTGCCGGCGACCGGCCCTTCTCGATCCTCATGATGGATCTCGACCGGTTCAAGGCGTTCAACGACACGCGGGGTCATCCGGCCGGCGACCAGCTCCTGGCGCAGGTCGCGCGGGCGATCGAGTCGTCCATCCGCAGCGCGGACCGGGCCTACCGGTATGGCGGGGACGAGTTCGCGGTCATCCTCCCCGACAGCGGGCGCCTCGGCGCCGAGGAGGTCGCGGAACGGATCCGGAGCGGCGTCGAGACCCTCCAGCAGAAGGGGACCGGCCCAACCGTCTCGATCAGCATCGGGATCGCCGCCTTCCCCGGCGACGGGGCGGTGAAGGACACGCTGGTCGAGAACGCGGACGCGGCGCTCTACCTTGCCAAGGGGTCCCGGCTCCGGTCCGGCGCCCGCGATCCACTCGTGGCGGCCCTGGACGCGACCGCCGGGGTGGTCCTCGACGGAGGCAGCGCCGAGACCGTGCTCGAGACGATCCTGACGCGGGCGTCACGCCTGCTCGGAACGCCGCACGCCTACATCTATCTCGTTGAGGACCCGGGGATCGTCGATGGTCCGGCGACCCACCTCGTGGTCCGGGCGGGCCTGGGCCAGTTCGAGGATGCCGTCGGCTTTCGGATCTCCGTCGACAGCGGCCTTGCCGGCGCCGTCTACCGGACCGGCCAACCGCTCGTCGTCGACGACTACGACACGTTTAGCGACCGGGTCGCACGGTTCGAGGGAGGGACGGTCGGCGCCACGGTCGGTATACCGCTGCGCGCGCACGGCCAGATCATCGGGGTCATCGGCCTGGCGACCGGACCGGGGGATCGCCACTGGCACGAGCCGGAGGTCGACGCGCTGCACCGGTTCGCCCAGCTCGCCTCCATCGCCCTGGAGAACGCGCGCCTGCAGCGCGCGGCCGAGCGTGGACCCACGGATCCGGTCACCGGCCTGCCCACCCGCGAGCGGCTGCTCGAGGCGATCGACGCGGCCCTCGATGGAACGCGGTCGGGCGCCGAGGGCCTCGATGACGTCGGGGCGATCCTGCTCGACGTCGACCGCTTCAGGATCATCAACGAGAGCCTCGGCCACGCGGCCGGGGATCGCGTCCTCGAGGAGGTCGGGCGGCGGATCGCGGCAACCCTCGGACCGGAGGACGTGGTGGGGCGGTTCGGCGGCGACGAGTTCGGCATCCTCGTCCGGCCCGCAACTGGCGAGCGGGCCGGGCTGCTCGCGGAGCGGATCCAGTTGGAGCTGAAGGCGCCGCTCGATCTGGACGGACGGATCTGGTTCATCTCGGCCACCATGGGCTATGCCGTCGGTCGGCCGGGTTCCACGACCGCGGGCGACCTGCTCCGCGAAGCGGAGGTGGCGCTGATCCAGGCCCAGGAGGACCCGGTCATCCGGATCACGCAGTTCGATCCGATCCGCAGTCGCGAGGCCCTCGAGCGCCTGGACCTGGAGGGAGAGCTGCGCGCCGGCATCGCCCGCGGTGAGTTGCTCGTCCATTACCAGCCGATCATCGACCTGCGGACCGAGCGGATCGTGGGCTTCGAGGCGCTGGTCCGTTGGGACCACCCGACCCGCGGCCTCATCTACCCCAATGCGTTCATCTCGTTGGCCGAGAAGACCGACCTGATCGTTCCGCTCGGCGCCGTCGTGCTGGAGGAGGCCTGCCGGCAGGCCCGTGCCTGGCGGACCGCGTGGCCGGGGGAGCGCCTGGTCATGAGCGTGAACCTCTCACCCCGCCAGTTTGCCGACCCGGGCCTCGTCGCCTCGATCGCCGCCACGCACTCGGAGACGGGCCTCGAGCCCTCCGCGCTGGAGCTGGAGATCACCGAGACCGCCGTGATGGACCAGTCCGAACCGGGCATGCGAGCCCTGGCGGACCTCCGGGCGCTCGGGGTCCGACTCGTCCTCGACGATTTCGGGACTGGCTACTCGTCGCTGGCCTACCTGCGCAACATGCCGCTGGATACGATCAAGGTCGACCGGTCGTTCGTGACCGAGCTTGACGATGTCGACCCGAACGTCGCCATCGTCCAGGCCGTGCTGTCACTGGCCCATGGGCTGGGGATCAACGTGGTCGCCGAGGGCATCGAGACCGCCGAGCAGGCGGCGCGGCTCCGGGAGCTCGGATGCGACCTTGGCCAGGGCTACAACTGGTCGCGGCCGTTGTCCGCTGTGGACGCCGCCGCCCTCATGGCGAGGAGCCCGGTTCAGCGTCGGCTGCCGGTCAACCGGAGCAGGAACAGGAACAGGTTGACGAAGTCGAGGTAGAGCTGGAGCGCGCCGATGACGGCCGCCTTCTCGACGGACCCGGTCCGGGCGACCAGCGCCCCTGACGCGATCCTCTGCGTGTCGTAGGCGGTCAGCGCGGTGAACAGTCCGACGCCGATCAGCGAGATGAACCAGCCCAGGGCGCCGCTCGCGAAGAAGACGTTGACCAGGGATGCGACGACGAGGCCGATGATCCCGATCGTGAGCGTCCCGCCGAGGCCGGCGAGCGAGCGCTTCGTGACGACGCCGTAGAGTCCCGCCGCCCCGAACATCGCCGAGGCACTGAGGAAGGCGGTCGCGATCGACTCCACCCGGTACGTCGAGGCGATGACGGCCATCGTGAACCCGAGCGTCGCCGCGTAGACGAAGAAGAGGCCGAGGGCGAGGGTCGCACTCATCCGTCGAATCCCGAGGCCGATGGCCCAGGCGAGCCCGAGCTGCCCGAACAGGACCGGGAGCCAGAGCTGGGTCACGCCGGCCAGGACGGAGGTGTTCGCGCCGACGACGAAGGCGACGCCCGCCGTGAGGAGCAGGCCCGCGAACATCCAGAGGAAGGCCTGGCTGAGCAGCGCGGCCGCGGAGAGGCCTGAGGTTCGAGCGTCATATGACGCGGCCGGGGTGGTCTGGAAGCTCATCGCGTTCCTCCTTTCGTGCCGGGCGCTCCGGCGGCTCCGGGATGGAGCACCGGTCGCGAAGGGTGCCGTGCCGGGGTTGCTGGTCGTGATTCTGCCTGCTCGGCGGCCCTGGCCAGGACCCAGAGCAGGTCGGCCAGGCGGTTCAGGTACGGGACCAGGTGCTCGCCCGGAACCAACCCCTCGCGCTGGAGCGTGACGGTCCGGCGCTCGGCGCGGCGGAGGGTCGCCCGGGCGACCTCCACGGCGGCGCTGGCGAGCGTCTCGCCGGGGACCACGAATTCCGTCGGCATGGTGATCGACCGCTCGGTCTCGACCAGGACCCGCTCGATCTCCTCGACCATGGCCCGCGAAACCCGGGTCCGTCCATCCTCCAGTCGGGCCCAAGCCTCGGGGTTCGTGGCCAGCTCGGCGCCGGCGACGAAGAGCTCGCGCTGGAGGCGGAGGATCAGCTTGCCAAGGGCAGTGAGCTGCGGCGCGTGCTCCCCGGGGTCGTGACTCGATGCGAGATGGGCCCGCGCCAGCCCGAGGGCGGCGACCGCCTCGTCGATGGTGCCGTAGGCCTCGGTCCGGGGATCGTCCTTGGCGATCCGGGGGCCTCCGAAGAGGAGCCCGGTCGTCCCGTCGTCGCCCTTCGTCGTCGCGACGACCGAATCGATGGGCGAGCGCGGGTTCACCACATCAGGCCGGCGTCACGCGGGTCCCAGCGTTCGGCGAGGAGCGTGACCTTGACCGGATGGTCCACGACGGACTCAGCCTGCTCCTTGACCTGGGCGATCATCGAGCCGGCGTACGGGCAGAAGGGGGTCGTGAGGATCATCTTGACCTCGGTCTCATCCGGCCCGAGCACGATCTGCTTGATGAGGGCGAGCTCCACGACATTCATGCCGATCTCGGGGTCCACGACCGCACGCAGGGCGTCGAGGATGGCGAGCTCGGTGGCGCGGCGTTCCGGATCAAAGGCCGGGGCCGCCGGGATCTCGGCGGCGGATGGGTTGACGGCGTCGGTCATGGCGTGGTGGGGCGCTCCATAGTGGACCGAGAGCGTATCACCAGATCGCGTCGCGGCCGGTTGACGAGGGTGGACCGGCATCGTCCGGGCATCGTCCGGGCAGAGGCCACGCGGCGTCCGGGCGGCGGGCATGCCTCGTGCGCCCGTCCGGTCGCGGCGCTCTTTCCTGGCTTACGCCCTCCCCGGGAGCACTGTGCAGAAGGCAGCACCCACGAAGCGGGTCGCACGGCGGATTCGCGGGTCTGGGACCCCGGAAAGCATGGCTACCGCGCACCGGCAGGGCGGTAGCCAGGAAAGCGGCCCGAAATCAGCCGAGCGACCCGGATAGTGCTCCGGGGGAGGGCGTAAGCCAGGAAGCCGGGGGCGGAGGGGTGCGGGGGCGGAGGGGTGCGGGGGCGGAGGGGTGCGGGGGCGGCGGGGTGCGGGGGCGCGGGCTGGGCCGGACGGCGGGCGGCCCGTTCGCCTGACGGCGACCTGCGCGCGTCAGGCGCGAGGCTTCACCACGATGCCCGCGGCGCGGAGTGGATCCGGCAGGTCGGCGGCCTCGGCCTCGTTGAGGCCCGGCCCAACGAGCGACCCGTCGGCGTCGAAGAACTCGGCATACCGACCCCGATGCGCGGCGGCGTATGAATATGCGGCCGCGATACCCATCCGCTTGAGCTCCGGGTGATCCTTGATCAGCTCGGGCAGCGTGTACCCGCTCCTTCGCAGCTCCAGGAGCTGCCGGACGGTCAGGCGCGATCCGTAGCAGAACGGCTCCCCGTTCAAGACGAGGGGGTCCTGCTGCACCCACTTGATCGTCACGTCAGGCGCCCTTGTAGATGAACGCGATGATCGGGTTCTTCTTGCGCCCGTCGCCGGCGAGGCGGCGGTGCCAGCGGAGCGCGGCGACCGCGGCATCGAGCGCGGCATCCGCGGTCGGCACAGCAGCGGGCGTCACCACGGTGACCACACCGGCTCTGAGCCCCTCGCAGAGGGCAATGACATCGTCGAGCGGCACGCTCCGCTTGCGGTAGCGAGGGGCGAGCATCTCGGCCAGGCTCCCCATCACGGTCGTGTCGCCGCTCGCCACGGCCAGCGCAAGCCGGTCCGCGAGTGCCTCCGTGTCGGCGAGGAGCTCACGCAGGGCCAGGTCGGCGTACCGGCCCCGGAAGCTCGGGTCAGCGTCGATGGCCCGCTCGAGCGCTCGCGCGGCGAGGCGGGCGGCAGCGGCGCGAATGGCGGCCGCGTCGGCCGGGTGGCCGGCTGAGGTGTCGCGGGGCGGGAGGCCGAGTGATGGGTGGCTCACGAGGCCGAAGTCTAGCGCTCCGCCCGGGGCCCTGTCGGGGAAACGGCCGTCCCGTACGATGCCGGCGATGAGCAACCATGATCCTGAGCCCGGCAGCGGTCGATCGGAACCGGGCGAGCAGCCGCGGCACAGGGTGGGCGGCACCCGCCTGGCCGTTCCGCCGTCATCCCGCTACGAGCGCGCGGTCGGCGGCAGCGGCCCGGTCGGCGGGGACGGTCCGGCCGGCGGCGGCGAAGCGGGCGGCCTCGCGACCTCGCAACGCCCGGAGCCGCGCGGTGCGATCGTCCGGGCCGGCGCGGCCGGGGCGCTCGGGGCCCTGGCGCTGACCGGGCTCGTGGTGATCTTCGCCGCGACCACCGGGACGATCCTCGTCTCGGGCCTGACCGGTGCGGCGATGGGGCTCCTGATCGCCACCGCGGCAGTCCCGTCACACTCGGGGGGCGCGGCTGCACTCGAGCGCGACGAGGCGGTTCGCCTTGCCGTCGGCATGGCGGTCGGGGCGGTGATCGTCGCCGCGGGCCTGATCTGGATCGCGGGGCGCCTCGAAGGCGGCGTGATGGACCCGGTCACCTACCTGTGGACGACGTTCGGCCTCGGCTTTCCCGCGCTCGCGGCCGTTGCGGCGCTCGCGGCAGCGTGGGGTGCATCCAACGGCCCGGTTCGCGGCTGATGCGCGAGGAGCCCGACCTCCGGTTCCGCCGCCCGTCCGAGGCCGACTACGCCCGGGTCGCGCCACTGATCGACGACTGGTGGGACGGGCGCGCCGCTGCGGGCCTCCTCCCGCGCTCCTGGTTTCGCCACTTCTCGAGCACGTCGTGGCTCGCCGAGGTGGATCGGGAGCCCGAGGACCCGGGCGAGGCCCCGACGATTCGCGTCGCCGGCCTCCTCGTCGGGTACATCGCGCCCGACGATCCCGAGCTCGCGGTCTGTCACGCGATCGGCGTGGACCCGAACCTGCGGCGGCGCGGCGTGGGTCGGGCGCTGTACGAGCACTTCCTCGAGGACGCCCGGTCGGCGGGTGCGCGGCGGGTGGAGGCGGTCGGTGCGCCGGATGACCCGGCCTGCGTCCGATTCCACCTCGCGCTCGGCTTCCGACCGGACGATGGCCCTGGCTCCCGTCGGCTCTACGGGATCCCGGCCTTCGAGGCCTACGACTTCGGGCGAGAGGATCGAGTCCGCTTCCGGCGCGATCTCTGAGCCGGTGCGCGATCTCTGGGCCGACGCTCGGCAGCGACGGGTCAGCGACGGGCCAGCGGCGTGTCAGGGCGTGTCAGAAGTTGGCGCGGTTCCCACGAGGCCCGTGATCTCCGCGAGTTCCGCGGTGATCGTCGCCGAGGCGATCGCCTCGGCGAGCAGGCGTCCAAAGCGTGCCGTCCTGTCGGGCGGCGGGACGGCGTCGAGCCACTCCCCCAGGAGCGCTTCACCCTCGCGGTAGACGAAGGAGTAGGTCCGCCAGAGTGGGTGCTCGATGAAGCGCAGGCGCTGCTCGGCTCGTTCGCGAGATTGGTGGCCGACCGTCACCAGGTAGTCGACGACTGCCTCGTGCGAGCGACCGTCGGCGTGGCGGAGGAGCGCGGCATTGCCGCTGATGCCGCGGAGGACGCGCCGTGCGCGCCCGATCGCGATCCCGCGTTCGGCGACTGCCCGCAGCGCTCGGGCATCCGAAGCGAGGTCGAGGCCGGCGACGCGGATCGCCTCCTCGATCGTGGCCGCCTCGTCGGCCGACGGGACGGCGAACCGGTAGCCGAGGTCGGCAAGGCCCTCGCGGATGAAGCACTCCGGCGTGTTGATGGACATGACCGTCAGCTCGGTCCACCCTCGCTCGTCGACGAGGCGCGCCTCCTTGATCGCCCCCTCCAGGTGGTGGCCCGGGTACGTCTCGTGGGCGATCGTCTGGACGAGGTCTCCGACCCGGAC
>Ga0315281_10013701_pt1 | contig 10959 bp, 8 predicted proteins | sample YL17G07_0_MG_FD_204540 | JGI IMG/M metagenome (GOLD analysis project Ga0315281, IMG submission 204540) | Sediment microbial communities from Yellowstone Lake, YNP, Wyoming, USA - YL17G07_0 | ecosystem: Environmental > Aquatic > Freshwater > Lake > Sediment | place: USA: Wyoming | collected... | reverse complement strand
CCTGCGCGGCGCCAGGCAGATCGCCGTGGTCGAGAAGGGCGGCTCGTTCGGCGCCGGCGGCGTGACCACGCCCGACCTGAAGGACGCCCTGTACGACGCCGGCCTGCGGATGCCCGTGAGCGGCTTCTGCGTCCAGCTCGGCGGCCGCGAGGTCACGCCCGACGGCATCCACGAGATCATCGAGCGCGTGTCGAAGGGCGAGCAGGTGGCGTTCGAGTACTTCCGGCTGAAGAAGGGCATCCTGCCCGACCTCGTGCCGACCGAGTAGCGTACGGCGGGTGCTCTGCACCCACCAGCCGAGATACGAAGCGGTGGGTGCAAAGCACCCACCCTACAGGGAGGACAAACCGTGGAGTTCAATTACGCCGATCGCGTCCTGAAGCCGGGTTACACGTCGTGCATGGGCTGCGGCGAGGCGCTGGCGATGCGCCTGGTGGCCCAGGCCTGCGGCAACAAATGCATTTTCACCAATGCCACGGGCTGCTCGGAGATCTTCACGTCGCGCTATCCCACCAGTTCGTGGAACGCGCCGTGGATCCACAGCCTGTTCGAGAACTCGGCGGCCGTCGCCTCGGGCGTCTACTACGCCCTCAAGCACAAGGGTAAGGCCGGCGAGGTGAGCGTCGTGGCCGCCGGCGGCGACGGCGCCACGGCCGACATCGGCCTCCAGTGCCTCTCGGGGGCCATGGAGCGCGGCGACGACATCCTCTATGTATGCTGGGATAATGAGGCTTACATGAACACGGGCGTCCAGCGGTCGGGCCTCACGCCCCTCGACGCCGACACGACGACGAGCCCCTCCGGCTCGGCCTCCTTTGGCAACGACCGGCCGAAGAAGGACCTGCCGATGATCATGGCCGCCCACAACATCCCGTACGTGGGCATCGGCTCGGTCGGGTACTTCCGCGAGATCGCCCCGATGGCGAAGCGCGCGATGGCGATCCGCGGGCCCAAGTTCCTCCAGATCCACGTCACCTGTCCGCTGGGCTGGCGGTCCGATCCCGCGAAGTCCGTCGACATGGCCCGCATGGCGTTCGAGTGCGGCCTGTACCCGCTGTACGAGATCGTGCGCGGCGAGATGAAGGCGCACCGGGCGCCCAAGCAGTGGATTACCGTCGAGGAGTACCTGAAGCCGCAGGGCCGCTTCAAGCATCTCTTCCGGAAGGCCGACGAGACCGTGGGGCGCCAGATGGCGCGGATCCAGGCCATCGCCGCCGCCAACATCCGCAAGTACTACGGCGACGCCGCCGTGCCCCAGTTCGCCAAGGACGCCGAGGCGAAGATCGCGGAGGCCGCCAAGGCCGCCGTCTGATAAGGCAACGGCAACGGCGGCTCACGCAAAGACGCAAAGACGCCGAGGGGAAAAGAGGCAAACGACAACTCGCTGAGAGGGGCGGGTTGATGTATCGTGCCTTCGGCCTCCTTCGCATGAGTTGTTTCTATCGAACTCTTTGCCCTTCTTATCTAACTCCTTGTTGTTCTTTGCGTCTTTGCGTGAGCCGCCTTTTCTCTGTCGTTGCCTTTGCGTCTTCCCCGCGTTAGGATGTACCCCTGGAGGGAAACAACCATGCGCTCGCTCCCCTGGCTCGCGGTGCTCCTGGCCGGCTTCGGCCTGATGTTCTTCTCCTGGTGGCATTACCAGCGGATCGCCAACCCCAACCCATGGACCGAGGCGTTCATGTACGTCGGTACGGGGCAGCCGGCCGCCGACACGGCGGACCTGCCGTGCGAGGCCGTGCGGGTGCGGTCTCTGCCCATCTCGGACGCGTGGCGCGACATCGTGCGCGGCGTCAGAGCGACCGATCCGGCCATGGCCCGCGGCATGGAGTCTTCCCTCGGCACCGAGGTCGTCTGGCTTCCCCTTTTCCGCGAGGAGCTCAAGGATGCGGACCTGGCGTCGGGGCGGATGCCGCGGCCCGGCACCGACGAAATCCTCGCCGGGTTCGACGCGCCGCACAAGGATGTGCTGGAGGCGTGGAGCCGGCGGCTGACGGTCGTCGGCGTCCTGGACCGGTCGGTGACGCTCTTCGCCAAGGGGTACGTTGTGCCGGGCGACTCGGCCGGCAAGGACCTCTTTGAAGCATCCGGCGGCGAGGTCTCCGACGGGTACATCCTGCGCCTGACCGCGCGCGAGGCCGTTCAGCCCCAGATGCGGAAGCGTCTCGCGGCGGCGTTTCCGGCCGCGAAGTTCCACGCCACGGCGGGCACGGTCCGCGTTGCACCTCCGCACTCCCGGCTGGGCGCAGGCACGCAAACGTTCCACGCCAAGGCGGGCACGGTCCGCGTTGCACCCGGCCCGTACTACCTATACCTGGGGGGCATGGCCCTCCTCTTTCTCGGCGGCAGCGCCCTCTTCATTCGCCTTTACGGGTGGCTCGCCGGCGTCATCCCCTTCGCGTGGCTGCGGGCGCCGCTGGAGGCCGCCCGGGCGTGGCCGCGGCTCCTGGCCGGCCTGCACGGACTGATATTCGGCACCCTGATCGTCGCGGCGGCGCTGGTGTACCTCGTGCCGCCGGTCCAGGATTTCCTCTTGGCGGCGATTGGCCAGGCCGTCGAGAGCGGCAAGGGGCCGCTGGGCGTCGCCGGTAAGGCGTACCTCGGCGGCAGTATTCCGTGGGCGGCCGCCGTGACACTGGCCGTCAACTTCTTCATCGGCTCGCTGGCCTACATTACGCTGCCGTCCCTCGTGATTCCCGGCATCGGCGTCCTGGGGACCCTCTTTCGCGGGCTGATGATCGGCACGCTCCTGGCGCCGACCATGCTTGCCCTGTCCACGACCATGATGCTGCACTCGTTGACGGTGCTCGTGGAGATGGAGGCGTACGTCCTGGCGGCCTTCTTCGCCGCGCTGATACCCATTTACATCTTTCGTAAGGCCGAAGGTCCGACCTGGTGGCGCCGCTACGGCCGGGCGCTCCTCCTGAACCTGGAGGCCAACGCCATCATCTTCATCATCCTCGCGGTGGTCGCCCTTTACGAGGCCACCGAGGTCATTCTCCAGATGCCGTGACGCGCCGGCCGCGCGGCATGTAGGGTGGGTGCTCTGCACCCACCAGGATGACGGCGTCGAGTCCGAGAAAGAGTGGTGCCGCGAATTCTGCGACGGCAAGGGCCGGACAGGGAGAGGCCGCCGATGCACAGCTACCACGCCGAGCGCCGCCGCCTTCTCCTTCGCCGCGTCCGCGTGCTGCTCGCCGTTTTCATCGTCGGCCTCGTCGTGAGCGGCGCGACGGCGATTCCCCTGGAGTGGGAGGTCGGAGTCCTGGCGCGCCTGCTGGGCCTGCCGCCGGACGCGAACCCGGAGGACAACTGCGGCCTCGCCCACTGGATCGCCGCCGTGCAGCGCGGACTTCACGAGACCTTCGCGCGGTATCCTTTCATCGCGTACGGCACCGACTGGCTGGCCTTCGGTCATTTTGTTCTGGCGATCCTGTTCCTCGGCGCCCTGCGCGACCCCGTGCGGAACCTGTGGGTCCTGACGTTCGGCATGATCGCGTGCGTCCTCGTGATACCCGTGGCGCTGGTGTTCGGCACGGTGCGCGGCATTCCCTTCTACTGGCAGCTCATCGACTGCTCCTTCGGCGTCTTCAGCATCATCCCGGTCTGGCTGAGCCGGCGGTGGACGGCGGAGGCGGCGGCGCTCGGCGCGGAGGCGTAAGGCGGGCGCCGTCGCGAATTCCGTGGCCCTGCGCCTTGGCGCGTGTTTCAATAAGGTGTTGGCGCCGCGCGCCGTGCGCGCCTTTTGAGCCTTTCGAGCCCGGAGCGGAAGCTCCGGGAGACTTGGCTTTCGGCGCCGATCCCGAACGCGAGGCACCCTTGGAACTCATCCGCGACCTGGAATCGATTGACCCGCGCTACCGCGGCGGCGTGCTGTCGGTCGGCGTCTTCGACGGCGTCCACGTGGGGCATCAGAAGGTGCTCGGCCGCGCCGCCGAGCGGGCCCGCGCGCTCGGCGCGGCCGCCCTCGTCTTCACGTTTCACCCGCACCCGATGGACGTGCTGGCGCCGGGCAAGGCCCCGCCGCTCATCCAGACCTTCGGCCAGAAGCTGGAGCTGATGCGCGAGATCGGCATCGCCGCCGTCGTCTGGCCGCACGACATGCAGGAGGTGCTCCGGATGCCGCCCGGCGTGTTCGTCGAGCGCGTCGTGCACCAGGCCCTGGCGGTCCGCGTGATGGTCGAGGGGAGCGACTTCAGGTTCGGCGCCGGCGCCGGCGGCGACCGGCAGCTTCTCCTGGCCCTCGCGCGGCAGCACGGGTTCGAGGCGGAGTTCATCGGCGACGTGCAGGTCGACGGCGAGCGGGTTTCGAGCACCCGCATCCGCCGCCTCATCGCCGAGGGCCGCGTGGCCGAGGCGGCGCGGTGCCTGGGCCGGGCCTACTCGTACGTCGGCGTCGTGGTCGAGGGCCACCATCGCGGGGCGAGGCTCGGTTTTCCGACGGTCAACGTGGCCTCGCCGCGGTTCCTCGTGCCGGGCGAGGGCGTGTACGCGGGCTGGGCGATCGAGCGGGGCGAGCGGCGCCGCGCCGCCATCAGCGTCGGCCGCCTCCCGACGTTCCACGAGGACCGCCCCGTCAGCGTCGAGGCGTTCATCCTGGACTTCGAGGGCGAGCTCTACGGCGAGCAGGTGGCCCTGGAGTTTGTTGACTATCTGCGGCCGCAGCAGGCTTTCCCCGACGTCGAGGCGCTCAAGGCCCAGATGACAGCCGATTGCCGGCGCGTCCGCGCGATCCTGGCCGACGTGCCGTAGCTTTCCACGTGCCACGGGCTGCTTGCCAGCCCGTGGTCATCGTAGCCTTCTTTCCTTATTGCCTGCTGTCTTTGTCCGCCCGCCTCACCCACTCGACTGCCAACCGCGCCAGCGTGATCTTCTCGTACGGCGACTTCTCGCCGCGCTCGTACAGGCACGCGAGGCGCTTGTCGGCCAGGAGCGCGAGGGCCGAGTAGGCCGACGGCCCCGCGTTGAGGAGCCGGGCGGCGGGCCACGTCTTCCCCTCGTCGGCGCTCAGCCGCACCGTCAGCTTCTCGCGCGTGCGGCTCGCCGGGTTCGAGAACGCGAGCAGCGCCTGCGCGGGGTTCTGCGGATCGGCAAAGCGGATCAGCGCCGCCTGGCACACGGGCTCCGGCAGGCCCGGATCGTCAGCCGCCGGGGTCCACGTAAGGCCGCCGTCGCGGCTGGCGGCGACCGCGCGGCAGCCTTTGCCGCGGTAACTACGCATGTTCATGAGAAGCGTACCGTCGCCGAGCTCGACCGCCTGGCACTCGTTGACGCGCGCGTCGATGGCGCCGCCGAGCTTCCACGTCTCGCCGTGGTCGTCGCTGTAGATGACGTGCGAGCGGTACAGGCCGGTGCCCGCGACGGCGTGGTCGCACGGGATGACCATCCGCCCGGTCTTGAGCTGGATGCCGCAGCCGGGGCCCGTGGCGTACCACGTCCAGTCGGGCGCTTTGCACGCGGCGGTGATCTCGACGGGCTTGGACCACGTCGCGCCGTCGTCGGCGCTCCGGGTGATCCAGACCTCGCGCGATCCCTTGGCGGTGCGTTTCAGGATCGCGCTCTCGCGGTCCTCGCCGAGGTTGCGCGTGAGGGGCAGCCAGATCGTCCCCGTCTCGCGGTCGACGACGGGGCAGGGGTTGCCGATGGTGTTCGGCCCGTCGTCGACCACGACTTGCATCGGCTGCCACGTCGCGCCGTTGTCGAAGCTGCGCCGGAGCACCACGTCGATGTCGCCGGCGTCGCCGCTGCCGCCCTTGCGGCCTTCCGCGAACGCCAGGACCGTGCCCTTCGCCGAAACGATGAGCGACGGAATCCGGTACGTGTGATAGCCGTCCTTCCCCGCGACGAAGACGTCCTGCTGGTCGAGGGCGGGCTGGGCGTGGGCGGCCGGAGCGATCGCCCCTGCCGCCAGGATGAGGACGGCCGCCAGCAGCAAGAGGGGTTCGTTCGGCATTTCGGACCTCCGAGATCGGTGTACGGGTGATGGCGGAATGCTATTCGTGCGCTTCGGATAGGACAAGCAAATATTGCTGGCAAGGCCGCGGTGAGCGGATAGATTATCTGCGGTCCCCAGGCTAGGGAGGTGCGGCATGCCCCATCATAATCCTATCAAGCGGCGTGAATTCATTCGGCGGGCAGGGGCGGCGGCCGCGGCGGCCCCGGTCCTCGGCCGGGCGATCGCGCGGGCCGAGGCGGCCGGCGAGGCGGCGCCCGCCAGGGCCGACGCGCGGCCCAACATCCTCTTTGTCCTCGGCGACGACTGGGGCTGGCCCTCCGCCGGCGCCCTGGGCGACAAGGTCGTCCGGACGCCCACGTTCGACCGCGTGGCCCGCGAGGGCGTGCTCTTTCCGCAGGCGTACTGCGCGTCGCCCTCGTGCAGCCCGTCGCGGGCCTCGATCCTCACGGGCCAGATGTTCTGGCGGCTGGGGGAGGGCGCGAACCTCTGGAGCACCCTTCCAAAGAAGTTCGATGTGTATACAGATCAGTTAGGGGCCGCCGGCTACCGCGTCGGCGCCATGCGGAAGGGCTGGGGGCCGGGCTCCGTCGAGGCGGGCGGGCGGACGCAAAACGCCGCCGGCCCCGCCTCCAGGACGTTCGAGGCGTTCCTGAAGAGCGTGCCCGAGGGCCGGCCGTTCTGCTTCTGGTTTGGCAGCCACGACCCGCACCGGCCGTACGACCCGCTTTCCGGCGCCAAGAGCGGCCTGCGGGCCGAGGACGTGCGCGTGCCGCCGTTCCTGCCCGACGCGCCGGAGGTCCGCAACGACATTCTCGACTACTACTTCGAGTGCGAGCGGTGCGACCGCGAGGCGGGCGAGATGCTCAAGCTCCTCGAGGCCGCCGGCAAGCTGGAGAACACCCTCGTGGTCGTGACCGGCGACAACGGCATGCCGTTTCCGCGATGCAAGACGAACCTGTACGACTCGGGCGCGCGGCAGCCGCTGGCGGTCCGGTGGGGGGCGAAGGTCAAGGGCGGGCGGACGGTCGACGATTTTGTGTCGCTCGAGGACCTCGCGCCCACGTTCCTGGAGGCGGCGGGCCTGAGACCCGGGCCCGACATGACGGCCCGCAGCTTTCTCGACGTGCTCCTGGCCGACAAGGCCGGCCGCGTGGACGCGCGGCGCGACCGCGTCGTCACGGGCCGCGAGCGCCACCACGGTGGCGCGAGGCCGGGGTGCCTGGGCTACCCGACCCGGGCGCTCCGCACGTATGACTTTCTGTACATCCGTAACTTCCTGCCGGACCGCTGGCCCGCCGGCGATCCGCCGGGTTACGAGGACTGCGACGCCGGGCCGACGAAGTCGTACATGCTGGCCCACCGCGACGATCCGAAGGTCGCGCCGCTCTTCGAGCTCTCGTTCGGCATGCGGCCGGGCGAGGAGCTGTACGACCTCAAGAAGGACCCCGACCAGCTCAAGAACGTGGCCGCCGACCCCGCCTGCGCCGACGCGAAGAAGCGGATGGCTGGCGACCTCGCGAAGATCCTGACCGAGATGAAGGACCCGCGCGTCATCGGCGGCGGCGAGGAGTTCGACAAGTACCCGTACCGCGGTCCGGCGGCCGACATGAAGAAAAAGGCAGTGACGGAGCGACATAGTGACGGAGTGACGGAGTGACAGAAACATGAGACGCTACTTAGAAGTTTGCGCGGCGGGTCTCCTGACCCGCCGCGCGCAAAGCGTGTGTACGGGCCGCAGAACGCCATACGCGCACCAGGTCAGGAGACCTGCCGCGCCCAGCGTCATTGCGCTATTGGCGCCGGCGCTGCTGGCGGCAGCCTTCGGAGCCACCGTGCTTGCCGCAGAGACAATAGGCCCGCCTGTTCCGGACATGCGGCGGCCGAAGAAGCTCATCGCCGTCGGCTGGGACCTCTTCTTCGACACCGCGTGGCTCCGCGCGCACCGCGATGACATGGAGAAGCCGCCGTTCGACGGTATCGTCATCAACGTGGTCGGGCGGCGCGAGGACAAGAAGCCGGCGGAGCTGCGCCTCGCGTTCAGCAAGGAGGCGTGGAAGGAGGAGTGGTTCGCGGGGGCCCTGGAGGACCTCAAGGCCTGCCGGTTCACGCGGCTGACCGACAACTTTCTGATGGTCTGGGCCAACCCGGGCGACGTCGACTGGTTCGACGACGCGGGCTGGCGCGAAATCGTCGAGCACTGGCGGATCGCAGCCCGCCTGGCCAAGGCCGCGGGCGCGCGGGGCATTGTGTTCGACCCGGAACCCTATCATCAACCGTACGCGGCGTTCCAGTACAGCGCCCAGGCCGGGCGCGACGCCCACCCGTTCGAGGCGTACTGCGCCAAGGCGCGCGAGCGCGGCCGCGACGTGATGAAGGCCGTGGCCGCCGAGTACCCCGACCTCACGATCCTGAGCTTCTTCCTGGACAGCATCTGCGGCGGCGCGGCCGGCCACGCCGACCCGCGTCCGCTCCTGGCGCCGCAGGGGTACGGCCTCCTGCCGGCCTTCCTCGACGGCTGGCTCGACCCCGCCCCTCCGGGCGTCACGATCGTCGACGGGCACGAGAGCTCGTATCTGCATAACAGTGATCTTCAATTCCTGGAGGCGGGGAACCTCATCCGCGGCGCGTGCCAGGAACTCGTGTCGCCGGAGAACCGGGCGAAGTACCGGGCCCAGGTCCAGGCGGGTTTCGGCATCTACCTCGACGCGTACGTCAACCCGCCGACGTCGCCGTGGCACGTCGACGGCAAGGGCGGCCCGCGGGTCGACCGGCTGCGGGCGAACGTCTCGGCCGCCGCGCGCGTCGCAGACCGCTATGTATGGATCTATGGCGAGAAATGCCGCTGGTGGCCCACGCCCAACAAGGGCGTGACCGAAAAGACCTGGCCGGAGGCGCTTCCCGGCTGCGAAGACGCCCTCCGCTGGGCCCGCGGCCCCCAGGAGGCCGCCCGGTTCCGCCTGGCGGAGCTCCAGAAGGCCGGGCGCCTCGCGAACCTCGTGCCGGGCGGCGACTTCTCGCCGGTTCCGGGCGAGGCGGGGCCGAAAGAGGGCCGCCCGCCGCCGGGTTGGGCCACGTGGCAGGACGACAAGTCGAAGGGCACGTTCGCGTGGGACCGCGAGGTCGGGGCGGGGGCCAAGGGGTCCGCCCGCCTGGCGGGCATGGCCGACGGGTGCTTCGTCAAGACCGTCAAGGCCGAGGCCGGCCGGCGGTTTGCCGTCGAGGCCGTGCGCCGCCTCCAGGGCCGGGGCGAGGCGGTGCTCGTGGTCCGCTGGCAGACGCCCGAGGCGAAGTGGATCCACGAAGAGAAGGATGTGCATATCCCGTGCACCGAGCCGCGCGGCGCGTGGGGCCGGATGTTCGGCGTGGTCCAGGTGCCCGAGGGGGCGGGGAACCTCGTGATCCTGCTGTCGGCGCGGGGCCAGGCGTCGGCCGACGATGTCGCCTGGTTCGACGATGTGCGGCTGTATGGCGTGGACTGATAACACGAGACCCGAAAGGGATTAGCCCCCGCTGGTAAGCGGGGGCGATAAGGGGGGATCCCATGGCCCCGCCGCTGGCCTACTTCCTGACCTGGACCACCTATGGCACATGGTTGCCTGGGGATGCGCGGGGGTGGGTCGATAAACGCCAATCCGGCCCGGAAGTGCCGTACCAGGCTCCCGACCCCCAACGCGAGCGTGCGGCAAAGGCTCGCATGAAAGAGTCGCCCGTCATCCTGACGCCCCGGGCGCGCGAGGTCGTCGAGGCGGCGCTTCGTGAGACTTGCTCTTATCGTGGGTGGACGGTCCATGCCTTGAGCGTTCGCAGCAATCACGTGCACACTGTGGTGACAGCGCCGGACTTGGGGCCGGGTTGGGTCATGCGGACGTTGAAGGCCTATGCCACGCGGGCGCTCAACCGGCTTGAGGGCGCCGCGGAAACTGCCCCCGCTTTAGAGCGGGGGCTAGTCGAGGCAACGCCGGCCCCCGCTTGCCAGCGGGGGCTGGTCAAGGCGTCATGCGACCGCAGCGCACCGTCTCCCAAACGCCAGCGATGGTGGACCGAAGACGGCAGCAAACGCTATATCAACGACGAACGATGGCTCGCGGCAGCCGTTCATTATGTGAATCATCAGTGACCGTGCCGGTCATTTCCCCAGCGGGCACACCAGCGCCGTCACCGAGTGGGGGGCTCGACGGCGTGCCTCACGTCAGCGTCACCTTCAGCCCCTGCCCGGCGCGGAGGGTGACGCCGTCGCCGAGCGTGATGACGCAGTCGCCGTCGGCCTCGCGCCAGGCGCACTCGACCGGCCGGTCCGCGAGCGCCACGCTGACGGACTTCACCTTCACGAGCGGCTTCAGGCGGAGCGTCCGCACGGTGACCGAGCCGTGCGTGGGCGCGAGGGCCGACGTCTGCGTCGCGCCGGCGACCTTCTGGGCCAGCGTGCCCCACCCGTCGCGGGCGACAAAGGCGGCGCGGAAGTTCTCCGGCCCGATCACCGGGGCGAAGCCGATCGCGTCCGTCCCCGCGTCGTAGTGGAATCCCGCGGCCGCCTCCAGCAGCGCCCAGGACGACATCGCCCGGGCGTAGTGGTCGCCGCACTCGATCTCGTTCCACGGGTTCTGCTTGCGGCCGTCGTAGCGGGTGCGGACGGCCTCGAGGATCTTGAGGGCCGGGGCGGTCTTGCCCACAAAGACGAGGAGGCCCGCCACCTCGTACTCGTGGCCGGTCCACACTTCGTCGGAGTACAGCGTGGGCACCGGCGGCCGCCCGCCCTTGGGCCACGTGCAGAGCAGAAGGCCCTTGTCGTCGTCCGTCACGAACGCCCGCGGCGCCTGCTTGAAGCCGCGGAAGTTCTCGCGGAAGTTGTACTTGGCGATCGATTCCGCCGCCGCGCGCACGTGGTCCGGCGGCAGCAGGTACCCCAGGTCCAGGATGAACGCCCACCACTGGCCGAGCAACTGGTCGGCGTGGCAGCCTTTGCCCCACGCCTGCTCGGGATGCTCCTGGAGGTTGACGTCCTGGAT
>Ga0315281_10013700_pt1 | contig 10959 bp, 10 predicted proteins | sample YL17G07_0_MG_FD_204540 | JGI IMG/M metagenome (GOLD analysis project Ga0315281, IMG submission 204540) | Sediment microbial communities from Yellowstone Lake, YNP, Wyoming, USA - YL17G07_0 | ecosystem: Environmental > Aquatic > Freshwater > Lake > Sediment | place: USA: Wyoming | collected... | reverse complement strand
GCGAGGCAACATTGAACGCGTGCCCGGCGCCGGAAGATTACCGATCCTGGGTGCGTTGTTCCGATCGTCGAACTACACGCATCACAAGACAGAACTCGTAATAATGGTAACGCCCGACCTGGTCGCCCCGTTAAATCCGGATCAGGTGACCTATCTGCCTGGACAAGACTTCCAGGCACCGAACGATTGGCAATTCTATGGCCTGGGACTGCTCCAGGACGACACCGTGGCGGGCAGAATGTCGGCGTCTCAGCCGGCCCAGGCCCCGCCGATGCCCCGCGGCCCGCTCTACGGACCCTGGGGACACGAGCAGCACAATAGCGCCAACCCCGAGGAATAGACGCCATCAACAACTCGTTCATCGACGCCTGGAGAAACCAGGCGGACAACAGCGAAAACAAATTTCGACCTGTAGCGGTGGAAGAACCTCGCCTGCGCGCCCAATATCTCATGGCGGAGGTTCCCATCGAATGCTTATCGGTTAAAACAAAAGAACACCTGACAACGAACGATGGGAAAAGGCCCTCTCCTCACTTCATGTCCGATAATGAAGTTCGAGTTCCCCCAAAAGCTCTCTTTTGTTTCTTTCCCATTTTATATCGTATGATTAAATGGCGAAATTATTACTGCAATGAAACAGGTTATGGGGATTCTGTTGACTTATCAGGTGAGCCGTCGCGTCCGATGCCTTCATTAATGTCGGGCAGCGATAAAGGATCCAGGGCTCTAAACAGGGTGTGGTACTTCCGTGGGAAGCCGGAGGCCCGGATGAAGACCTGTAGGCCATAAAACAGGGAAAGTTGAAATCTGTGCACGGAAAAAGCTCCTTCGTTTGGGTTTAACTGTTGGAATGACAACACCTTACATTAAACCACACCTGGAGGAGATTACAACAACAATAATGACATAAATCATTATTGTGCAAATAGTTATGTATTTTACTGGAGTCTTCGGAGGCTCTGTGGAAAGGAGGTTGGCCATGATTGGAACATTGAGGCAACGCAATTACTCAGGAAGTCGGCAGATTCGTCGGGCCGTCGTCATCGTGTGGACCGCGATATCTGTCACGTTGTTGATAGGCTTCGCGGCCCTCGCCGTCGATCTCGGATACGTTTACGTTGTCCGGGACCAATTACAGGCGGCCGCCGACGCTGCCGCTATGGCCGGTGTGTCCGCCTTCGCTAGTCCGTCGCAGTTCGTCAAGAATTCCAACCCCAACAGCCTGACCACACTGGCGGTCAGTCGGGCGCAGGACTACGTAAGCAAGAATTACGCCGACAGAAAGACCCTCACCCTCGCCGCCTCTGATATCACCGTCGGCCACCTGGCCCACCCGGAAGACCTGACCGATACCATCACCATCTCGGTCCACCCCTACAACGCGGTCAAATGCACCGTCTTGAAGAGTTCCGCCAGCTCCAATGGCCCCGTCGGCACCTTCTTTGCTAAGATCTGGGGTATCCAGAACGTCGCCCTCGCTGCCTCCGCCACCGCCGTCCTCAACACCCACCTCGGAGGCTACAAAGCCAAAACCACCGGCGGCCCTCTGATCCCCATTACCATCGGCGAGGCCACCTGGACCGATCAGATTACCAACGAACACGGCGGGGACGCCTACGCCTTCAACTATCAGACCAGCCAGATCACGAAAGCCGCCGACGGGATCGATGAGATTAACATCTATCCGGGGAAAACAAACCCAGGAAACTTCGGACTCCTCAATTTCGATAACGGCAACAACAGCGCCAGTACGGTCGGCGATCAAATCCAATCCGGCCTGACCGCGGCTGAAGTCACGCGAACCATCGGCAGCGACACCTTCACATTCTCCAAGGACATCGTCTCGCCGACTGGCGACGTCACCGGCGTCCCATTAACCTACGCCATCGACGGCACGCCGGGCCTGAAGGCCTCGCTCCAGAGTGCCCTCGATACCCGCATCGGAACGGTGGTGGGGATATTCATCAATAAGCAAGTGACCGGGAACGGGAGCAACTGCGTCTATACGATCACCGGTATCCAGTACGGAATTCTCCTGGCCGCCGATCTGCAAAGCGGAAACAAGGCCGTCATCATGCAGCCGACGGTGTACGTTGGAACGGAAAACGTTATCGACGCCGAGGCCCCTGCGACTCAGACTGGCGGAAGAATTGAACTGGTGCGCTAACCGCCCCGAAACATTTGGCGCCCCCGTTGCTGTCGGTCCGCATCATCGGCCCGGGTCCGATAATGAAAGACCCGTACCGGATTTTTCATACCTTTCGGGCAACGCGGTCCGGACGGAGTCCTTCAGCTCGGCCAAAATCCGACAGACCCGATCGATCTGGTCCCGGGTGTGGTTGGCGTTCATGATGAAACGGAGCCGACCCTGGCCCAGGGCGACAGCGGGGAAGGCTGCGTCTCGTGCGGTAAGTAATACTGCACTTTCAGAAGCCGTGAGGCAAGCCTTGATAAGAAAAGATCAAGACCTTATACCCTCCGCCAAATGAGCCGATACTAGACTATGCCGCTGCCTGAGCAGAGTGAAGTGGGTCCGATAAAGGTCTAATGCGTGATGACGATCGAAATATTGAAGTGGGTGCGCAGGAACCGGCAGATCACGCTGATCCAATAAAGGGATGTATTGACGGTGTCTGCTGACAGTTCGGTGGGCACCTAGTACGGGAGAATAAACTGGGCATGGCTCGAGGCGTCAGAGTAATCGTATTAAACTGCGATGAAGAGTATACCGCTGATCTTCGGTCAAAACTGCTGCGGATCGAGGGTGTCAAGATCGTCGCAGAAGTGGACGAGCCGACACTGTTTTTGTCCGCGTTGCGACAGTTTCCCGGAGAACTTGCGGTGGTTTATCTCGATCCGAATCCGGACGAACTGATTGAGATAGGCAAAAAAATCCACGACATGTACCCGGCGTTGACTCTCTTTGCGATCAGCGACTCGAACGATCCGAACTTGATTTTGAATGCAATGCGGGCTGGATTTCGAGAGTTTCTCGTTCAGCCCCTGGATGAAGCCCAACTTTCGGAAGCTGTCAATCGGCTTGCCAAGGGAGCGCCAACTCAGCCCCACATGGGCAAACTGATTTGTGTGCTCGGTCCAAACGGCGGGAGCGGGACCTCGACGATTGCGTCTAACCTTGGCTGTGAATTGGCACAACTAAGCCAACGAGGCACGGTTATTGCGGACCTCGATTTTGCGTTCGGCCACACGGCAATCATGCTGGATGTGAGCCCGCAATTTACGATCGCGGATCTTTGTCAGACCTTGGAGTCGATCGATCCGGCGATGGTGGAAAAGGCGCTGATCCGTCATGAGTGCGGAGCGATGACCTTGGCTCGGCCTCAACACTTTGCTCAGTCGGAGCAAATCTCCGCTGCCAACACCGCCAACACACTGAACATGCTCTGCGAAATGTTCGATTACGTCGTCTGCGACGGGCCGCCCCGATACGACGCCACCAGCGCCGCCATTTTGGATATTGCTGATGTCGCGATTATGCTGGTCAACCTGGTCGTACCTTCGGTTCGGAACGCAGACCGGATTTTGCACGAATTGGACCGACAAGGATATAATCTGGAACGAATGAAGATAGTGGTCAACCGCCACAGCATCGACTCAACGCTGCTCACCATTGACGATGTTGAAGAATGTCTTGGCCGAAAGGTTGATTTCGTTATTCCTGACGATCCGAAAACGATAATCAGCGCCATCAATATGGGTCAGCCGCTGTTGACTTGCGCACCGAAAAGCCGGGTCCGTGAAGCTATCAAGGCGCTTGCGGAATCGATTCATAATCCGAACCACGCTGCTCAAACGAGCGATCCGTCCATGCGTCAGAGTATTTTTTCGAAGGTCTTCAAATAGCGGAGTACAATCGCCATGGTCTTCAGCCGTCAAAAGAAAACTTACCAGGCGGACCAGCCGACAACCGCTGTCGCCGTCGAGCCTGAAGTCGCTCCTGAGCTGGGTCAAGGCAGGAAAAAAACCAGCGATCGCTGGCATCAAATGCAGGAACTCAAGGGCCGAATTCACCGGAAGCTCGTTGATCGGCTGGACTTGAGCAAACTGGAGAGCAACAGCCTGCCTCGTGAAGAGATCAAGCAGATCATTGGCGAACTGGCTGATGAAGAAGAGGTGATCCTCAATTACAACGACCGTCAACGGCTGATCAGCGAGGTCATCGATGAGGTTTTCGGTCTGGGCCCGCTCGAAGTCTTGCTCAAAGATGCGTCCATCACAGATATTCTGGTCAACGGACCCAAGCAGATTTATGTCGAGCGCCAAGGTCGGCTCGAGCTGACCGAAGTTCAGTTCAAAGACAACGGACATCTGCTGCATATTATTGACAAGATTGTTTCGGCGATCGGTCGACGCTGCGATGAAGTGTCGCCCATGGTGGATGCCCGTCTGCCGGACGGGTCGCGTGTTAACGCCGTGATCCCGCCGCTGGCCATTGACGGACCGTCGGTGTCGATCCGGCGCTTCGGCGTCGATCCCATACGAATATCAGATCTGCTTGAGTACAAATCAGTCACTCCGGAAATGGTTCAGTTTCTCGACGCCTGTGTGCGTGCCCGGCTGAACGTCTTGATTGTCGGCGGTACCGGCTCGGGCAAAACGACACTGCTGAACAACCTCTCGAGTTTCATTCCGAACACTGAACGTATCGTGACAATCGAAGACGCGGCGGAACTTATTCTTCAGCAGCCTCATTGGGTTCGGCTGGAATCCCGCCCGCCCAATATCGAAGGTAAAGGCCAGGTGACCATCCGTGATCTGCTGATCAACGCCTTGCGTATGCGTCCCGACCGAATCATCGTCGGTGAGGTTCGCGGGGCCGAAGCCCTGGATATGCTCCAGGCGATGAACACCGGTCACGATGGCTCGATGACTACAATTCATGCCAATAGCCCACGCGATGCTATTTCTCGTGTCGAGACCATGGTGGCGATGGCCGGCTTCGAATTGCCGGTTAAGGCCATCCGGCAGCAATTCGCCTCAGCCATCCAGGTGGTGGTTCAGGGGGCGCGCCTGGCGGGAGGCCCGCGACGTATTCTCCAGATCGCGGAGGTAACGGGCATGGAAGGGGATACCATCACCTTGCAGAACATCTTTGCCTATAAGCAGGAAGGCGTCGATGCGTCTCTTAAGGCCTACGGAGGATTCTGGGCGACGGGCATCCGGCCGTCGTTCCTTGATCGTCTCAAGTCCTTCGGCGTAAGCGTGCCGACGGAAATGTTTGAGCCCAAGTTACTCATGAAGGATCACTAATATGAGTTTCTCAGAACTTAGCTCGTATATTCAAAGTGTTCTGATGGTTCTGATGCCCGTGGCCGGAATGATGCTGGTTTTTTATTCTGGCTATCAGTTGTGGAACGATCTGCGCAACATCGAACAGAAGCGAATCCGGGATCGCCTGAAAGACGAACGGATTCGGCAGAAGTCCAACGTGGTCGAACAGAATATCCTGCGGCAGCTTCACGGCGACAATAAGTTCTACGAGAAGTTTTTTAATCAGATCAGTTTGACCCGCAAGCTTCAGCGGTGGATCGACCAGGCGAATTTCGACTTTTCCGCTCCGAAGACGCTGCTCTATCTTGGGATCGGCTCCGCGGCCCTCCTGGCAGTCGGATTTCTGCTTAATCTGAAGCTTTGGCTCGTGATGGGAGTGGCCCTGACGGTGTTTTTCTTGCCCATTCTCGTTCTGAGGTTCCTGGCCCGGCGGAGAATGAATAAACTGGTGTATCAATTGCCGGACGTCTTTCAACTGATCGGGCAGGCCTTGAGGGCGGGCCATTCGCTGGCGTCGGGCATCCAGCTCGTCGGTACACAGTTGTCTGATCCGTCTGGGACCGAGTTTCATCGGGTATTTCACGAACAGAATCTCGGTATAAAGGTCGAAGACGCCCTTTCAAACCTGGCGGATCGAGTGGATGAATTGGACGTGCGGTTCTTTGTGACCGCCGTGTTGATCCAGCGGCAGACCGGCGGCGATCTGGCTGAGGTTCTCGACAAGATCGGAGCGGTCATCCGTGATCGGATTACCATCCTCGGACAGGTCAGAGCGCTGACCGCCGAAGGAAGAATGTCGGGTTGGGTGCTTTCCGCTCTGCCGTTCCTGGTGTTCTTCCTGGCCTGGATGCTCAACCCGGACTACGCCAACGTATTGCTCAAGACGCCCCAAGGTCAATATATGCTCATGGCCGCCGGGTTCTTCCAGATCATCGGGATGCTCATGATCAAAAAGATTGTTAATATCAAGGTATAAGGAGACCAAGCCATGCCGCTTTTGGGTATAGCCATCTTGGTCATCGCGTCGGTTTCGCTGGTCACGTATTCGGTCCTTGCCGCCAAGACGAGCCAGAGAGAAATGGTTCATCGACGCTTGAAAGAAAACAAAGCGAACCTATCGGCAGCGACGGTCCAGGAGACGTCCGCCGGGAAATGGTTCAAAGAGAAGGCCGCGCCTATGCTGGCGAAACCCGTCAAGCCCAAGTCGGTTTCCGAACAGAACACGTTGCGGGTCAAGCTGGCAAACGCGGGTTTTCGACGAGACGCTACTCCGGTGGTCTTCCTGGCCAGCAAATCGATCATCGGCGTTGGACTGGGCGTGCTTGCTTTGGCAGGCACGATCGGAGCGGGTTCCGAACTCCAAAGAATACTCGGGATTACGATCTTCGCTGCAGGAATGGGCTTTATGCTTCCGGATATCTGGCTGATGCTGGCCCGGTCTGCACGGGCGGAAAAACTGAATCACGGCCTGCCGGACTGTCTTGACCTTCTGGTGGTATCGGTCGAAGCCGGTCTCGGTCTCGACGCCGCGATTCAGCGGGTCTCTCAGGAAATGGGAAAGGTGCATGCCGAGATCGCTGAAGAATTTACTCTGACCAACCGCGAAGTGCAGATGGGCATTACCCGCGCCGAGGCCCTGACAAATTTCGCCATCCGGGCCGGCGTGCCGGAGGTCAAGTCCCTCAGCGCCATCCTGATCCAGGCGGAAAAATTCGGTACCAGTATTGCCGCCGCGTTGCGAATCCACGCCGATACGCTTCGCATCAAGCGACGACAACTGGCTGAGGAGCGGGCGGCGAAAACAGCAGTCAAGTTGATCCTTCCGCTGATCTTATTCATCTTCCCGGCCATTTTCGTCGTCCTGGCTGGACCGGCGGTATTGAAGCTTTGGGAAGTATTCACGAGCGGTGCATTGGGCAATATCTAACGGTGGAATTGTTTCTTAATATAGACGTAAGATTGGAGGAAAAATCATGCGTCAAACAAAGATTATCTTAGCGGTGACATGGGCAGGAACGGCACTTTTTCTTTCGGCTCTGATGCTCGGGCCCGGAGGTTGTGAAAAACGCCAGGAACTGGCGGACACGCCGCCCCAGCCCGCTCCGATGGATAAAGAAGATCCTCTGAATGAGCAATTCGATCTGTCGGCCACCAATGCGGACATGGCGGATATGGCGGTCAGCGACGTCGACTTCTGGCCGAATCGGGCGCAGCTCAACGGCACGGGTACGGCGAAACTCAATCGGCTGGCCTGGATCGTCGATCACTACGGCGGAACCGTCATGGTCGATCTCGTCGAACCGAATACGCAATTGGCCAGGGATCGGGTGGGCATGGTGAAAACCTATCTTAGAACCTGGGGTCTTTCCGACGAAAAGATTCAAGTTGCCCTTGGACTGCCGCCGACCCGAGGCATGAGCGCCGACGAAGCCATCGTCATCCATAAAGACACCCGGTACAAGCCGAAAGAGCAAAAGAAGTAAGAAAAGCTGTGCCAGAGACAGCACGTTCAAATCAGCGACAGTTAAGGAGAACGACGATGCTTCGGGCGATCATTTGGTTGGTATGCGTTTATCTTGCCCTGACCGTCTTTGCGGGCTGCGCCGACCTGCGCGGGTTAGACGGTTCCGATCGTGCCGCGAAGAAAAACTTTGACTCCGATTCGCCTACGATCGGGGTCAACAGCTATTACACCTCAGGTCAACTGCTGGAGCGACAAGGGGATGTGCAGGGAGCACTCTTGCGGTACCAACAGGCCATCGAGACTGATCCGAAGTTTCTGCCCGCCCACAATCGCCTGGGCATCGTCTACAGCCGGATCGGCCAATACGAACAGGCGGAGAAGGCGTTGAAGCAGGCCCTGAAACTGGCACCTAGCGACGCGTATCTTCACAACAATCTGGCATTTGTCTATCTGCTCGAGCGACGATACAACGACGCTGAAACCGAGCTGAGGAATACCCTGGCCATCAATCCAAACTTCAAGCGAGCCAAGATGAACCTTGGCATCGCGATGGCCAAGCAGTCTCGATACGATCAGGCCCTGACGTATTTCCTCGACGCCTGCCAACCTCATGAAGCGTATTACAATATTGCGATGCTCTATCAGGCGGCCGGAAAAGTCGACGAAGCGAAAAGTTACTACAAACGCAGCCTGACGGTCAAACCGGATTTTCAGCCCGCAGAAGACGCACTGAACTTGATTGATCCCGCGGGCAAGAGGGCAACCATGTCGATGACACAATCGCAGCAGTAAAGAAACTGTTCAAAGTCCACAGCTCGAAGTCTGTGTTCAATCCGAACGTCCGACCTCGAGCTGTGGACTTCCCTTTTTTTCTGCCTTAAACCATTGCCTGAGGATGACTTCGGCGGGTTTACCCTTTGGACTGTATCCGTAATCTTTGGGACCGACCGGGCCTGGCTGCCATTCCCACCAGATTGCCCCGGCGATAGCGGGTTCGGCTTCCCAGGTTTGCATGAACGCCTCATAGCACTTTGCCTGTTCTTCCAGACCGGCCTCCGTCGAGAAGTCATGTCGATAATAGTTCCATGATTCGATACTGGCGCCGGGTTGAGAACACCACCCCACCTCGGTAAACAGAATCGGCTTGCCGATGGTTTTCTGCCAATCGAGAATGTTTTTCTTGATCTGGCGCCAACTGGCGAGAAGCGTTTCCAGCGGCGGATTTTCGTCGTCGGCGAGTTTGTGATAGCTGGTCATGCCGATAAGGTCGAGCTTGTCCCAGAAGGTCACCTTTTCGTAATGGTCCCAGTTGGCGGAATACACCAGCTTGCCGTGAAAGATGGAGCGGACTTCTTCGATGACTTTCAGCCAACGGTCGCGGAAGCTTTCGGTCGAAATCAGCTCGGCTCCGACGAAGAGCATTTCGACATTATTTTCCAAACCGACCTGGGCACAGAATTTGACATAAGCCAGATAGCTTGCGAACCATTCATCCCAACTCGTCGGCTGGATGACACCCCGCCACTCGCTGCCTCGCGGACTGTCCAGCAATACAACCGGCATGATGCCGACTTTCATGCCGTGCGATCGAGCTCTCTCGATCAACTGGGCCCACTGCTGCTTGGTCGGGGAGCGCGGCATATCCTGAAACAGCCGCCCCGATCCGGCATGTTCCTGATAGGCGGCGGTGGAAAGGATCACGGTGTTGGCGCCCAACTCAGCGAGTTCATCGATCATCCGTAGATAGGTATCGACCCCGTTGGCGGTATAGCTGATCTGAACCGTCATTCCACGATAGATGTCATCCTTGACTTGCGGCCTTGTATGGATTGCGGGTGGACGATCTGGCTGGCCGCTTGCCGTGACCTTGGCCAGGGAGTTGCTCGGCTCAGCTCCCTGGTGCAAAAACCAGAACATCAGCAAAATTGCGGAAAAAGCCAGAAGTTTTGTCAGGTTTCGAAGTAACATAGGCATTATACATACCCAAAACATTTCCGCCGATCAAGATGCTGGTTGAGTTTTGACCTCTGATTTATTTTCCCCCTGAATCAGCGGTTTTCAACTCCTGTATGTTATTGAACTGCGGACCTTGGGTCGGTAGATTCGGAATAACCGGTGGGCGGAAACGATCGGAACGGAAAGGGATCTGCGGGCCTATGGCAAAACGGCTGGTCATCGTGGCAGGGTCAGGGCAGTTTCCGTCGCTGGCGACGGCGGGAGCAAAGGCCGCCGGCTTGGAGGTGTGCGTGCTGGCCTTGCGAGGCCATGCCGATCCGAATCTGATCGAGCTGGCCGACCAGTTTCGTTGGATTCCCCTCGCCCGGATCGGACGATGGATAAAACTCGCTCGCAAGTTCGGCGCCGAGGAGCTAATATTGGCCGGTGGTGTTCGCAAGACCGAGGCATTTCGGCCTTGGCGGATCTGGCGGTATCTGCCGGATTGGCGGGCCATGAAAATATGGTTCAGCCGGGCTCGATCCGATCGGCGGAATCTGGCGATCCTGGCGGCACTGGCTGACGAACTCAAAGAGGCGGGAATCACCGTGATAAATTCAATCAAGTACTGTCCTGAAGCCATGGCCGAAGAGGGTTTGATGACGAAGGTCGGACCGTCCGAAGTGGTGGCCGGTGATATCGAGTTTGCCTGGCCGATCGCGCAGAAGGTGGCAGAGATGGACATCGGCCAAGCGCTGGCGGTACGGGAGAAAGACATTATTGCGGTCGAAGCCATCGAAGGGACCGATGCGATGATCGAACGGACCGGCCGGTTGACCCGTTCGGGCTGGACTTTGATCAAGGTCGCCCAAGTCCACCAGGATATGCGATTTGACGTGCCTACCGTCGGGCCGGAAACCATCGAAAAACTTCACCGGAACGGAGCGGCTGCCCTGGTTGTTCAAGCCGGCAAGACGCTGATGATCGATAAGCAGGCCCTGCTCAAACTGGCCGAGAAATACCGCATCGCCGTGATAGGCAAATCCATAGGCAGATAGCCACGTTCGGCATCCGCCAAGCCATGCAGACGTATTGCCAGATTCCGGAGTCTTATCCAATCGTCTCATCGAACTTCTCTTGCTTGGCGACGACATTCTTCGATAACGTCTTTGGGGATCATTCTGACCGCCAGGACAATGATCGCGGGGATAATGATCAGATCGTCCAGGTGGCCTATAAGCGGGATAAAATCGGGGATAAGATCAAAC
>Ga0315281_10013699_pt1 | contig 10959 bp, 7 predicted proteins | sample YL17G07_0_MG_FD_204540 | JGI IMG/M metagenome (GOLD analysis project Ga0315281, IMG submission 204540) | Sediment microbial communities from Yellowstone Lake, YNP, Wyoming, USA - YL17G07_0 | ecosystem: Environmental > Aquatic > Freshwater > Lake > Sediment | place: USA: Wyoming | collected... | reverse complement strand
CTCAAGGACCTAGTGGAGCAACAGGAGCCACCGGTGCAACCGGCGTTGGTGCTGCAGGACCTACTGGCTCTACCGGAGCCACAGGCGGACAAGGTCCTAGCGGCACAACCGGAGCAACCGGAGCCACTGGTGGACAAGGTCCCACCGGCACAACTGGAGCAACCGGAGCCACCGGATTTCAAGGACCTAGCGGCGCCACCGGAGCAACCGGCGCAACCGGTACAGCCAGTACTGCTGCCAACTCACTTGATTTTTCTAATTTTAAAGACTCAATGACCCTTGATGCCAGCACTACGGTTACTTATGCTGGTTACAATTTTACTCAAGCACTTACAGGTGCCGGCAGTTTTATAGTCAATCAGACCTCAACGGGAGACTTTGTCGTTCAAAACAACGGAGCAGCCATTTTCACGGTAGTCAATAATAATGTCCTATTTGAAGACTATAAGACTAAAGGAACAACACCAACTCTAGCACTTAATGGAGCTTTTGCCATCGGATCTCAGGGAACCACCGGAGCAGCCTCAGGACGTATCTGGGTTTTTTCAAATGGTACGATGTTTAAGTTTAACTCAACTAATGCCGCAGCTGACTATTCCGAATATCTTCGCCAAGAAGACGGGTCAGAGCCAGGAGATGTGATGATCATCGCTACTTCAAATAACGCCACGGTCAAACGCAGCACCAAGCCATACGATGACCAGATCATTGGAGTTGTCACTACCCGCGGCACAGGTAACGCCAAACCGGAACCATACTCCAGTGAGGATAAACCGGTTGGACCGGAATATGCAGATGTAGGTATGCTGGGACAGGTATATGTAAAAGTATCGATGGAAAATGGACCCATACAAAGCGGTGATCCGCTGACTTCTTCTTCACAAACAGGTATTGCCATGAAAGCAGTACTTCCGGGAAAGATCATCGGCCGCGCACTGCAACCTTGGGATGGCACGCAGGTCAGGGATAAAGACGCACCGCAGCAGCCTCTTCCTGAGGGAATAGGCATGATCTTGGCTATGATATCTCCCTCTTGGTCTGCCCAACAGGACGAAAGCACTTTGACAGATATTATGCTTAAAAGTGCGCTGTCTTATCCCAATGCCTCAATCATTGGCCTTTTGGCACAGATCCCTGATACCAGTCTAAAGCGGGAAAATGATAAAATTGATCTTTTGGATATCAGCAATAAGGATGTCATCAGCTTTGATTCTTCCGGCAATGCTTTCTTTGCGGGGACTATTACTGCAGATAAAATAAAGGCGAATCAAATAGAAGGCTTAGAAATAGTTACTGATAAAATCTCCAGTCTTTCCGAAAAACTTGCTTCTCTACAAATGGCTTCACCATCAGCCGCAATATCTCCAACCATAAATCCCGAAGCTTCATCTTCTTCTCTTTTGAAGTTCACGGATAATGGAGTGGTTTTGGATAATATTTCTTTCCAGAAGGGCCAAGTGGCGCTGGATTTGTCAGTCTTGGGCAATCTGGAAGTGGGTAAAGCTTTGATCGTAAACGGTAAATCAGAATTTAAGGATGAGACGTTATTTGCAAAACTTGTATCATTCCTCTCTGATACTATCTTTAAGAAAAACGTCGAGTTTGTCGGCAGACCTACATTTAATAAAGATACCGCCGGGTTTGCCATCATCAAAAAAGGAGAAAGAAAAGTGGAGGTCAGATTTGAAAATGAATACGAACAATTACCTGTTGTGACGGCTAATTTGCTCTGGGATATAGAAGCAGATACCGCATCGGTGGCTGATAAAATTGACGGATTTTTCCTTGCTCGCCCCAACTTTGCCGTAGCAGGACTATCCAATAAAGGTTTCTATATCATCACGGACGAGAAAGCAGTCACGGACCTTAAGTTCACATGGACAGCCCTTGCCATCAAGGACGCCAAGACTTATGAAAGCAGTTCATCTGCCTCTATAACCCAACCTGTAAATACACTGGGTGTTTCAGATATTAAACCCTCACCGTGGATTTATACTCCTACTCCCACGCCAAATCAAATAACAAATAACAGACAACAGATAACAGATAACAAAGAACAAATAACGACTACACCAACTACTACCTCAATTCCAATTGCCACAGCCGTACCGCCGACTCCTACTCCAACTCTTACTATTATTCCTACTCCGACCGCTACATCAGTAATTACCCCATCCATCTCCCCTACTTCAAAACAAGATACGGTGACAGTGCTGCAAAACAATCTTGGCTTTGTACGCATGAGAGACGGCCCTTCAACTGACGCTGCCGAAATAGACCAGATTCCATCAGACTCAAGAATCACTTATACAAATATTCAATATAATTGGTACTATGTATCCTACAACGGGAAAAGCGGCTGGGTCAGCGGGACTTATGTTTCCCAGTAATTAGTGATTATCTTTAAGCGCTTGTTGCAGTTGATTTCGAATCTCCGTATCTGTCGTCACTGTCAAAGCCTTCTGCCAAATTTTACCGGCTTCCTCCTTGGATCCTCCCGAATCAATTATTAACTGACCCAAACGAAGATAGGCAAGTCCCCTTTCCGGATCATCTTCAATAGCTCTCCTATAAAGAGAAATCGCCTGCGTGAAGTTACCGTCACTCGCTGCTAACTCTGCCAAATTCATCTTGGGAGCGGAAGCTGCAGGATTTATTTTTAAAGCTTCGATAAAATAATTTCTGGCTTCATCATATTTTTTGTCTTCCAGAAGCATATATCCCAGAGCATTGGTACACATTGCCGATTTCACCCGGTCACACATCTCCTGGTATTCTTGGCGAGCCTCTTCCCTTTCTCCTTTACGGTATAAAGTCTTGCCCAAAGGAGTAACTGCTTTCATGGCATACTTGGCCACAACGTCATTATTTACTCCGTCATCTTTCACATAAATTTTGGCTGTATCGTCAAAATAAACCAGATGCCACGCCGGATCATCCGTCAGGATGCGCCCAAGCCTCCACGACAGACTGAAGCGGTTGGTAGCCAGAGTAGCCCAGGAAATATGGTATTTAGCCACTAATTTATTGAACATCTCAAGATAAAAATTATCATCCGTAAAAGAAAGACCGGAAAAATATGTATAATCCGGCAGAACAACCGACAGAAACATATCCGTCCTGCCGTCGATAAACGTTTTGATATCCGGCCCAAGCTGATACATAAGGTATCCGCCTACGCTATATTCGTTGAACATATTACCTTTCAGGTTTTGTTTTATAAAAGGAATTGCATTTTTAGGATAATCTTTGGAAATACCCTCAAGAAGGCTACGATAAGCTTGCATACCCAGTAAGCTTAAAAAAAGGACAATTAAAACTGCGGTATATTGAACGAATTTATGGGAGTGCAGTTTAATCGTTTGTAATGCCGGAACAAAGAGAAGAAAGGTCACCGGCACGGTAAACGGTGTTTGCCGCACACCGAAAATCACAAACAAGGAAAGAGGAATAAATGGAAAAAGGAGAAAAAGTTTATCCCGCGGATATTTTTTCACCAAAGCAAAAATAATTGCCGCACCTGCCAAGGCAAAAATGGCCAAATAAATATAATATCTTGCGGACAGCTCATAAAGAGGCACCCATTCATCGATGGCTTTAGTTATAAAGTCTCTTTTTTCAAAGAAAAGATAGAGGAGCCGATAAACTTTCGTCCCCAAGGGCGGTAAAATGGTGAATACAGATCCGATTGCTCCATAACCCAAAAGATCGCGAGCCAGGGCTTTATCCTCTCCGCCCCTGGTGCGAAAAAACTTCAGCAAAAAGGAACCCCCGAAGACAAAAAAAAGGTATAGGCCGACGATCATGCTAGCATGAAGATTGGTCCAGATTAAAAATATAAAGGGTGTGAGCCAAAGTTTAGCCCGATGAAGATATATCCTCTCCAAAACAAGATAGAGGGTGAGCATAAAAAGAAAATAGGCGACTACTTGGGGACGCTCCACCCAGAAGTTATATCCTAAAATATAAAGGCCTGAGATTAAAACTATCCGGGGAATAATACTTACGTGAAAAATTTTTGTGAGAATCCTGCGAAAGATGAGAATATAAGAAAGAGTAAAGGTTACCACCACTATCTGTATACCTATATTCCCCAAGATGCGGAAGACAAAGTATATAAAGACCTGGAATAACCATTCATAGGGAACCGCAGGCGCTCCAAAGGCGGTGTGGGAAAAGACATCAGTAAAAGGCAGGCTGTGGGTTTTGACGATATACTCGCCGTATTTTAGATGGAACCAGATATCATAGTTCTCAACCGGATGAATGGTAAAAACTATTATCAAAACTAAAAGAACAATCTCGGCGAATTTCAAAACTTGAGAATTCTCACTTCTCATATAAATTATTGTATCTTAATTTTCTGACTTAATACAAATATATCTTTATCTCTGCTAATATTAATATAGAAGTGAAAAAATATCTTTTAGGCATTTTTATTGCTGTTATCTTTTTTATCGTACAAATAGTTACTTTATCTTCTTATGGGTTAGATCCTGATTTACCGTTCCATTTTTTACGCGGACAAGCTTATTTATGGTATCTGACAACCGGCAAGCAGCAATTCTCCCCAGTAAATTTTCCTTCGCCGGTACTTTTTGCCCCCGGACAGCGAATAAGCAATTATGTCCCCAACGCCTGGGAAGGCGCTACTGATGTCATCCGGCCAATCGCAGAATATCCAGAGGGAGAAAGTATTCAGGATTTATTTAAGAAATATGAGCAGTCTTTCGGACGCCAGACTTTTTATCAACATAATTCCTGGAATGTAAACTATTTTAATAATGATCAAGGACATCCTCCTGTCAGCGATATTCTTTCTGCCGCCACCAATAGAATTTTTTATGAAAAGTTGGGTCTTCTGCCTGACATAGAGGCTTATCATCTCTATGGCGTGCTTTGTGCTTCCTTATTAATTTTTATGGTCTTTGTCTTTACCAAAAATACCTTCGGAGAGATTCAGGCAGTATTTGCTTCAATCAGCCTGGCGCTTTTCCCGTTTTTCTTTGCCGAAAGCCATTTCAACATAAAAGATATACCGGAGATGGCTTTTTTTGCCAGCTCTCTTATCTCCTTTTATTTTTGGGTGAATTCAAAGAAAAAAACTTGGTTTCTGGCATTTACTTTTTTCTTTTTTCTGGGGTTGGGAACAAAAGCCAATATTGTTTTTCTTCCCTTTATACTCTTTATTTGGCTATTTTCGATCATCAAAACACCAGTCTTTAAAAAATGGTTCTCGGCAAAACTTATTTTTTATCTGGCAATTTTTATCGCCGTTAATTTTGGACTTCTATACCTTACATGGCCTTATCTTTGGTCAGATACATCTTCCAAAATCATCTCCCTTTTTGATTTTTATAAATCAGTCGGTGCCCGTGATCCGCGCATCCAAGCCTCTACTCCTTTTTTGCTTGCCAATGGTGCCAATACTTTAGGCTTAATTCTGACAGTCGCTACGACACCTTTAATAACGCTTACTTTCCTGTTTATCGGATTTTTTGTACTGTTAAAATCTGTACGCAAGATGCCTCAATCAGTCCTTGTCCTCACATGGTTTTCTGTCCCCATACTTAGGGTCATCTTTTTATCAACCGATATTTTCTCCAGTATCAGACAATATGCAGAGTTTCTGCCTGCTTTGACTGTTATGGTTGGAGTCGGCGGAGCATATCTGATAAATAAATTGGCAGCCGTCTTTAAAAAATCCAAAAAACTGATATTGGCGGTAGTCTTAACTGGGTATTTTTCTTATCTTCTATACATACAAATAAGCTTTTATCCCAATCAGAATGTTTACTTCAACTCGCTGGTGGGTGGAACTTCCGGTGCTTGGCAGAATAAAATTATTGATTGGCAAACAAGCAATGGCAATGTCTATCGTCAAGCTGTAAGGTGGTTAAACACTTATGCGCCAACAGGGGCAAAACTTGCCTTCCTTGACGGCACTATGCAAGCTATCTCGCCTCTGTGGCTTAGAGATGATATTTTAATCGGTTCTTATTTTTCTGGTCTTTGGCAAAAGGGAGAATTTATCATCTCCCTCGTGTATCCCACCCCTCCCAAAGTTTTTCCCTATCTTTATCTGGAGCGTTTTCTTGAACCTGTTTATGAAATAAAGGTAGGAGGAATAACAATAGTCAAGATATGGGAAAATGATCCCAGGTATATGAAGACCGGATACAAAAATATTCAAGCAAAAGAGATTGACGTGACAACCACCTTTGGTCAAGATAACGCAGGCCAGTTCTGGCAGATCAGGTTTGATAAGGAATATAAACTAGTCTCTGTCACACTAAAGACACCCTCTGACAACTGTCAAAAAAAAGACGGTTTATTTTTCCTAGACGACTTTTTTGTACCTTTCAGGATAGATGAACAAGATTTAAGCGAGTTTTTCTTTCCCGCCCCTGCCACTTCCTCCTTGCGTTTCTATCCTCTTGTCTCTGACTCATGTTTCTTTAGCGGAAAAGTTACCAAAATAAAAGCAGTAGAATTATGAATACTTATCAGCTTTGGCATACTTTTGACGATCTTTTTGCCCAAACCCTTTTGCACCCCCAATATTTTCTTAAAGTCGGCGACATGCGCTGCCTGGAAATTCTCTCCAAGGTGATTAAAGGATCTTTCTTGGATATAGGGTGCGGTCGCCAATGGTACAGGAACAAAATACAAAAATATGTAACAAAATATTTCGCTTTAGATCATCCACATCTTAGCAAAAAATACCAAAGTAAATTTCCAATAGAGCTTCTGGCAGATGTTACGGATATTCCTCTTGACTCAGGCACCATCGATGCAGCACTGATGCTATGGGTATTGGAGCATCTTTCCAATCCGTATAAGGCCCTAAGAGAGATAAAGCGGGTATTAAAACCTTCTGGGATCTTAATCATTTGTACTGTAGAAAATTACCCCCCTCATGGCTTTCCTCCCAACTACTTTCGCTTTACTAATTCTGGACTGCGACAAATCCTGAAAGAATCCGGTTTTAGGATAAGGAATATCGAATGTTTTGGCAATTTTTGGGAGACTCAAGTGGTTTTTCAAAATGTCTATTTGATGAAAATAGTTAAATCACTAACAGATAGCAAAACGACTTTTGTTTTAGGACTTTTACTTCTCATTTTCTTTGCCCCGATAATGATTTCAGGCAATATCTTTGCTATTTTACTTGGCCGAAGGAAAATCTCAGAAGAATTCGCTTTGGGTCATATAGTGGTTGCAAGAAATAGTTTATAGTATTTTCGCGCTATCTTCTGGAGTGTAAAATAATTTTTGATAGTTTGTTGGGCATTTCTTCCTAACTTTTGTCGCAAAGTTTTGGATTTCTTGCATCTTCCAATCGCCGCAACCCAGGCTTTTTTGACATTGGGACTGACTAATAATCCGTTTTGACCACTCCTTATCATCCTTCTGTAGCCTGGTAAATCGCTGGTTATGACAGTACACCCGGCTGCCATTGCTTCCAAAACCACCAAAGAAGCATCATCTAAATTACCCCTGCTGTCACGAATGGATGGTGCGATAAAAATATCAACTGATCGTAATTTCTGTCGAAAATCATCAATTGGAAGATCGGAAATAATCTCGATATCCGGATAAATACTTTGCAGAAAGGAAAAGCCCTTTTTCTCCACACGTCTGCCTGCTGTTGCGACTTTTGGAACTATATTTATAACTCTTTTACCGGTATTTAAAAGAACGGGATAAGAAATTACTTCTCCGCTAACTTTCAAATCCGCCAAAAGCTGCGGACTGTTGGAAACTACTTCGCGAGTTTGTTTTAAGGCAAATTTAGCCAACAGATAATACAAAGGGTTCTTTTTCGCAAGATAAACATCAGAGCCTGGTAAAGTAATGACTAACGGAATACCAGTAACTTTAGAAACTAAAGCGGCTAGAAATCCATTTGGTAATAACCAATGGGCATTAATAATCTCAATTCTTTCTTTTTTAACCAATCTCCACAATGCTATAAATCCGAAAAATAGATAAAAAGGAGCAAGTAAATAAACGTACCAATGCAGATCCTGATCATTTATCAATGTCTGGCCAAATCCCAAAAGATGCAATCTTTCCGGCCAGATGTATTTAAAATAAGAAACTTTTAATCCTTTAAATTGGTTTATCTTTAATTTCGGGTGATAGGGCAGAAGTACGAAAACTTGTTGTTTTACACTTTTTAATCCTGCAGCAAAATCATACAGGAAATGGGCGCAAGAATCGCGCGGCGTGAGAGGAAAAGTCTGGGATAATATCAGAATTCTCATTTTCTAGGGGTCAGTCTGCCTGAACCTGAAAAAAGTAAATAAACAAGAAGCAAATCATATAAAATTCTAAGATACTTGATTATCCCAAACTTGGATTTACCGTATATTCGCGGCCTGTGGGTGATAGGGATTTCGCCCGTCTTAAAGCCGAGTTTATAAGCAAACAACATCGAAAATCGAAGAAGGGATCCTTCTTTCGGTACCGCCGCCAACACTTCTCTGCGGTAAACTTTAAAAGGTGAATTTAAGTCTTTAAAATCTTTTTTCGTTGAAATTGAGATTAAATAATTGCCTATTTTAGAAATCAGGATTTTGTAAAAAGAATCGTGTCGCACTTTACGCCAACCGGAAACCAGATCGTACCCGCTCTCCAGTTGTTTCAATAATTTTTTTACCTCCGAGGGTTTATCCTGCCCGTCAGAATCGCTGGTTATAATTATCTCCCCTTTAGCAGTACTTAGCCCATCCCGCAATGCTGCCCATTTACCTTGATGGAAAGGGAATCTTATTATTTTTAAGTTAGGAAAATTGATAGTCTCAAGTATTTGGTTAGTCTTATCTCTTGATGCATCATCTACAGCAATAATCTCATAAGATTTTCCCCTCATTGCCGTTTTTATCTCTTCAATCAGTTTAGGCAAAGCTTGTTCCTCATCTTTGATGGGTAAAATCCAGGAATAGGTAATTTCAGTCACATCTATTTACCTTAAAAACTCCGATAATTTTTTACTAATCACTTCTGCTGCCAGTTTATGTCCGTTAGTATTCCAATGATTGTCTTTTTCAAAATATGATCGGATATCGGAGTTTTCTAAAAATTTCCCTCTGATATCCATATAATCTATCCCATTGCCTTTAAAAAAACTGGAAAATTCTTCGTATGGGTAATTTTTATCCGTTTGTGTTAATTGTACTTCTATACCATATTTAGGACGGGCCGTGCGGTCTATCTCAAACTCGGCCGGGATAAAAACTGTCAACATTCTTACGCTATGTTTATCTGCTAAATTTTTCATCGCCACAAATAATTTTTTTGTTTTGATTTTAGCTTCATCCAAGTCGTGACAAGATCTCAGATACAAACATGCACGAGGAGAAAATCCATTTTGTTGATCTCCGTCAGTTTTTGTAAATGGAATTAACATATCAGCTATAAAAGAAAACAGGTGTAAATCACGAAGATAGGGGATTTTATATTTCAGCGGCAAATCTACCGGTAAACTATTGCCTTCTATATCAACAAATTCTGACCTGCGTTTTATTTCAATTGGCAACCCATTATTATCTGTGGTCAACCAATCGGTGTAATACATATCATCCGGAATATCATCCACCATCCAGAATCCCACCACAATGATGTCTGGTTCCAATCTGTCTATCTCATTTTTTATAAATAAATAATAATAATCCGGCCCGGTAGTTGGCATACCCGCATTTATCACTTCGATATCTTTATCTGGAAAATTTGCTCTTAAAATATTTTCTGTCAGTCGGGGAAAAGTCTCATTTTCATCTACACCCCAACCCAGAGTATAAGAGTCTCCCACAAATAATATTCTAATTGTGTCTTTGGGTTTGGGTGTGGTAATTTGCCGGTTTCGCAGACCCATTGAGTTGGTCTTGATATAGGTATCTTTGAACTGCTTTAAGTTTCCATGCAAAAGGCAATTTTGGTTGGCGGAAAGACTTACGGGATAATACGTTCCGGCAGTAAAACAATGAAAATCATAGGGTTTAGGTAAGTTGCTAAAGGTCAATTGAGGGTCAAAAATACGAAAATAAAGCTCAAAACCTATCAAAGATAATCCTATTCCGGCAAGGATAAGGAAAATTCTTTTAACCCACATAAAGAGTTTTAATCTCATCTTTTCATCTAAGTATTGATATAGTATCATATTGCCTAACTGATTCTTGCATTTGGGCTATGTTTTGTGATATTTTGAGTTTACCTATATGAAGATTCCTCAACTCTCCAAGCTTAACCTGTATATAGTAGGAGCCGTTTTACTGCTTGCTGTTTTGGTTTCGGGCTTTTTCTACTACCAATACCGAAATATTAAACAGCAACTGCAAAATCCGGCAGACTTTGCCAAAGAGCAGACTCAAGCTATCATTAACCGGGTCGCGAAACTGATGGAACTACCTGTAGATGAGATCCCTGTAGTATATACTATTTCCGATACAGAGAAATTAAAAAATCAACCGTTTTTTGCCCGCGCCAAAAATGGCGATCAAGTGCTTATCTACACTAACGCTAAAAAGGCCATTATTTATGACCCGATTGCCAATAAAATCATCGATGTGGCGCCTATTAACATCAGCTCACCAAGCGCCGATATAACCTCACCTTCTTCAACGGTTTCCTCCTCACTCATTCCTACAATGCAGTCATTTAAATTCTTTCTTCTCAACGGCACCTCAAAAGTCGGTCTGACTCAAAAATATGAAGGAGTGCTCAAAAAAGCGATCCCCAATGCGATAGTTGTTGATCGCGACAACGCCAAAAAGAATGACTATACAAAATCTATCTTAGTGGACATTAGCGGTACAAAAGGTAAAGAGGCAGAACAAATTTCTCAGTTGTTGGATATTCCAATAGAAAAGCTGCCTGCGGATGAAGAAAAACCCATAAATGCCGACTTTTTGATCATTCTTGGCGGGGATAAATGAACATTTCCACCTCAATTGT
>Ga0315281_10013698_pt1 | contig 10959 bp, 9 predicted proteins | sample YL17G07_0_MG_FD_204540 | JGI IMG/M metagenome (GOLD analysis project Ga0315281, IMG submission 204540) | Sediment microbial communities from Yellowstone Lake, YNP, Wyoming, USA - YL17G07_0 | ecosystem: Environmental > Aquatic > Freshwater > Lake > Sediment | place: USA: Wyoming | collected... | reverse complement strand
CCAAAGGCGCCATATGCAAGGAAGGGCAATGGATTTTCAATTTGATGAGAAGAAATTGAAGTTTGTTCAGCGGGTCTTGAACAACTGCGTGCTCTTCAAGATCGTGCTGCTTTTCCAGGTGCCTATAAACTTCATTATAGGAATGAGACTCAGAGAACTAAATGAAAAATCGTGTAAAGTCTCCGTTCCTTTTAGATGGCTCAACAAAAATCCTTTTAAGTCGACGTTCTGGGCAGTATTGGGTATGGCGGCGGAGATGAGCACCGGCGCATTGGTTAAGATGTACACCTATAAACTCAACCCTTCTGTTTCCATCATTGTGGGTGATTGTTCCGGAGAGTTCGTCGCCAAAGCCACGGATCTTACGACGTTTGTCTGTAATGACGGAGAGCGCATTGCCGAAACGGTAAAAAAGGCGATAAAAACAGGGGAACCTCAGGAGGTATTGTGCCAAACGGTTGGATATTCAAAGGCAGGAGAGGAGGTTGCCCGTTTTACGTTTACCTGGAAGATGAAGAGGCGGCAGGCATAAGGGCTGGGCAGCCCGGCGCCGTCCGATTTCAGGCGTTATCCTCTCTTTCAATGAGCAATCGTCAACTCCTGAATGTGGTTTCTTCTACTGACCTGTAGGGTTACAAGCAGGCCACTTCTTTGAGTCTCTTTTTCTGAAAGTTTCGGTTGACCAACTCTCCTAAAATAGATATATTCCAATCAACAACCCGTGAAGATTTGACCCCAAATCCTGATTCTTTCTTGAATTGCCGAGAGCACTGAAAATTGGGTATATTTTAAATATGAGAACCTCTACACCAGCAGTCGTCAATCCAACTGTGCTCACCTGGGCACGGCAAGAGAGCGGGTATCCGCCGGAGCCGGTGGCCAAGCGGCTGAATGTAAAGCCGGAGCGCCTGCTTGCATGGGAGCGTGGTGATTTAAAGCCCACAGTGCGGCAAGCCCAAGATCTTGCTAAGTTCTATCGGAGGCCTTTCGGTGTTTTCTTCCTCCCTCAACCTCCGGCTCTGCCCCCCCTTGCAGCAGAGTACCGTCGCCTGCCGGGTGTTCGGCCGGGCGTTGAATCGCCGGAATTCCGGCTTGCCCTGCGGGTCATGTCGCAGCGACGGGAAGTGGCAGTGGAGTTGAGTGAAGAACTGGGCGTGGGCGTGGAGGACTTCAACTTTACCGCTCATCTGTCCGATAGCACAGCAGCCGTTGGTGCACGACTGCGCGAGGCTCTTGGCATTACCGCGGATGAACAGCTCGGATGGACGTCCGATTGGCAGGCATGGCGCCGCTGGCGAGAGGCCGTCGAGACAGCAGGCGTGCTGGTGTTTCAGTTTCCTAAAGTGAGCCTCGCCCAGGCACGCGGAGTCACGTTGTTTAAGTTCCCATTGCCTGCAATAGGTATTAACAGCAAAGAATCGTCTCCCGGCGCACGGAGTTTTACTTTATTGCATGAGCTTACTCACCTTGCGCTTGCGGTTGGCAAAGAGGAACGCGCTGCTCTCAGTGAGACCCGCGATGATGCCGGCTGGCTGGAAGTCGAAAGATTCGCCGAGGAGGCTGCCAGTGCGGCACTAATTCCTTCGGAGATGCTTTCCTCAATTTTGCAGAAGATGGACGTTTCACCTGACGCTTGGGATATTACCCCGATGCGATCGCTCGCCAGCAAATTCAATATAACACCGTTGGCGATGGCAACACGGTTGCGGACTGCAGGTGTATTGTCGTGGGACGGTTACAACCGGTGGAAATTAGAATGGAACCAATACCTCGGCACGCTCCCGAAGCGGAAGGGCTTTGCGTTACCCGTTGACAAGACGCTCGGAAGAAGCGGCAGGCCCTTTGTTCAGTTGGTCCTGGAAGCGCTGGATATGAATCGCATCACAGCGGTGCAAGCAAGCCACTACCTCGATTTGCGATTCGAACACTTCGACAAGCTACGGAATGAACTCCGCATAGAGCCGATACGACCTGCGGGCGCCTTTGACGACGGAGAATAACGGAAAACGAATGTACTCTTTCGATACCAGTGTGTTTATGGATTGGCAGGCACGGTTTTATCCGCCCGATATCTTTATCTCACTGATCGCAAAAATTGAGGAGATGGGTGTCGCTGGTCAATGCTCTGCCGTTGAGCTTGTGAAAGAAGAAATCGACGCTGTGGGAACCCCCGAATTGCGGGCGTGGGCGAAAAAGAATCCGGCTCTTTTTGTGACGCTTGATCCACAGGTGCAGACCGAAGCAGCAAACATTGAATCCAAATATCCGGATTTGATGGATCCTAAGAGCCTTCATCAGTCAGCCGATGCCTACGTTATAGCCCTTGCCAAGGTGAATGGCGGCACAGTTGTGTCGCAGGAGACCTCGGCTGCAGAGAAAAAAAGCGCCAAGAGAACTCACTACATACCCGACGTATGCCGTGACCTCGGCATCCCTTGCATAAACTTGCTGGGGCTGATGCGACGGGAGCACTGGACCTTCTGAGATGCAGGAAACGCTGAAAGATAAAAACACAGGATCTGCCCTCGACTTGCGACAAAAATGGCGAGACCAATAAAACAGTTTGTATCTAATTGTTATTGAATTAGAAAATAAGAACCATCCCCAAGATTCAAGATTAAAAAGGATATGGAGGCGTTAAGCTATGGTAAGAAAATTTAGCGACGAGCCGATCCTTCCACTGCGTGCCCCTCAATTATGGCAAATATTGATAAGTGCTGCACATAATCGGCAAATTCTAACCTACGGCATGTTGGCGGGTATGCTTGGATATGGAGGGGCAGGGGTCTTCGCGCAGCCTCTTGGACACATAATGTACTATTGCCAACAAAATAAACTCCCGCCGTTAACTATCTTAGTTGTTAACCAAGATACAGGGCTTCCGGGCGAAGGATTAACAGGTACCGATCTTAATGCCGACAGAGAATCTGTATTTCGTTACGATTGGTACTCGATAATTCCTCCGACTCCAGAGGAATTCCGCGAAGCATACACCCACCGACAACCATAGGCCCAACAAGCGGCTAAGCAAGAACCGCTCGTATACTTGCGCCTACAATGCAGGCCGTTATCCTCTGTTCTAATCTGAAATCAACAGCTCTTAACGTAGATTTATCTCCAAACCTTCCTCGGAAACAAGGAAACTTACGTTTGACATAGAAATTTGAGAGGTGTATTCTTTGAACCAGGAAGTGCCCGAACACGGGGAGATACCGAAAAAACATCGAAAAAAGTCGTGATATCTGAAGATGTGACTCTCGGAGGCTTCTCCCCGAAGATCGTGAAATATGTTCGAAAAAGATTAAATATCTAACGGATTCTTTTGAAAAAATTGATTTCCAAGGATTTGATGTTCAGGTCTATAATAAATTGTCATAACATCCCCGCTGCAGTGGACGGCGCACAAATCGCGCGAGCCACCACTGAGCGCCCCGTTATCTTCTGTATGATTACTCAATCAGTAACTCTTTCAAGGGAGGTCTTCCGTGACTGATATACTGCTGTTTGTAGCTCTGGCCCTGCTGGTCACCGTGGCGATAGTCCTGCTCATGCTCCTAAGAAAGCCATCACAAGCCGATACCTCCATGCTTGCTCCCCGTCTTGAAGCTTTCGAGAAGGCACAGGAAAGGACCGAGCGTGTAGTCAGAGAGGAGGTGGCCCAGAGTAGAGACGAACTGGGTAAGGCGGCGAGAGAGCAGCGGCAGGAACTTACTGAAGCCTTCAAGACCTTCGGTGATTCTGTGGTACAACGGATGACGGATGTTGCCAGCATGCAGAAGGGGCAACTCGATGCTTTTTCCGGTCAGCTTGCCTCTTTCGCAAAGGCGAGTGGTGAACGATTGGACGGTGCCCGTGCCGAGTCCGCCACCGGAGCCAAACAACTAAGGGAAGAAGTGGTAGCGACTCTCAAGACTCTGTCCGAGACCATCACACAGACGATGGGCGAACTAGCAAACGTCCAGAAGGGGCAACTCGATGCCTTCTCCAGTCAACTTGCCTCTTTTGCGATGGCGAGCGGTGAGCGGTTGGATGGTGTCCGCGCCGAGTCCGCCACCGGAGCCAAGCAGTTAAGGGAAGAGGTTATAGCAGCACTCAAGGGGATTACGGAAGTCACCACCAAGACAATGGGCGAGTTGGCCAATGTTCAAAAGGCACAGCTTGAAGCCATGTCATCTGCGATTGGGAAGCTTTCGGATTCAAATGAGAAGAAGCTGGAGGCGGTCAGGGTCACGGTGGAAGACAAACTCCAAAGTATGCAGATCGACAACGCCAAACAGCTTGACCAAATGCGGCAGACCGTGGACGAGAAACTGCAGGGGACGCTGGAAAAACGTCTGGGTGAATCCTTCAAACAAGTCAGCGAACGTCTGGAGCAGGTGCACAAGGGGCTTGGGGAGATGCAGACGCTTGCCACGGGCGTTGGTGACCTTAAGAAGGTGCTCACGAACGTCAAGACGCGTGGGACGTGGGGTGAAGTACAGCTTGGGGCGCTGTTGGAGCAGGTGCTCAATCCCGATCAGTTCGCCACCAACGTGGCCACGAAGGATGGTGGCGAGCGTGTCGAGTTTGCGATCAGGTTGCCGGGACAGGGCACTGACAAGGACGAGACCGTCTGGCTCCCGATTGATGCCAAGTTCCCAGTCGAAGACTATCAACGTTTGATTGAGGCTCAGGAGAAGTCAGACGTCGAAGGAGTCGAGGTGGCAGGAAAGCAGTTGGAGAACCGTGTGAAGGCCTGTGCATGGGATATCTGCGGAAAGTACTTAAACCCTCCAAAGACCACGGACTTCGGCATTCTCTTCTTGCCCATAGAGGGCCTTTTTGCCGAAGTCATCCGCAGGACTGGTTTAACCGAGGTTATCCAACGTGAGTGCCGTGTAGTCATTGCTGGCCCGACTACCCTGTGGTCTATTTTGAGCAGTCTTCAGATGGGGTTCCGTACGTTGGCCATCCAGAAGCGTTCCAGCGAGGTATGGAACCTCCTCGCGGCGGTCAAGACCGAGTGGACAAAGTATGGTGATATTCTGGACGCAGTGCAGAAGAAACTGCATCAGGCATCGGACACTATTGAGAGGGCCAAGGTGAGGTCAAGAGCCGTCGGAAGGAAGCTCAAGGACGTGCAAGAGCTTCCAGCCAGTGAGGTCACAGCCTTACTTCCCCAACATTTAGTGGAAGATGATGAAGAGGCTGGTGAAATCGATAGGGTGGCAGTTGATTAGACGCAGTTTGAACCCATGTACCCGAACCGGACCAGCTATGCAGATAAAAAGTCGATGCAGCCAATCGCCGAAAAAGCCAGCCCTGGCTGATCTTGTCGTTCGGTGGCACACTAGCGGAACCGTCAGTGTGGATGACATGATCGTGCTTGGTAAACGTATTTCAAGTAAAGCCAACACCGACGGCTCCTTGCGACCCAGGCCGGTCATTCACCCCTGCACTTATCGAGCCCTTTGTGTGCGCTGGGGTGGCAACGCTGCCGGGCGGGTAGCGACCGAGCCCCGTGCTATCAAGTGTAACGACATCTTTCAGCGTGGCCCGCTTGAGGGACCTCTTGCATGTAGATAGGCTGAGGTCTACATAACAAAAAGATGGGGGTTGGAATGAACAAGTTGAATATTGACCTAGAGAATTGCTACGGGATTAAGAAGCTCCAGACGGAGTTAGATTTTTCGCAGCACAAAGCTTATGCCATCTATGCCGCGAATGGTGCGATGAAGACCTCGCTCGCACAGACCTTCAAGGATATAGCTGAGGCGGCTGCATCCAAGGATCGGATATTCCCAGGTCGAGTGTGCAATAGAAAAATCACCGACGAGAACGGTGTTGATTTGCCTAAGGAAAGCGTCGTTGTCATTCGGCCCTATGACGACGGAGTTATCGGGCACACGGAGAAGACTTCGACCCTGCTCGTGGATAGTAAGCTGCGAAAAGAATACGAGGAACTTCACATAGAGATCGATAAGTCCAAGGAAATATTCCTGAAGGCTTTAAAGGAGCAATCCGGGTCAAAAAAGGAGTTGGAGAAAGAGATTTCCTCCACATTTACCAAGAGTGATGACGAGTTCTACCGTGCACTCACCCGTGTCAGGGATGAAGTGCTGGCCCAGAAAGACGCTCCATTCGCCGGCGTTAACTATGACACTATTTTTGACGAAAAGGTTCTGAGCTTTCTTGGAACCAAAGATGTGAAGACGGCGATTGAGAGCTACATTAAAAAATACAACGAACTGTTAGCTGCCTCTACATATTTCAAGAAGGGCATATTTAACTACTTCAACGCCGCAACCATTGCGAAGAGCCTCGCTGACAATGGGTTCTTCGATGCCACGCACACAGTGATTTTAAATGCCGACGAGAAGCTGGAGATCATAAGCCAAAAGCAGCTTGAGGATCTGATAAAGAAGGAGAAGGAGGGCATCTCGAACGATAAGGACCTCGGGAAGAAGTTTGCAGCCATTGAAAAGCTGATCACGAAAAACGCGAATGTCAGGGATTTTGAGGCCTACTTAGGAGAACATGAGGAGCTTCTTCCAGAGCTGGCAAATATTGAGAGCTTTAAGGAGAAAATTTGGAAGTCGTACTTCAAGGCGCGATTTGAACTCTACAAAGATTTGATTGAGAAATACCAGGCCGCTGAGAAGAGAAAGAATGAGATCGAGGAGGAAGCAAGCAAACAGAGGACGCAGTGGGAATCGGTTATTGAGATTTTTAATAGCCGGTTTTTTGTCCCATTCAAGCTGACCGCCAAGAACAGGGTCTCCGTCATCTTGGGTCAGGAGCCGATGCTTAGCCTCGCGTTCACCTTTGAGGACGGAGTGGACCATGCGCCAGTAGAGAAAAACGCGTTGATGCAAGCCCTAAGCACGGGAGAGAAGAGGGCCTTCTACGTACTTAATATCATTTTTGAGGTTGAAGCTCGAAAGAAGGCAAAGCAGGAAACCATATTCGTTGTCGATGACATCGCTGACTCATTCGACTACAAGAACAAGTACGCCATCATTCAATACCTGAAAGATATTGCCGAAGAACCGCACTTCAACCAGATCATTCTGACGCACAACTTTGATTTCTTCCGCACCATAAACAGCAGGTTCGTCGACTATTCGCATTGCCTCATGGCTTTGAGGAGCAGTAACGGTATTTCATTGGAGCAGGCAACCGGCATCCGAAACGTCTTCGTGAATGACTGGAAGCCAAATTTCTTCACTGATCCGAAAAAGAAGATCGCCTCAATCCCTTTTATTCGCAACATCATTGAATTCACAAAGGGCGATAAAGACCCTGATTTTGTTAAACTCACGTCACTACTGCACTGGAAGAGCGACTCTATGAGCGTCACCGAAAAAGAGCTGGATACGATTTACAGCTTGGTGTTTGGTACAACTGGAGCATCGCCCAATGGCAACAGGCTGATGATTGATATCATCCAGCGCGAGGCGGGAGAATGCCTCAAAGCTTGCGCTGGCATCAACTTCGAGATCAAAATTGTCCTCTCTATTGCCATACGAATCGCTGCTGAAAAATTCATGGTGGGGAAAATTAAGGATGCCAAGTTCGTTGACAGTATCGAGTCAAATCAAACACCCAAGCTACTGGCAAAATTCAAGGAGCTATTCCCCGGTGATGTTGACACCATCGAAACCATTCAGCGGGTGGTTCTCATGACACCGGAGAACATTCACCTGAATTCGTTCATGTATGAGCCGATCTTGGATATGTCCGACGAGCATTTGAGGAAGCTCTACGAAGACGTACTGGCCCTGAAATGAGGCTTACAGTTGAACCAAGGCTAGGAGTCGTTCTCGTGACTGTCCGCTTTTGGCCGTTTGCAGTCTCTCCTGGTAGTAGATTTGGGGTCAAGCTTTGGACAATTGAATTTCATACAACTCTTCCTTCATTTTATTCATCAGTTGCGCCAGTTGGATATCTGTTTGTGTTTGTCTCTCCAAGTCCCTCGCTGCAGTGCTCAATGTCGAGGGATCTCGGTTAACCCACTTTCTCAGCTCCGCAAGGGTCAACACCCCTGAATCCAAAACCAACCATGCTGCTATCGCACGTACCTTTAATAAAGAGGTGGGGCGCCGTGAGGGGAGGTCTAGATTTCAGGAATAGTAGGGGGTTTCCGTTTCTTGACAATGGGAAAAAAGGGATTACGTTTCTATTAGGACGACTTCAGGGGTTTTAGCCCGTGAGGATTAAAGGAGGAAAACCATGGCAAAAAAACATATGAATATGGATCCAGTTGTTCACTTCGAGATGCCAGCGGAAGACAGAAAACGCATGGCGGATTTCTATACAAACGTGTTTGGTTGGAAGACGCAGATGTTAGGCTCAGAAATGGGCGACTATGTTCTTGCCACCACGACGGAGGTTGGCAAAAATGGTCGTCCCAAGAAGCCGGGCGCCATCAATGGGGGCTTCTTCCCAAAGTCGGACGATAAACCCGCGCAATATCCTTCAGTGGTGATTGCAGTCGAAGATATTAAGGAGCATATGAAGAAAGTGGAAAAAGCGGGCGGCAAGGTGCTTGGAGAGCCGTCGGATATACCCGGTGTCGGATTGTACGTGTCTTTTTTTGATACGGAAGGCAACAGAGTGAGCATGCTCCAGCCGTCTCGCTCATAAGTGTGATGCGATGACGTATAGGGAATCTTTTGTACAACTGAAACAATACCGAATTTACGCACGTGAGTATGCAGGTGAAGAGCCTGCGATTATTCTCTTGCATGGCTTTCCTGATAATGTGCACCTTTATGACCGTCTCGTACCCTTTCTCTCACCGCGGCGTCGAGTCGTGACGTTTGACTTTTTGGGCTGGGGCGCTTCAGATAAACCATCCGGCTACGCATACACTGCCACGAATCAAGTATTGGACTTAGACGCTGTGATCAGGCAGTTGAAACTCACTCAGGTTATTCTTGTCGCCCATGACGCCTCCGGTCCGCCAGCCATCGACTGGGCACTTGCCCAGTCTGAGCAGGTTGCAGGGCTTGTATTGCTGAACACCTATTATTGCGAAATGCCCACGCTGAGACCCCCAGAAGCGATTTGGCTTTTTTCGACACCTGTGGTCAGAGGTGTCGCACGCCTGATCTCAAGGCCGTTCGGTCACTTCATTTTCCGGCAAATGTATTGGTGGCAAGTGGGAAAATTCTTCAGAGATCCAGAAGTCCGAAATGAATTTTTACGTTTGTTTTACCAACAATTCGACGCGACGCCCAGCGCTCGTCCAGCTTTCTTTCGTTTGAATGAAGATTTGTTGCCCACCGTTCGGTCGCGAACAAAAATGGTTCCCAGACTTAGAGATTTTAGGCGGCCTGTGCGGATTATCTTTGGTGATGCTGATCCTTACCTGAATAGAGGCGTTGCGCAGAGTTTTCACGAACTGTTTCCGACATCTGATCTTTTTCTCTTACCCGGCGCTCGACATTACGTGCAGATGGATGAGCCAGAAAAAGTAGCGCGGTTAATTCTTTCTATGCCGATTGCGGGTAACGAGTCCGTTTGATGTTTTCTCGCGGAGGCCAAACTGAATCTGACTGTTTGGAGGCTCAGCTTTGGTGAGGAATTTTGACTGTAAAACTCAAGACCGAAGCACTACAAAACTAATATTATTGTGCCTGTGTTTCTTATCGCAGTGGGCTACAACATATACTGTTCCTGACTTTCATGTCAATGCCTGACTGTGCCAACGCCTCCTTTTCCCCAGGGTTCGAGCAAATCCGCGGCTTATTTTGAAAGTAGCTCCTTGAATTTCGCGGTCAGAGCAGGCAAGACTTCTTTATAATCCCCGACGATACCGAAGTGGGCCACGTTGAAGATATTCGCCTCTTTATCCTTATTGATAGCCACAATATACTGCTGAATATGTTGTGGACTATCGAATGTGTTTGGACAGGCTTCCAATATCCTTCAGAGGCAAGGCGGATATCTTTTCATCGATGGGATACGCATATTGTCCTGGATAGATGAGCCACAGATGATGGAGTTTCAGAACCTCCGAAGCAGTATGCATGGATTTTGTCACTTTTGGCGCTTCGCTGAATTTGAATTCGATTCCGTACTTTCTTCCCCGGTATAGGAGTAACAGGTCAATTGCAGCGCCGCTGTGGGTGGCCCAGAAAAAGGCTTGAGGAGGTTTGAGTATCTGCAAGGTTTGTTCGAGTGCGAAGCCTTCCCAGGATGCGCCCACTCGTGGATGTCCCGTGAGGCTATGAAGATCAGGAAGGTTGAGCAGGGTGTGAAGAATCCCCGAATCTCGCAGATATATCTTGGGCGCTTTTACTTGGCGTTTTGCGATATTCTCATACCAGGGCTGAAGCTGCCGCACCATGAAGGTTCCTGTAAGAATATCAAGATAAGAGCGGATGGTCTTGTCAGACAGTCCCATAGAACGACTTAACTCGGAAGCATTCCAGGTCTGTCCATGATAGTGGGCCAGCATTGTCCAGAAACGGCGCATAGCTACAGATGGAATGGAGATACCGAGGTGAGGAATGTCTCGTTCCAAAAAAGTACGAATGAACCCCTCACGCCAAGCCATGCTGTCTTCATCCGATTCAGCAAGAAAGGAACGAGGAAATCCACCACGCAACCAGAGTCTTTCCGCAGACTCAGGACCAGTCTCTTGGAGATCAAAGACCGAGAGTTCAATGAATTCCACTCGCCCGGCAAGAGTCTCAGAGACATTCTTGACAATCTCAGGTGAGGCACTCCCAAGGATGAGAAAATGTCCCTTGTTTTTAGGGCGATCGACAAGCACACGCAGAACCTTAAAGAGTTGAGGCATCTCCTGGATTTCGTCAAGAATGACAATTCCCTTAAGGGAGCCAAGTATTAACTCAGGATTCTGCAGGCGTCTTACATCCGGTTCAGATTCGAGATCAAAATAGGCTGCGGCTCTACCCTCTGCAAACATACGCGCTAAGGTGGTCTTTCCACATTGTCGTGGACCAAGCA
>Ga0315281_10013697_pt1 | contig 10960 bp, 7 predicted proteins | sample YL17G07_0_MG_FD_204540 | JGI IMG/M metagenome (GOLD analysis project Ga0315281, IMG submission 204540) | Sediment microbial communities from Yellowstone Lake, YNP, Wyoming, USA - YL17G07_0 | ecosystem: Environmental > Aquatic > Freshwater > Lake > Sediment | place: USA: Wyoming | collected... | reverse complement strand
AGGCGCCCGCGTGAATGACCGTAAACGCCAGATTGGGCGTATCCACTTCATAGAGTTCGCCCTCGCGCAGTTCGCGCACGCGAAAATTCATGGCCCCTTCGGCCAGGCGTATCTGCACGGTGCGGTCATCGAGATTCAGGAAGGAAAGCGCGGTCGAGTCGTCCAGGTGGATCAGCGCGGAGCCGGCCTGCAATTCCGCGCGCGCTTTGGCGTCGGTCCAGATGCGGTCGCCGACGGTCATCGGGCGGTTCTGCACGGCATTGCCCCACTCCCCGGCGCCGCTGGCCTGGAAGGACACCGCGCCGTGGAGATAGCTGATGCGCGCGACACGCGAGGGCGGATCCTGCTCGTCGGCGCGCGCGCCGGGCACGCTCAAGAGAACGCCCGTCAGAACCAAAAGCAGAGAGAGCAGACGGCCTGCTGCGGTTTTGCTCTTCATCACGACCCCCTTCTTTCGTGGCCCCCAAAGGGGTTGCCACGGGAACTGCTATGGATATCTATGATTGTAGAACACAGTGCCGGCGGGAAAGTTGCACTATGTCATAAAGGTTAAGGGTGGCGTGGGAAACGAAGGACTGGATTGGCAGGTATAAAGCTTTCCGTATCTACAAGATGCACAAAGACGAAGGACCGAATTCGTCCCCGTAAAGATGGCTAAATGAAGGGCTACTTACGCCCGCCAATCTGGTACCCGACACCGCGCACGGTGCGGATCAGCGGCTTGCTGAAACCTTCATCGACCTTGCGGCGGACATAGTTGATATAGACGTCCACGACATTGGTCAGGGTCTCGCCCTTCATCTGCCAGACCTGCTCGACGATAGAGGCGCGGCTGACGGGCTGCCCGGCATGGCGCATGAGAAATTCCAGAAGGGCAAATTCCTTGGGCGTCAACTCGATGGACTTGCCCGCGCGGGTCACCGTGCGGTCAATGCAGTTCAGTTCCAGATCTTCCACCTGAAACATGACCTGCACGGGACGGCTGCCGCGGCGCAGCAGGGCGCGCACGCGCGCCGCCAGTTCGGCGAAGGAAAAAGGTTTGGCCAGGTAATCATCCGCGCCGGCATCCAGCCCCTTCACCCGCGCATCCACTTGCGCGTTTCCGGTAATGATGAGCACGGGAAGTTCCGGCGTCTTTTCGCGAATGTGCTTGAGGACTTCCAGTCCGCCCTCGCCGGGCAGCCCAAGGTCCAGCATGATCAGGTCATAGGTCCCCTGGTCCACACGCAAGCGCGCTTCGCGGCCGTCGGATACGACGTCCACTTTGAAGTGATCCTGTTGCAGGCGCTGGTTCAGAAACTCGGCCAGCGGTGCGTCATCTTCAACAACGAGAATCTTCATAGTCCCTTTTAAGATACACTCATTCTCATTAGAAACTCCAACGAAAATAAGTATCTCCCAAGACATCTAATAAGTCAACCTACAGTTAATGGAATAGTTAGCACCATTTCACGAGGGGCTATCCTGCTCCCGGAGTCAACTACGGCTTGCTGGAGGCGCTGGGAGGAGGAGAATCCTCCACCAGCGCGTCAATGACGCGTTGAGGAGCCAGAATGACGATGTCCACGCGGCGGTTGCGAGCGCGGCCTTCGGGCGTGCCATTGGAATCGAGCGGGTGGTATTGGGCGAAACCCGCGGCGGAAAGCCGCTGCGCGGGGATCTGATAGCGCAGGATAAAGAGCTTGATGAGTTCAGTAGCGCGGGCGGTACTCAGTTCCCAGTTGGAGGCAAACTGGGCGTTATGGATGGGCACGTCGTCGGTATGTCCTTCAATGCGCAAGGCTTCGCTGCGCTTGGCCAGAATGGTCACCAGGCGGTCGACGGCGTCTCTCCCTGAGGAGCGCAGGGCGGCCGAGCCGCTCTCGTAGAAACCAACTTCCTCGAGGCTGACCACCAGGCCCTCGCGCCGCGCTTTGATTTCCACCACGTGGCTTTTCAGTTCCGGCGCCAGCGCTTTGGCCAAATCGGCCTGCACGTTCTTCATGGAATCGGGCAGGGCGGCGTTGCTGTGCATGCCGCGCAAGGGCTGGGCAATGCGCTGGAAGTCCACGGTGCGGTTGACGTTTTCAATCACCTGCACTTTTTCAAACGGCATGATTTCGGTGTCGGCCATGGGCACTTTGGTGTTGGAGCTTTCGAAAACGCCCATCTCCTGGAAGGCCACCTGGATCGAGAGCGCCAGCATGCCGACCTTGCGCTTATCCACCTGCGAGGAGGCATAGAGGACCACGAAGAAGGCGAAGAGCAGGGTGATGAAATCGGCGTAGGAGACCAGCCAGCGCTCGTGATTGACGTGCTCTTCCTGTTTCTTGCGCCGCCTCATCCGGGGCGCTCGACTTTCTCATCGGCATGGGCTTGGGCGAAAAAGCCGTTCAGTTTCGTCTCGATCATGCGCGGATTCATTCCTTCCAGAATGGAGATGACGCCCTCGAGCATCATTTCGCGCAGCACCTGTTCCTGGCGAATGCGGATTTTGATTTTTCCGGCCCACGGCAGGAAAAAGAGGTTGGCCGAGCCTACGCCGTAAATCGTGGCCACGAAGGCCACCGCGATTCCCCGCCCCACTTCTCCGATGTCGTCGAGATGCTGCATGACCTGAATCAGCCCCAGCACAGCGCCGATAATGCCGATGGTGGGAGCGAAACCGCCCGCGGATTCGAAAACCTTGGGCAGGTGATCCTCGTGCTCGGCCTGATTGTCCATCTCCAGTTCCATCATCTTGCGCAATTCCTGAGGTTCGGTGCCGTCCACGGCGAGCATGAGGGATTTTTTCAGAAATAGGTCGTCGACTTTTTCCAGGTCGTTGTCCAGGGAAACGATGCCTTCCTTGCGGGCTTTCTGCGCGTAACCCACGATTTCGGCGATCTTTTGCCGCGGGTCGGTCGAGCGGTCAAAGAAGACGTGGCTCAGCCTGCCGAAGGCCGCCTGCACCACGCGCAGCGGGAATTGCAGCATCACCGCGCCGAAGGTGCCGCCGAAGACGATCATCGCGGCGGTCGGCTGCACCACCTGCGACATCTTTCCGCCTTCCAGGAGCAGTCCCAGCAGGATGCCGCCCATGGCGATGGCCACGCCGCCGAAGCTGCTTTTGTCCAGACGCAAGATTCCTCAGCTTCCCCGCGGCCCGGAAGTCTCGGGCGCGCCCTGCACCGGCGGCAGGGTTATTCCCGCTCCGGACAGACCCAGCCCGGACAGAATCCGCCGACGGAACTCGACGATTTTTTCGATCACCTGCTCGATCGATTCGAGCACCACGATCTTTTCCCCGTTGACCAGCGTCAGCACGGTGTCCGGAGTGTTTTCAATCAGCTTGATCAGATCCGCGTTGAGGACCAGAGGCTGGTTATTGAGCCGCGTCAGCTTTATCATCGGGCGCTCTTCCATCCAGCCCGCCCTGAGCGGCGCAGGCTTCTTCTCCTGCTTATCGGCACGATTCCGCCACGGTTGAGAAATTCCTTGCCACCCCCTGTTTGCGGACCTCCTCAAGATTGGAATTTCCTGATTGGCCTGCCGCGTGCACTTCACCTGCATGGGGGCGATTTGTGCGCCCCGCGGTGATTCAAACAGGGACATCTTTCCCGGGAAACGGCTCGCCGTTCCACGACAGATGAGTTTTTTCCAAGAACCGTCCCCTGTATCCCATTCGCGCCATTCTTCCCGACAAATACGGGAAATGGCCGCAGGAAGTGCACATGCAAAACGAAGCTGCTCTGGCCGACAAAACTGAAAGCCAGGGATCCGCGGAGCAGGCCGACGTATCCGCCCCCGTTCGCAACATGACCCCGCAGGAAGAGATCACCGCCTCGTTCGAGCATTGGCGCTACGCCGTGGCCTCGCTGCAGAACATGGCTCAGGATTTGTGCAGCCGCTTCCCGCAAGAGCGCGAGGCGCGCTACCTGCTGGCCGATGTCCTGCGCAGCACGGGGAAGGAAGACCTGGCCCTGGCGGAATATCAGTCGCTGCTGGAACAGTGCCCGCCGAACGAACTCCATCGCGTCAAACAAGGACTCGATCAGTGCCAGGCGGATCGCGCGTATTTTCCGCCGTTCTTTGCCGAGCGGCTGAACACCGCCGAATACGCCTCCGGGCACAACGCCGAGGTGTGGCGCGCCTATGCCCGCCGGGAGATTCAGCGGGGCCGCGAAATCGTGCGCTCGCTCCGCCAGATCACCACGCTGCGCGGAAAACGCGTGCTCGATGTGGGCGCCGGCTACGGCGGCATGCTGCTGTGCATGGCCGAACAGGGAGCGGAGGTCACCGGCGTGGAGATCGATCCCGAACGCGCCAGCATGGGAAAACAGCGTCTGTCCGAATTGGGCATGCGCATCGACTATCAGGAAGGGGATATCTGCGCGCCGGAAGTCGCCGCGCGGCTGGGCGAATTTGACGTCATCGTCTGCCAGGATGTGCTGGAGCACGTCCTCGATCCCACCACGGTGATTCGTTCGCTGTGCTCGCTGCTGCGCCCCGGCGGCATCATCTATGTGCAGATCCCCAACAAGTACGGCGTGGACCAGCTCATGTGCGACCACCACTACGGCCTCACCGGCATCACCGCGCTTTCGCGCCCGCAGGCCATCGAATACTGGCAACTGGCGACCGGCGAAAAGGCCGAGCATTACGGCGTGGGCTACGAGCGCGGAGAGAAATTCTACGCGGCGGCCTTCGGGCGCTGCGGCGTGCAGTTGCAGCCGCTCGATCGCTTCGCCAGCATGGACCATCTGCTGTGGTACGCGCCGCGCGTTTCGGAAATGTGCAAGAGGCTGGAGAGCGGAATCTATCCCGGGCTGCGCCCGGAACTGGAAAAGCGCATCCGCCACCGCATGACCCGCGTGGCCCAGCTCTATGCCCACGCCAGCCAGCAAATCATTCAGTGGCAGGATCAGCCCCCGCTGATGGCCGAAGCCTGCGACGCCGTGGTGCGCCAGCTCTGCGTGGGCCTGTGGCGCTTTCTCGGCACCAAGCCGGCCACCGCGCCAACCCCATGACTCCCGCGGAAAAACACGAACGCGGCGTCCGGCTCTACCAGGCCGGGCAATTCGAAGAGGCCCTTGTGTGTTTTCGGGAAGCGCTGGGCGAAGAAGAAACCAGCGAGCGCTGGAGCGATTGGGCCGCCGCGCAATTTTCCGCGGGCCGCCCCGACGAAGCCGAAGCCGGATTCCGCGCCGCGCTGGCGCTGGATTCCGCGAACCGGCAAGCCGCCGCCAACCTCGGGACGCTTCTCGCGGCCCGGTCGCGTTTTCAGGAAGCGATTCCACTGCTGGAACAGGGAGTCGAGAGCGACGATCCCGGCGAACGCGCGGCCGCCGAACAACTCCTGCTGCGCGCGCGGCAGTCCGCCGCTTCCCCCGCGCTGGCTCCCGAGCGGATCGAGAGCTATTTGCGCCGTTTTCTTTCCAACGATCCGAACGAGAAGTCTTATTTCGAAACGCATTGCCGCCGTTACGTGGCCACCCTTTCTCTGCTTCCGCCCGGCACACCGCAGATGCGCTTACTGGAACTCGGCGCCGCCTTCCATCACATCACTCCGGCGCTGCACCGTCTGCTGGGATACGGGGAAGTGTCCTGCAGCGACCTCTGGAAGGGTCCGGCGCTCGAAACCCGGCGCGTGGTTTCCCGCGATGGCGAGGAAGAGCTGCACTTTGTCGTTCACAATTTTGACGTGCAGAGCGCGCCCTGGCCCTATCCGGACGGCCATTTCGATGCCGTGCTGTGCTGCGAAATGATCGAGCATCTGCACAGCGATCCCATGGGCCTGCTGGAGCAGATCAACCGCATCCTCAAGCCCGGCGGCACGCTGCTCCTCACCACGCCCAATCTGGCCTGCGGCCACGCCGTGGAGTCCGCGCTGCTGGGCGACAGTCCTTACGTCTACGGAAAATTCGAAAGCGGCGGACTGAGCACCGACCGGCACAACCGCGAGTACACCGCGGGGGAAGTCGAGCGCCTGGCGCAAGCCGCGGGATTTCAAGTGGTCACGCTGCGCACGATGGATATGTGGTGGCCGCGGCGGCAGGAAATCATTCGCTCGCTTGTGGCGCAGGGCTATCCCATCGCGCATCGCGGCGACAATACGTTTCTGCTGGCGCGCAAGAGCGCGCCCGTGCGCGAGCGCTATCCCGAAGAGTTCTACCTGAAGCTGGGAACGCAGGAAGAGCGCCGCGCGCGGCAACCCGAAGAACAAAACGCCGGCGCGCCTGCCGATCGCATATCTTCGCCGCCGCGCAATATTCTCGTCGTGCACGAAATTGTCCCGCACCATGACACCAGCGGCTCCGACCTGCGGCTGCTGGGCATCTTGCGCGAACTGCGCGCGCAGGGCCACCGCGTCACGCTGCTGGCGCGGGACGGGCGCAACGCCGCGCGCTATACGCCGCAACTCGAAGAGCTGGGCATCGAAGTCGTCAGCGGCGACCCCGATCGCCTGCGCCATCTGGGCATTGACGATTCCACTCCCTGGTCCTTGCGCGAACTGCTGGAACGCGGACGATTCGACATGGCCATTCTTTTCCACTGGTTCTGGAACGGCATTTCCGTCGCCGAACAGTATCTGGAAGAAATTCGCCGCTTCTCGCCCGCCACGCGCATTCTGGTCCTCACCGACGATCGCCACGGCGAACGCGAGCGCCGCGCGGCGGCACTCAGCGGGCTGCTCTCCGACGAGGAGCGCGGCAACAGCTTCGAGCAGCGCGAATTGGAAATTTACGGCCGGGCCGATCTGCTGCTCTATATCAGCGAAGCCGACCATGCCCACTTCCGAAAAAAACTTCCCGCACTGCCCGCGGAAGAGTTTCCGATCGTCGCCGAAGCGCAGCCCGCGGCGGCCGGCTTCGGCGAGCGCGACGGCTTTCTCTTTCTCGGCAATTTCGAAAATCTCGCCAATCATGACGCTCTGCGCTGGCTGCTCGATGAAGTTTGGCCGCTGGTGCGCAAGCGGGAACCGGAGGCGAAACTTTACATCGCCGGGCACCACGCGCCCAAGGAAATGGAAACACTTCATCCGGGCATCGTCTGCCTGGGCCACGTGGACGATTTGGCTCCGCTGTTCGCCGCCCGCCGCGTTTTTGCCTCGCCCATCCGCTTCGGCACCGGCATCATCACCAAGAATCTCCAGTCGCTCGCGCACGGACTTCCCCTGGTCACCACGGAAATCGGCGCCGAAGGACTGCAACTGGAACACGGCGTCCACGCCCTGGTGGCCGCAACGCCACACGATTTCGCCAGCGCACTGCTCTCTTGCTATCGCGACGCCGGCCTGTGGAACTCTCTCGCCGCCGCCGGCAGCGAATTCGTGCGCGCGCGGTTTTCTCCGCATCGGCTCGCCGCGCAGATCCGCCGCGTTGTGGCGCGCGCCTCCGCGCTCGTTCCCCAGCGCCCCGATGCGGATTTTCTCTGGTCCTATCGCCAAGTGGAAAACGCTTTTCCCGAAGTGCTCACCCAGCAGCCCGCGCACTACCGGGCCATGCTGCGCATGCTCGGTTATTGGCGCCTGGCGCGGCGGCGACTTGCCGACGGACTTCCCGCCGAGGCCCTCGCGCAGCTTCGCCACATTTTTACGCTCGTGCGCGGCCGCTTCCCCGCCACCGTCTTTCATCTGGCGGTGCTGAGCGACATGGCCCGCTGCTACAGCGCGCTGGGAGACGCGCGCGCGGCGCAGCGCTGCGAAAAAGAGATGGCTCTGTGCGGCTCGCCATGGAAAAACAGGCTCACCGAAAAGGCTGCACGCGGCAAACGCAAAAAGTCCAGTTCCTCCGGCACGCCGGACATCTCCGTGGTCATTCCCACCCATAACCGCGAAGAGATTCTGCGCGTGTGCCTGGCCGCGCTGGCATTTCAATCGCTGCCCGCGGAGAGATGGGAAGTGGTGGTGGTGGACGACGGATCGAGCGACGGCACCGCGGAACTTTGCAGCCATCCCGAACTGCCCTATGCGCTGCGATTCCTGCGGCAGGAAAATCGCGGCGCCGGAGCGGCGCGCGCCGCCGGGGTGGAAGCCGCGCGCGGCCAGTTCCTCCTGCTCTGCAACGACGACACCATTGCCTCTTCCGATCTTCTTGCCGAACATCTCTCCGTTCATCGCGCCCATCCCGGCAATCGCTGGTCCGTCCTGGGAGATTTTCTTCCGCCGGGAGACGCCCGGAAGCGCGCGCTCTCCTGCTACATCAGCCAGTCCACGCTGTTTTTTCCGCAGCGCTCCCTGCAAGCCGGGCAGCTCTGTGACGTGGCCTATTTCATCACCTGCAATCTCAGCGTGCGCCGCGATGCCGTGCTGGCCGCGGGAAATTTCGATCCGCAATTCCGCGTGGCCGAGGATTCCGACCTGGGCTTCCGATTGCAGCAGCGCGGCTTCCGCGTGCGCTTCCATCCCGCCGCCACGGCCTGGCATGAGCACGCCCGCTTCACCAGCGCCGATCTCATCGCCCGCGCGCATTCCTACGCCCAGGCCAATGTGGCGATTCTGCGCAAGCGCCCTCAACTCCTCCGAGAGAACAAGGAACCTTTCGGCTGCATGTCCGCCGCGGACATCGAGCGGTTGCAAGCGCTGGTCAATGGACGCCGCGAGGCCGTCGCGCAGGCCATCGAAGGACTCCAGCATCTCGACAACATTGATTTCGCGCGGCTCCTGCAGGGAAACGCCGCCGAACGCACGCATGCCTCCGAGCTTCTCGCGCAGTTGTCGCAACTCGTGCCCATGGTTTATTGGCACTGCCTGTACGAGCGCTTTTTGCTGCTCTGGAAATCTTTCCAGGAGGAACAACCGGTTTCTCTTCCCTCTTCCCTCGACAAATCACACGCACTGGAGACCCCATGAGCAAACTCTCCCTGTCCATGATCGTTCGCGACGCCCAGCGGGATCTCCCCGCCTGCCTCGCCAGTGTGCGTGGCATCGTTGATGAAATCGTCGTCGCCGATACCGGCTCGACGGACGGCACCATCAAGGTCGCGCGCGATTTCGGCGCGCGGGTGATCGAAATTCCCTGGGAGCATGATTTCGCCGGCGCGCGCAACCGCTGCCTCGCCGAAGTCACCGGCGACTGGGTTCTGGTCCTCGATGCCGACGAACAACTCGACCCCGGCGCCGCCAAAACCCTTCCCGCGCAGATGGCTCTGCAATCCATCGCCGGCTTCCAGACCACCATCCGCAACTACGTGCTCCGCCTGGAAGACCGCGTCTGGGACCGCGGGGCCATCCCCAACGACGGCCGCCTGCCCGAAGCGCAGGCCTTCCCCGCCTATGTGGAGCACGAAAACGTGCGCTTGTTCCGCCGCAGTCCGGAAATTTATTTCGTCGGGCGCGTCCACGAATCCGTGGGTCCGCGCATCGTGGAAACCGGAGGCAAGCTGGGCTTCGCCGATTTCTGTATCCACCATTTCGGAATGGTGATCGACGCCGAGCACCGCGCCGCCAAGAATCTTTTCTACCGCGACCTGGGCCGCTGGAAAGTTCTGGAAATGCCGCACAACGCGCAGGCCCATTTCGAACTGGGCCTCGTCGAACTCGATAATTTCGGCAATCTGGAGGAAGCCCTCGATCTGTTCGACCGCGCCTTCATTCTCGACCCCAAACTCGGCGTGGCCAGCTTCTTCAAAGGCATCGCCCTGTTGCGCCTCAACCGACCCTCGCTGGCTCTGCGCGCCCTGCAAGACGCCGAACGCGCCGGGCATGCCACCGCGCTCGTCGCCGAAGCCTGCGGCGACGCGCATTACAATTCCGGCGATTTCCGCGAAGCCACCCGCGCCTACGAACTGGCCATTCGCCGCTCGCCGCACAATCCCACGTTTGAAAGCAAACTGGGTCTCAGCGAAGTCCGCCTCGGCCGCGTCGAGCCCGGCCTGCGCCGCATCCGCCGCGCCATCACCAGTCAGCCTGGCGTTCCCGACAACCACGACCGCCTCATCCTGGCCATGGTTTGGCTGGATCGCGTGCCGGAGGCCTCCGTGGCTGCCGCCGCCAAACTCGACGCCATCGCCGCTCCGGCCGCGACCGATTTCCTGCGCACCGCCAGTCTGCTGGCGCGCCAGGCACAGTGGGCCCGCGCCTCCAATGTTCTCGAACGGGGCCTGCGGCTCTACCCCGACGACAATACGCTGCGGCAGGGGCTGGCCGAAGTCAGCTCCAATATCTCCGCCAACTGGGCCATAAGTGACGTCGGGTCAACAACTTAGAAAATCATGCTAAAGCCTTTTGTACAGCCGCCGATACCTATTGTGAGTACGTTGGCGGTAAGGCAAAGAAACTAGAGCCGCTTGGACCGCAGGGTTCAAGCCCCCTTCCAAAAGGCTCCCAGCCGCCGACGAACACTCGTAGATAGAAAAGGAGCCTTTTACCATGGCAATCAGCATTTTGAACAACATCCCCTCGTTGGTGGCGCAGAATCAACTGTCCATCACCAACGGCAACCTCCAGAAGACGCTGTTTCGTCTCGCCTCCGGTTCGCGAATCAACTCCGGTGCGGATGACGCGGCGGGTCTGGCCATCGCGGACGGCCTCAAGGCCAACATCACCGCGCTGAACCAGTCCTCGCAGAACGCCTCGAGCGGCGTGGGCGCCCTGCAGGTCGCCGATGGCGCCCTGGCGCAGGTCACCACCCTGCTCAACCGTTCCGTCACTCTGGCCACGGAGGCCTCGACCGGCACGGTCAGCAACTCGCAGCGCACCGCTCTGAACGCGGAATACACCGCAATCAAGGCGGAAATCGACCGCATCGGCACGACCGTGACCTTCAACGGCACGTCGGTCTTCTCCGCGACGACCACCTCCATCTTCCTCTCTGACGCGAACTCGAGCAGCACGATTGCCGTCAGCGTGGGAGTGGTTTCCGCCGCCGGCCTCGGCCTGGCGGGCAACCTGTCCACCGACACAGCCGCCCAGACGGAGCTGACCAGCATCAACACCTCGATCGCCACCGTTGCCGGAACCCGCGGCACAATCGGCGCCGGCATCAACCGCTTGCAGGCG
>Ga0315281_10013696_pt1 | contig 10960 bp, 14 predicted proteins | sample YL17G07_0_MG_FD_204540 | JGI IMG/M metagenome (GOLD analysis project Ga0315281, IMG submission 204540) | Sediment microbial communities from Yellowstone Lake, YNP, Wyoming, USA - YL17G07_0 | ecosystem: Environmental > Aquatic > Freshwater > Lake > Sediment | place: USA: Wyoming | collected... | reverse complement strand
CGACGACATCAGCGCCGCGGCCGACATCGTGAACGCGATCGAGGTGATGCGCAAGCAGCTCGAGGACGTCACCAAGGCGTACAAGAACGACCGGACGAAAGACGCGTTGCTGAAACAGGTCGCCGAGATGGACAAGAAGCTGTTCGATGTCGAGGCGAAAGTGCTCGAGCCGGCGCAGATGACCAGCGACGACAAGTATTTCCAGCAGGCGTATCGCGTCTACATGAATCTGATCTGGCTGAACGGGGAAGTGGGGCCCGGCGCCGGTGACGTCTCGGGCGGAGCGGATTTCCCGCCGACCGATTCGTCCGTGAACGTGATGGAATCGATCGAGAAGGATCTGAACGCGGCGAAGGCGGACTACAAGAACCTGATGGACCGCGACGTCCCCGCATTCAACCGTGCGATCGGCGCCGCGATCACGCCGCTCACCGGCGGCCGGCAGTAGCGATCACGGACCAGAAGTAACCGCGGAGAGCGCCGAGACCGCAGAGCACATCGGGCCGCGAAGCGCCGCCGGGTCTCCAGGTCCCCGCAGGGCGGACCATGCGTGGCGTCCGGCTTCAGCCGGACCCTCGGCTCACGCCCCGCTTCACCAACTCCATCCACACGATCCCGGCCGGAACAATCACGACGGTGTCGGCGGCATGCGGACGCGACATGCGGAACAGGTCTTGAACGAACGGCACATACAGAATCATGGCGAGCACGCCGATCGCGCCTGGCGCGAGTCAACGCAACGCGGGATTCGGCGCCCAGCCGGTCCATGCCGGTCTCGTCAGCGACCGGTTGGCGACGATCAGCGCGAGGTTGGTGACGATGAGCGTGGAGAACGTGAGCATTCGGACATCCGACTCGCTCGATCCCAGCTTCAGGCTGACCACGAAGACGAGCAGGGCGGCCGCGAGGGCGCCGAGGCCCTGCAAGAGACTGCGCACCACATCGGTGTCGTGAACAGCTTGCGGTCCGGATTGTGAGGCGGCCGGCGCATGATATCGCGATCCTCCGGCTCCATCTCGAAGGCGATGGAGCACACATGGACGACCGGCGTCCAATCGTGGACCCTCGGGTTCGTGACGAGGTGAACGTCCTCGTCCGTCAGCAGGTTCGATCCTAAGGAGGCCATCGACAGCGGGATTCGGTCATCGTCTTCGCCGTACCCGTGATGTGCCCGCTGCCGAGGCTCCAACATGAGGGATCGCGGGCAGACCAGCTATTCATCGTTCGGTCTATTGCCTCTACCCCGAACGACATAGAACTTCAAAACCACCCTTGGAGCGCCTAGAATCGAATGCATTGACCCGATTGCCAGAAGCATCCGCTGGGGCGTCCTGGAGGACCGTGGCGTTGGCGTCCGCGGGGTACGTCCTCGCAATTCTGAGTGTGGTGATCGCGACGCTGGCCACGTTCGCCATTCAGCCTCTGGTAGGCCCCAGTGTCTCGCTGCTGTTCTTCCCAGCGGTGGTGCTCATCGCGATGTACTACGGGTACGGCCCCTCGCTGTTGGCGACGGTGCTCTCGACGGTCTCCCTCGCCTATTTCTTCATCACGCCGCTGCGTTCGTTCGACGTCGGCACCGACGACGCCATTCGCTTGGCGGTGTTTGCCGGAGTTGCTTTGATCACGGCATCGTTCGGCGCCGCGAAGAAGCGCGCGGAGGACGCGCAGCGAACAGCGCTCTCGGACCTGCGGAATGCTCTCGCGATCGTGCGGAAGGTCAGCGATTGGCCTGTCCTGGTGGACGCCACTCTCACCGAGGCCGTCCGCGAACTGCTCGATCATGCGGTAACTGTCGTGGAGTGCTCCGGGGCGCTGGCCGTCTGGGAGGCGGAGGATGAACCTCTTGTTTACGTCGCCCGGTCGTCAGCGGCAAGCGGTCCGGCTATCACCCGGTTGACGTCGACGGATCTGACGCCACTGGTGCCGGCAGAGCTCGTGACGATGACGATGATCGGAAGCGGCATGCCGACATCGGAGATGCTCATCCGAGTCAGCGAAGCGGGTCGGACGCGTGAGTGGCATGGTACGCCGATGCATGTCTCGCTCGCCCGCGAGATCGGGGAGGGCGCCTTTGCCTCGGCGCCGTTTCATGTAGAGCATCTGGTTGGCCGGTTGTTCCTCACGGGTTTGCGCAGCACCGCCGCAGACGTCGTGCCACTCGTCGAGGTCGTCGCGCGGGAGGTCGGCAACTCTCTCGAACAGCTGTACGGCCATGATCGGTCGCAGCAAATTGCGATTCGCGAGGATCGAGTCCGCCTCGCGCGTGATCTGCACGACGGCGTGCTGCAGTCGCTCACCGGTGTCCGCTTTCAGCTCCAGGCGCTGGCCGACGATACTGATTCGACGCCCCCCATCCGCGACCATCTCCTGGCGATCGAGCGCGCGATCGCGATTGAGCAGCGCGAGTTACGGATGTTCATTGAAGACTTGAAACCGATTCACAGGCGTCATGCGGGAGACGAAGACGTGGGACGCAGTCTCGCCGAGTTGGGCCAGCGGCTGTCGGCTGACTGGCGGACGCCGATCGTCGTCCGTGTTCATCCGGAGAATGTCTCGCTCGGCGCCGTGACGCATGCGGCGATTCGACTGATGGTTCGTGAGGCCATCATCAATGCGCTCAAGCACGCCCGTCCCTCGCATGTCTCGGTCGACGTCACGGTCGACGGGACCAGGTCCGTACGGGCCGTGGTTGCCAATGACGGCCTGAGTTTTCCGTTCCGTGGCCGGCTGGAGCACTCGGACCTGATCGAGTCGTCTCTGGCTCCGGTCAGTCTTCGGGATCGGGTGGTGGCTTTCGGCGGGACGTTGGCGATTGAGTCCAACGCCACTGGATCACGGATTGAAATCGTCCTGCCGCTGAGTCCTCAGGGTGCTTAGATGATTCCTTTTTGCTGCGCGCACAACACGAGCTCGAGGCGTCCGTCGACTTCCAGCTTTTCGTAAATGTTGTGCAGATGGACTTTGACTGTGCCCTCGGAGATCGAGAGTCGTTCCGCGATCGTCTTGTTTCGCAGGCCGCGCGCGACCATTTGCACCACGTCTCGTTCACGCGGCGTCAGCCCCCGGCCTTGCTCCAGGGGGCGGGATTCGCGACCGAGCAGCGTCTCGACCGCCCGCGTTGCAGTCTCACGCTCGATCCATTTGTCGCCAGCCTGCACGCGTCTGACGCAGTCCAGCAGCACCTCCGGCGACGACTCCTTCAGCACGATGCCCATGACGCCGAGTTTCATCGCATCCATGGTTTCCGTGTCGCGAATCGCGGCTGTCAGGAGGATGCTCTTGCAGCTGATCTGCTCGGTCGACAGCGTCCGGAGCACATCGAGACCGGTCCCGCCGGGCATTCGCAAGTCGAGCACCAGCACGTCAGGGCGGTGTGTGCGAACCGCGTCGAGCGCGGCATCGGCGTCGCTACAGCACGCGAGGACGGAAAAATCGCTGTGCTGTTCGAATAGTCGCTGGAGGCCCTGCAGGACGATCGGGTGATCATCCACGAGCACGACACGAATCGGCATGGTGGGGTGAATCCTCAGTCGGGTTCGAGGACTATATCCAACGGTACATCGCGGGGCGGCCTTTCGCTGTATTCCAAACGGGCAGCGGCCCACGTTACGATCGCCGCTGTCCAAAGGATACGCGATGACAGCGACGAAAGAGAACCGGCTTCTCACAAGCGATCAGGTGATCGCGCGGCTGCTCGCCGACGCGACCACGAGACGCCTGGCCTCGACCTGTGTCCTGCCGGCCGTCCGCTACGGCACCGAGTGGCGATTTCGCGAAAGCGATCTCGACGACTGGATTGGGCGGCAGGCGCACACCAGACCCGGCATCGCGCAGTGACGGCCCTGGATCATGAGCCGGCGGCGGCCTGCCGCAAGGGCTCGAGCCGGCGCAGATGACGAGCGACGACAAGTATTTCCCGCAGGCGTATCGCGTCTACATGAACCTGATCTGGCTCAACGGGGAAGTGGGGCCCAGGCGCGGGCGATGTCTCGGGCAGTGCGGACTTCCCGCCGACCGATACGTCCGGTCATCGTGATGGAATCGATCGAGAAGGATCTGAACGCGGCGAAGGCGGACTACAAGAACCTGATGGACCGCGACGTCCCCGCATTCAACCGTGCGATCGGCGCCGCGATCACGCCGCTCACGGGCGGCCGGGAGTAGCGATCACGGACCAGAAATGTGGCGCAGGCCTTCAGGCCTGCGATGTTGCGACGCAGCCCATTTTTTGTGCCTGTCCGATCGAGATGATATCCTTCCGGGCTGATGACTACACCATCGCGTCTCTCGTTCGTCGCCGTTTTCGTTCTTCTCACGTCAGTTCCACCAGCGCTCGCTCAGCGCGGCAGAGGCACGCGTGCCGGCGATTCGTTCAAGGAGAAGAAGGTCGCGGCCTGGCGCGGGGATGCCCAGATCTCGGGGAAGATCACCGACGAAACAGGCAAACCCATTGCGGAGGCGAGGGTGACCTTCGTCTTCGCGAAGGCCAACGACGGATTTTTCGCGACGACGAAGAAGAACGGCGAGTTTTCGGCCAAGGACATCAAGGGTGGGGAGTGGCATGTGCAGGTCGATGCGCCGAACTTCATCACGGTGCGCCAGACGCTGACGATCAGCGACAGCAAGAACCCGCCGCTTGCGATGCAGTTGAAGCGCGACAACAGCCCGGAACTGCTGGTCAAGGCTGAGGCGCTGTTCAAGGCGGGCCAGAACACCGAGGCACGGACCGAGTACATGACCGTTCTCGCGGCGCATCCGGAACTGACCGCGATCAACCGCGCGATCGCGTTCACGTACGGGCGCGAGAAGAATCATCCCGAGGCGCTGAAGTTCCTGGACCTGGCGCTCGCCTCCAACCCCAACGACGAGACGCTGCTGCAGCTGGCCGCCGCCAGCGCGATGGAAGTGTCGGACTATCCCCGCACGATGGGATACCTCGGCCGCATCGACGAAGCCGCGTTGGCCGATCCCGATCCGCTCGTGAATGCGGCGATGAACCTCCTGAATCGTCGTCGGTCGGCGGACGCCACGGCCGTCCTGAATCGTGTCATCGGGCGCTTTCCCGATGCGGCGGACGCCTATTTCTACCGCGCCTACGCGAGCATTCAGGCGAACAAACCCGCGGACGCGAAGCCGGATCTGGAGAAATACCTTGCGCTGGCGCCGGCCGGGCCGCAGGCCGCGCAAGCCAAGGACCTGCTCGCCACCATCAAGTAAGGAGCCGCGCTGCGACGATCCGTTGCTGGAAGCACATCAACAAGGCGCAGCGCGCGCTCCACCGCGACCGCGATCGCGGATAATATGCCGGCATGCGCACGCTGCTCGCCGTCTTGATTTCGTGTAGCGCGGCCCTTTCAGCGCCGCGCGGCGAGCCTGAAAGGCCCGCCCTACAGTCCTCGCTGAGCGCGCCGGCGACGTTTCGCGTCCACCTCGAGACCAGCCGGGGCCGGATCGCCATCGAGGTGCACCGCGATTGGGCGCCGCACGGCGCCGATCGCTTCTCCGAGCTCGTCACCGCCCACTACTTCGACGACAACCGCTTCTTCCGCGTCCACGCGGGCCAATGGGCGCAGTTCGGCATCAACGGCGATCCCGCGGTGGCCGCGCGCTGGCGCACGAGGACGATTCCCGATGACCCGCGCAAGCAATCGAACGTGCGCGGGACCGTGACGTTTGCCTTCGCCGAGCCTGACGGCCGCACCACACAGATCTACATCGCGCTCAAGGATCTGTCGGACCCGCAGGACGCCCAGGGCTTCGTCCCGTTCGGCCGCATCGTCGAGGGGATGGACGTGGCCGACGGGCTGAACAGCGAGTACGGTGAGACGTCCGGCGGCGGCATTCGCGCCGGCAAGCAACAACCGCTGTTCGACGGGGGCAACGCGTATCTGGATCGCGAATTCCCGCGACTCGATCGAATTCTTCATGCGGTGGTGATGCGATGAACTTCCAGGATCTGCGGACGTTGCTCGACTACCACTATTGGGCGCGCGATCGGCTGCTCGAGGCGCTCGAGCCGCTGTCGGCCGAACAGGCCAAGCGCGACATGGGCAGCAGCTTTCCGTCCATCCGCGACACCGTGACGCACTTGTACGCCGCCGAGGTGGCCTGGTATGCACGCTGGCAGGGGGCGTCCTCGACGGCGCTGATCGCGGGCGACCAGTTTCCCGACCTCGCGGCGGTCCAGCGCGCCTGGCTGGATCACGAGCCGAAGATGCGTGCGTTTGTCGAGCAACTGGGCGAAGAGGGGATCGCGCGGGTGTTCGAGTTCAAACTGCTGAGCGGCGCGGCGGGGTCGTCGCCGTTCTGGCAGATGCTGCAGCACGTCGTGAACCACGCGAGCTACCACCGCGGTCAAGTGACGACGATGCTGCGTCAGCTTGGGGCGCCGCCGGCGAAGTCGATGGACATGATCGCGTTTTATCGAGCTAGGGGCTAGGGGCTCGGGGTTGGGGGCTGGGCTGGCTATGAGACGCGTTGTTGCCGTTCTCGTTCGCGCGCTCGTCGCGGTCGCGCCTCGCGGGGCCTCCGAATGTGGCGCAGCCCTTCAGGGCTGCGGAATCGCAGGGCTGAAGCCCTGCGCCACGTTCTGGCTGAAGCCCTGCGCCACGTTCTGGCTGAAGCCCTGCGCCACGTTCTGGCTGAAGCCCTGCGTCACAGTCTATTGATTACCCTCCGCGCCTTCTGGCTGACGCTGTTCGCGACCGGCGCGGTCGCTGTGCTCACGTTCGGGTGGCAGGGCGGCGAGCCGTGGACCGCGGGGGCGTTCGTCGTGTTCTTCGCGTCGCGGGTGTGGCGATCTGTGATTAAGCGTCCGCTGGTGGTCGGTCCGGCCGACAATCCGGCCCGCCGGGCGCACCAGTTCATCGCGGTCACCGCCGCCGGCTATCTTGGCGCCGGGATTCTTGCCGTCGTGGCGGCGGTTGTCGGTGAAGGACAGGAGTGGATCTACGTCGCGCCGTTTTTCCTGGTGATGGGGGCGCTGCAGCTCGCGCTACTGTTCGACCGGAGTCAGCCGTAGCCGCGCGCTACACGGTGTCCATGTCGAGCACGGTGCGCAAGAGGACGTCGGCGCCGCGGGCGCAGTCATCCCACGCGGTCAGCTCGTGCGGCGAGTGGCTGACGCCGCCGACGCTTGGCACGAAGATCATGCCCATCGGGCCGAGCCGCGCCATCATCTGCGCGTCGTGGCCGGCGCCGCTCGGCAGACGCGATGATCGGAGATCGAGCGACGCGGCAGCGCGCTCGATTGCGGCCTGCACCTCCGGGGTCGCGGCGGCCGGCGCCGCCCTCGCCAGCTCGCGGAATTCGATCGTGGTGCCGGTCGTCGATGCGATGTCGCGCGCGCGGGTGCGGATGTCGTCCATCATCGAGGTGAGCGTTCGCGGATCGAGGTCGCGCAGCTCGACCGACAGCTGAACCAGGCCAGGGATCACGTTAGCCGAGTTGGGTGTGACCTCGAGGCGTCCAACCGTGGCCACCTGCCGTCCGGGTCTCCGCGCGGCGGCGTCGCGGACGGCGATCGTCAGGTGTGACGCGGCCAGCAGCGCGTCGTGGCGATCCGCAATCGGGGTCGTGCCGGAGTGGTTGGCGACGCCGGCGATGATGGCCTCGTAGCGATCGATGGCCACGATGCCCTCGACCACGCCGACGGGGATGCCGGCGCGCTCGAGCGTGCCGCCCTGCTCGATGTGCAGCTCGAGATAGCAGTGGTGCGAGCCCTTGTCGCGCCGCGCCTCGAGGATGCGATCGGGATGACCTCCAATCTTGCGAATCGCGTCGCCACGTCGCAGGCCGTTCCAGATCTCGTCCATGTCGGCGGGTGTCACGTCGCCGGCGACGATGCGGCTGCAGGCGAGGCCGCGGCCGAAGGCGTAGCTTTCCTCGTGCGCCCAGACGACCATCTCGAGTGGATGCCGCGTGCGCACGCCGGCCGCGGCCAGCGCTTCGATAGCGCCCAGCGCCGACAGCGATCCCAGGTCGCCGTCGAAGTTGCCGCCGTTCGGTACCGAGTCGATGTGCGACCCGAACAGAATCGGTGCCATGGTCGCGACTGTGCCCGCGCGCCGCGCGAAGATGTTGCCGGCCGGATCGATGCGCGGTTGCAGGCCGGCCACGCGCATTTGGGCCATCACGTATGCGCGGCCCGCAACGTCGGCGTCGGAGTAGGCCGTGCGGCTGACGCCGTCGGCAAACGTGCCGCCGGCCGGGCGCCCGAAGACGCTGAGCGCCTCGATGCGTCGACGGAGCGTGGTGGCGTCGACGCGGTATTGCGGATCGCGGATTGCGGATTGCGGATTGGATTGCGGATTACCGAAGCCGCGACTCCAGCCGGCCGCGGCCACGCCGCCGAGAAATGCGCGTCTGGAAATCACGGCTCGCTCGGCTTCGGCTTGCCGATGCGTTCCAACTTCGTCAGGTCGTATTTCTCGCCGGGGCCCATGAAGAAATATTTCTTCTTCCCGCCGTTGCGCTCCTGTGCGCCCTTCACGATCCGCCCGTCGTGGATCGCGATCTTGCTCGCGCCGATCACCTCGAACTGCTGTCCCTGGACCACGATCGCCGTGCTCTCGTCGAGGCCGATGCCGAGCAGCTCCGGATGCTTCTCGACGACCTGCTCGAGATCGTCCTGACGGTTGCGCGTCAGCATGTGCTGATCGATCGCGACGCCTTTCATCAGGCCGAAGCCTTCTTCGTAGCCGGGCGCCATCATGATGAAGTTGTTCTCAACCGCGCCGCGGACCATATACGAGGAGATGATCGACGCGCCAGCCGACGATCCGGCGACGACGCCGCCGCGCTCGAGGACTCTCTCGACCTCACGCTGGGTGCGGGTGTGCAGATACGAATCGACGAGGCGCCACTGGCGTCCGCCGACGAACCAGACGATTTTCGCCGCCGCGATCCGCCGGACGAAGCCGTCAGAGTCGGCGACCGTGCGGTCCTTGGTGTGAAGCAGGCTGATGTTCGTGGCGCCGAAGTCCTTGAACATCTTCAGCCCCGGCCAGTCGGCGGGGTAGTCGTCGGCGCCGGTCGCCGTCGGAATCACGACCAGCGGTGCGTCCTTGCCGCCGGCGAGCTCGAACATCCGCCCGAGAATGTCGGCGCCGACCTTTCCGCCGCCGACGATCACGAGGGCGCCATGTTCCGGCCCCTTGACGACGGGATCGGCGAAGAGGGCAGGAAGGGCAGGAAGGGCAGGAAGGGCGGGAAGGGAAGATAGAGCGGCGACCACGAACGCGATTCTCATCCGGCTCTTCATGCGCTCCTCCAGCCTCGACTTCAGGCGACGAGGTCGAACGGATTGATGATCGGGACTCCGGTTCGGGCGACGTCCTTCACGTTGCGTGTGGCAAGGCTGAACCCGCGGACGCGCGCCGTCGCCGCCAGCAGGCCGTCGACGACCGGCAGCGGGTCCGGTACATTCAAGCGTCCCCATTCCTCCGCAATCTCCGCGTCAATGGGGACCAGTCGATCGAGATGATCGGCGAGCAGGCGGCGGAGCCAGCGCTCCAGCGCGCGCGCGGCGGTGCGGTCGCGCCGGCGTACATTCTCGATGCCCCGACGAATCTCTCCGACGGTCAGGACGCTCAGCACGACGTCGGCCGGCTCGATGGACGCGAACCAGGCCATGACGTTCGCGTTGGCCCGGGGACCTTTGCGAAGTTCGGCGATGACGTTCGTATCGAGCAGGACTTTCACAGGCGGGTTTTGCGGCCCAGATCGCGCGGTCTCGAGAAGTCGGCATCCTCGCCGACCGCCGGCATCTCGAGCAATAGGGCCTTCAGGGTTGTCCGCCGCGGGGGCGCGATAAGCGCCTCTCGGAGGATTTCCCGATGCTCCGCCTCGGCGGAGCGACGGCGCTGCGCGGCCCGCACTTTGAGCGCCCGCACCAGGTCGTCGTCGAGGTTTCGCACAATCAGCTGCGCCATTGGATCCCCCCGGACGATAGCAATGATATCACGGCCAGGGCGGGCCTCACCTGATCGCTCGGCTGAAAGCCTTGCGCTCCTTCGCAGGGCTGAAGCCCTGCGCCACGTTGTGCTCAGCCCTGCGCCACGTTGTGCTCAGCCCTGCGCCACGTTCGGCCCGGCTACTGTTCGGCCCGGCTACTTTCTGGCAGCGGGCGTGAGCGTCGTCTCGATCTTCTTGCCGTCGCGCATGTAGACGAGCTTCGACGGCTGCCCGATCTTCAGGATGTCGAGCGCGTACGTGTAGTCGTAGATGTTGGCGATCGTCTGCCCGGCAATCTCGACGATGACGTCGCCCTTCTGGAGCCCCGCCTGCTCGGCCGGGCCGCCGCCAATCACGCCGCCGAGCAGCAGTCCCTTCACCTCGGTGGAGTAGTCGGGAATCGTGCCGGTGAAGAGCCGGACACCCGCGCGGCCGCCTCCGCCCTGCATCTGCTGATCGACTTTCGCGAACGCCGGCGCGTCGGCCGTGTCCCCGATGCGCCGTGCGATGGCCGCGCCGAAGTCGACGACCCGGTCGAGATCCTCGTAGTCGATCTTGTCGGCCGTATCCGACGGCTTGTGGTAATCCGCGTGCGTGCCGGTGAAAAAGGCGAGCGACGGGATGCTCACCCCGTTGAATGTCGCCACATCGGTCGGCTGATACGGATCCTCCTGCACGGCGAGGTCGAAGCCGGCCGCGACGTTGGTCTGCTCGAGGAGTTTGTGCCACGCCGGGCTCGATCCGGCGGCCTGCACGGTGAGCTTGTTGTCCTGCATGCGGCCGACCATGTCGAAGTTCAGGTACGCCGCGATCGTATCGAGCGGCACGGGCGGCTTCGCGGTAAACGCGTTCGACCCGATGAGGCCCAGTTCTTCGCCCGACCAGAGGCCGATGAGGACGTTGCGCTTGCGCGGCTGCTTCGCCAGCGTCGCCGCGATCGCGAGGACGGCGGCGGATCCCGACGCGTTGTCGTCGGCGCCGAAGTGAATCTTTCCGGCGTCCTCCT
>Ga0315281_10013694_pt1 | contig 10961 bp, 8 predicted proteins | sample YL17G07_0_MG_FD_204540 | JGI IMG/M metagenome (GOLD analysis project Ga0315281, IMG submission 204540) | Sediment microbial communities from Yellowstone Lake, YNP, Wyoming, USA - YL17G07_0 | ecosystem: Environmental > Aquatic > Freshwater > Lake > Sediment | place: USA: Wyoming | collected... | reverse complement strand
TATCCCCGTCTCCGATCTGCCCTACCCAGCACTCGGAGCCATCGATGAGGGCGAGAAGGAGGGTGCTGCCGTACCGGGTGAAGAGGTCCGGCACGCCCCCTCCATCAGGAGAGAGATTGGGCTTCCGGCCTGCGTCGGCCACCACAGACTCCTTCCACCTCGCGGTGACCCTGTTGTGGAACTCCTCTTCCCCGGCGAGAGAGACCGGCCGCCAGGCCCTTTCGTTCCCTGCAACGGGGAGGGACGCAATCACCTCGCTGACCGCTGCCTGAACGGCGAGGGCGGCACCGCAATGGGAGAGATCGTGCCGCTCGCCCCCGTGACCGTCGGCCACGGCCACAGCAAGGATGGGCTCCCCCATGAACGAGGACGACCAGATGGCATGGGCATCCTGGCAGGGCCTCCCGTCCCGTGCATGGGAGTTCCCCCGCCGGCTGCATCCGCATGCCCAGCCGACGGGCGGGACGCTTACGGGTACGGTCTCCCGGGTCTCCTCCATAGATCGCTCCTAGAAGGGCTCGGTACTCGACGTAATGGTAGGGGGCGGGGGGGAGAGGACCACGTTCGAGGTCTCGCTCGTGAGATCCTTTGACTTCGACCGGGACGAGCCCAGGGTCGCCTCGGTGGATGCCCACTTGATGAAGTTCAGGAGCTCCTCGGGCGTGTGGGCCTTGAGGATCCCCACCTTCTCCTGGTTGGAGAACTTCAGGAGCTCGGGCTCGTTGTAATCCGATTCGTCCCCGATCGCGATGGCCAGGCGGATGGCCTTCATGCCCCAGGGGGTGTGGTTCAGGTCCGCAATGGCTTTGTCGTACTCGCCTTCGGGATCGGTGCAGTAGCCGTCCGAGACGAGGATGCAAACCGGGGGGAGGCCCCTCCTGGGCATCTTCTCGACGGAGAGCTCGGAGATGAGGACCCGGACAGCCTTCGCCGTCGCGGTGAGGCCGTCGGCCTGGAGCTCAGGCCAGAAGAACTGCTCGATGGAGACCGGTGCAGGCCCTACATGCCACGTCGCCTCGTCCGAGAACTTGATGGCCCGCATCATCACCTGGACCTGGGGGTGGGCCGCGACAGCCTTCTGAATGAGGGGTAGGGATTCGCGGATGGCCTGGTTGAGGGTTGCTATCTTCTTGCCACCCATGGAGGCGGAGTAGTCGGTGAGCCAGAAGAAGTGGAGAACCCTTCTCGCCACCTTCCCGTCCGGCGCAGGAATATCGTTTGGCATGGTAACTCCTAGCAGTATAGTACATAACGGTTCTCGTCGGTATTAAAGGATTGGACATCCCGCCATTCCCGCGGCAGCCGCTTCCTCCGAGATACCGGAACCAGGCCGGATCCGATGGGTAGTAGCCTGCAAGAGCCGGATGGTAAGGAGGGATTATGAAATGAGAAAAAGGCACCGAATTATGATTGTTTGACCAGAAATAGTAATTATATCGAGTATAATTTTTTTATTCAAATTCTTTTCAGAAATCAAAAGAGAAGAATATATATATAGAAAAACTAATTTATCATAAATCAGCCTATGAACTCCCCCGCTCCTCCCGAGGAACACCCGGTAAGCAGAATCTATCTCCCTGCATACTTCATCATCGCATCCACTGCCATCCCCATCATCATCTCCATCTACTGCCTCTCGCGGGGGATCTACGACCTATTCCCCCACCTCTTCTATATTCCCATCATCCTCACCGCCTACGCGTATCCCCCGAAGGGGATCTTCGGCTCGGTCATTCTGGGGAGCATCTACCTTGCCCTCGTCTATATCATCGCGTATCCAAACATCGGTGCCCTGGGCGGGGCCACGACACGGTTCTTCTTCTTCGTTGCCATCGGTGCGGTGATCACCCTCCTTGTCCGGAAGATGCGGGACCGTGAGGAGAAGTACCATGGGATCTTCGATCACTCGCAGGACGGGGTATTTCTCCTCTCAAAGGACCTCGGGACCGTCCTCGATGCAAACCCCCGGGCGTCCGACCTCCTCGCCTGCGCCTCCGATCGGCTTCCCGGCATGGACTTTCCGGCCCTGTGGCAGAATCCTGCAACCATGGATGCTTTCAGGAAGAAGATCGGGGAAGGACAGGGTATTGCGGGTCTGGAGGGGCGGGTCAGCTGCAAGGATGGCCGAATAAAGGACGTCCTCATCTCGGGAGGGCTGCTCCCTGACGGGAAGGTCGCCTGCTCTGTGGCGGACATCACGGACCGGATCGAGGCCGCGAAGGCGGTCGAGAGGGAGCGGCAGGAGCTCCTGGATATCATCGAGTTCCTCCCTGATGCCACCTTTGTCATCGACCGGGAGAAGAGGGTCATCGCCTGGAACCGGGCCATCGAGGCGATGACAGGCGTCCCCAAGGCGGATATCCTCGGAAGAGGCGATTATATTTACGCCGAACCCTTCTATGGAGAGCGGAAACCCGTCCTCATTGACCTGATCTTCGAGGGGAACCCGGAGATCGAGAGCCGGTACGAGTGGATCCGGAGGGAGGGCCCCATCGTGTACGGGGAGATATTCATTCCCAGGTTACGGGACGGCCTCGGTGCCCACCTCTGGGTGAAGGCCTCTCCCCTCCTGGACCGTGACGGGAATATCGCGGGGGCCATCGAGACGGTCAGGGACATCACCGAGCGCAGGATGTCCGAGGAGGTCCTCCGCGAATCGGAGATGAATTACCGGACTGTCTTCAATGCGGCAAACGATGCCATCCTGATCTATGATCTCGAGGACCGGTGCTTCACCGAGGTGAACAGGAAGGCATCGGAGATGTTCGGGTATACCCCTGAGGAACTGGCAAGGATGAGCTTTGAGGACCTGACTTCGGGGGACTCCCCCTTCACGAAGATGGATGCCCTCAAAAAATTTGCACGGGTGAGAGAGGACCTGATGCAGGGGAAACCCCTGCTCATCGAGTGGATGGCGAAGGATACATCGGGGAGGGCCTTCTGGGTGGAGATGAACCTCAAGAAAGCAACCATCTGGGGGGAGACCCGGATCCTTGCCGTTGTTCGGGACATCACCGCCCGGAAAGCGTCGGAAGACGCGCTCAGGGCCTCGGAGGCCAACTATCGCGCAGTCTTCAACGCAGCAAGCGAGGGGATCTTTATCATCGACCCGGTGACCTACCGGATCCTTGACACGAATACCAAGGGCAGTGAGATGCTCGAGTATTCCCGGGAGGAGCTCCTCGGCATGGATATCAACATCCTCTCTGATAGCGAGCATGGGTATACCCTCCTGAATAGCCGCGGGTGGCTTGAGAAGGAGGTGAGCGACAAACCCCGATTGTTTGAATGGAGATCCAGGGCCAAGTCCGGCAGGCTCTTCTGGGTAGAGGTTGACCTGAAGCGGGCGATCATCGGGGGCGAGGTGCGCATCCTTGCCGTGGTCAGGGATATCACCGTCCGGAAGCAGACCGAGGGCCTGGGGCAGATCCAGCACAAGCTCGCCGAACTGCTGGGCCAGGCCATTCCTGCAGAGGAGGCGTTCCGGCTCGTCACCGATACCCTTGTCCGGATCGAGGGGATAGATGCGACCTTCGCCTGTATCCTCGACGAGGAGAGCGGGGCCTTCCACCCCTCCCAGCTCCACGGCTTCTCCATGACGAACCCTCCCAGGCTCTCCTGCTCCCTGCTCGGTGACCTCGAGCAGGAGCTCGCGGCGGGAAAGGCTGTCTTCCTCCATGCAAGAAGGGCAGATCCCCGGCTCGAGGAGGTCTTCTCCTTTGAGGGGGTCCGTGCCGTGGCCCTCCTCCCTGTCATTGCGGACGGAAAGATGATCGCGGTTCTTGTGGGGTGCTCCCGTTCCCTTGAGGAGTTCCCTGAGATCACCCGGAGCAGCCTCGAGACCATCGCCCGCCAGATCGGCGTGAATATCGCGAGGATCAGGAACCGGGAGGCCCTCGAAAGGAGCGAGGCTCTCTACCGGGCGGTGGTCGAGGTCCAGACGGAGATGATCAGCCGTTTCCTGCCAGACGGAACCCACGTATTCGCGAACGAGGCATACCTCAGGTTTTTCGGGAAGAACCGCGGCGATATCATCGGGAAGAGGTTCATCCCTTCCATCCCGGACCCGGATATCGCCCTCGTGAAACAGCACTTCTCATCCCTCTCAAAAGAGAACCCGGTAGCCACCATCGAGCACCGGGTGATCCTTCCCACCGGCGAGATTAGGTGGATGCAGTGGACCGACCGGGCAATCTTCGACGGAGGCGGGTCTCTTGCCGAGTTCCAGTCAGTGGGGAAGGACATCACCGCCACGAAGATGATGGAAGAGATCGAGGCAAAGGCCTTCCTCCAGATAGAGAAGAACATCGAGCAGCTCGCAATCCTGGGTGACCATATCCGGAACCCCCTCGCCGTTATCGTGGGAATCGCAGACCTTGAAGGGGGGCCCACTTCAGAGAACATCATCCAGCAGGCCCGGATCATCGACCAGATCATCACCCAGCTCGACCGGGGATGGATCGAGTCCGAGAAGATTCGCGAGTTCCTGAAGAAGAACAATAGGGACGGGTACTTCAGGTAAGTCCGGGATCGTGCCCAAGAAATAATATCCCCTGGCTACCCTTCTGATACTTCCTCTCCTCGGGGGGAAGATAACCTCAGTGCATGGGTAAAGATTAATGGAAATCCCGTGACAATGTGATCACCATGCTTGTGATACACAGGGAGTGCTGCGGCTACTGCGGGGCATGCGTCTCGGTCTGCCCCGAGGGTGCTCTCGAACTCATCGATGCCTTCCTGACCGTGGATGACTGCTGCGTGAGCTGCGGGGTCTGCACGAAGGCCTGCCCGCTCGGTGCCCTAGAGGTGACGGATGAAGAACCGGTATGACGTGCTCGTCATCGGGGGCGGGCCCGGAGGGGCGATAGCTGCAGGGGATCTTGCAGAGAAGGGCCATTCGGTTTGCCTGGTCGAGAAGCGCCCGGCCATCGGAGCACCGGTGCGCTGCGCCGAAGGGATCGGGAAGGAAATCCTCGCGCAGTTCATCGAGCCAGATGACCGGTGGATCTCGGCCGAGATCCATGGTGCCTGTCTGGTCGCCCCGGATGGCACCACCATGTCCATCGAGCGGGAGATGGCAGGGTCCAAGGTCGGGTATATCCTGGACCGGAAGATCTTCGACCGCGAGCTCGTGTGGCAGGCTGCATCCCTCGGTGCCGAGGTCCATGTGAAGACCCGGGCGACCGCACCCCTCCTCGAGGACGGGGCGGTGAAGGGGGCAACGCTCGAGAGCTGCGGCGAGGTGAGAGATGTCAGGGCGGACGTGGTCATCGCCGCTGACGGGGTCGAGTCCAAGTTCTCGCGCTGGTGCGGGATCGACACCGCCGTTCCCCTCCGGGAGCTGATGAGCTGCGCCCAGTACCTCCTCACCGATATCGAGATCGACCCCGCCATGACGGTCTTCTACCTGGGGAACGAGGTCGCCCCCGAGGGGTATGGCTGGGTCTTCCCCAAGGGCGACCGGACGGCAAACGTGGGGATCGGTATCTCCTCGCGGAGATCCCGTGACGGGAACCGGGCGCGGGACTACCTGGACCGCTTCGTCGCAGCCCGCTTCCCTCAAGGGAAGACTATCGAGTACATCGTGGGAGGCGTCTCGGTCTGCAGGCCCCTCTCCTGTACGGTATCGGACGGCCTCATGATCGTTGGCGATGCTGCCCGGGTGAGCGACCCCATCACCGGCGGTGGGATCTACAATGCCATGCACACGGGCAGGCTCGCGGCCGGTGTCGCGTCGGAGGGCATCTCGGCGGGTGACTGCAGCCAGGAGGCCCTCATGCCCTATGACCAGGCTTGGCGGCACTCGAAGTTCGGGAAGAACCTGGAGAGGAACTACCGGATCAAGGAGTACTTCATCACCCTCTCCGACGACAAACTGAACGCGATCGTCCATTCCATCTCAAAGATGAACCTGAAAGACTTCTCGGTCTTCGCCCTGGTGAAGGAGCTCCTCAAAAGGAACCCCCGCCTCCTCCTCGAGCTGAAGGGCCTCCGCGACTCCCTCGCCGTCCCCGAGTAGCTCCTCTCCCTTCTTCTCCATCACCCTGAAATACCGGGGGAACCCAATATCTCTCTGTGATCTGCGGCGTGGACGAGGCCGGGAAGGGTGCTGTCCTCGGCCCCCTCGTTGTGGCAGCGGTCGCCTGCGGGAGCGACGAGGAGGCGAGGGACGTCGGGGCCCGGGACTCAAAGACCCTCTCGCCGAAGAGACGCGAAGAGATCTATACCGAGATCATTGCCCGTTTCTCGGTGGCGACGAGAATCCTTACGCCTGGTCAGATCGATGCCCGGCCGAGAGCAAGCCTGAATACCTGCATCGCCCGCGCCCACGCCGCGGTCGTCTCGGACCTTCATCCCGACATGGCCATTCTGGACGCCTGCGATGTGGATGCACACCGGTACGGGAGGACTGTGGCCGGCTACCTCACAAAGCGGTGCAGGCTCCTCTCTGTCCACGAAGCTGACCGTATCTACCCGGTCGTCGGGGCTGCAAGCATCGTTGCTAAGGTTCTCCGGGACCGGGCCATTGCAGACCTTGCCCTCCGGTACGGGGAGATCGGGAGCGGGTATCCCGCCGACCCGGTGACCATAGCCTACCTGAAGGAGTACCTGGGAACCCGGAAGGTTCCCCCGCCCTTTGCACGGATGAGCTGGGCAACCACCCGATCCCTCGTGAACGAGCTTCACCAGACCCGGATCTTCGATTTTTAAGGCCTTTCTCTGCACGGATGATCTGGGCAACCACTCGATCCCTCGTGAACGAGCTTCACCAGACCGGATCAATGATTTTAAGGTCTTCCTCTGCACGGAGGAACTGGGTCACCAACCGTTCTCCTATAAACAAGCTCCACCAGACTCGGATCATCGATTTTTAAGGCCGCTTTTTGAACGGATTGAACTGCGCCACCACCCTATCCCTCGTGAACAAACTTCACAAGACCGGTCAACGATTTTAAGGCGTTCCGGTGGGCTCACCATTTATCAGCAAACAGAGCAGAGGTACCATGTGGACTGGCTCCCCATCGTCCTTGCGATCATCCTCGTCCTGTACGGAGTCATCGCCTGGATCATCCGCAGAAGGAGAATCCGGGATGATATCATCACCTTCTACGGGCCGGTGATGGCGATAAAAACCCGCAGGATCGGGTTTTTCGACCGTTTCAGGTCCGCCGCTCCGGTTCTCCGGATCTACGGTACTCTCGGCATCGCCATGGTGGTGGTCGTCTCGGTGTTGATGACCATCCTTGTCCTCTTCGCGTTCCGGATGGAGGTTGCGCAGCCCCCTCCCGCCCAGGGGGTCTTCGAACCCCGCAACTGGTTCGTCATCCCCGGTGTCAACCAGTTCATTCCCTTCACCCTCCCGGTCATCCTAGCCATCGCGATCACCATCGCCATCCACGAGCTCGGCCACGGTATCCTCTGCCGGGTCGAGGGGATCCTGGTGAAGAGCATGGGGGTCCTCCTCTTCATCATCCCCATCGGGTTCTTCGTCGAACCGGACGAGGAGGAGCTCGAGAGGACACCCCCCGTCCCGAAGTCCCGGATGTTCGGGGCGGGAATCGCAAATAACCTGGTGCTGGGATTCGCGTGCTTCGGGGTTCTCATCCTCCTCCTGGGTGCAGTGGCACCCGTTCCGGGGCCCATCATCTACATGCTCCAGGGGGATTCCCCTGCGTACAACGCCAGCGTACCTCTCGGGTCGGTGATCCAGGAGGTGAACGGTGAGAGGGTTGCAACAACCGGGGATGTCTCGAACATGCTCAGCGGGACGAGGCCGGGGGACCCCATCAACCTCACGGTGCTCCCGGCGGAAGTGGTGAGGGACCTCCCGGCCACCGGCCCGAGGCCCTTGGGAACGACCTACACCTTCATCCTGACCTCTGCCCCCGACCGCAGCTATGGGTATATGGGCGTGAGTTACTATAGCTCCGACGAAATGGTTATGATCATGAAGAGCCTTGGCTCGGCGGAGGGTTTCCTCCTCCTCAGCTATCTTCCGGTTGATATCCTGGAAAACCGGATTCCCCAGCTCCACCTGATCCTCATGGACGGCCCGGAAATGGCATTCTTCAGGACACCCTTTCCCCTCTTCTGGGGGTTTGTTCACCTCTTCTTCTGGACGGGCTGGTTCAATCTCATGGTCGGGACCTTCAATGCCCTCCCCATGGTTCCCTTCGACGGCGGTTTCATCATGAAGGAGGGGGTTGACGGCCTTCTCCGGAGGCTTGGGAAGCCCCAGCTCGCGGACCGGCTGGTCCTCACCATCAGCCTGGTCATCTTTGCCCTGATCATCCTTATCGTGACCATCCCCTCGATTGCGAGCGTGATCTCACTCGTGAGGCCAGGAGGATGAGGCTTGTCCAACGTATTCCACACTTTGACAGGGGAATCCAGAAGGAATCCATGGGGTGCATACCGTCTGGTTCCGGTTATCTCAGATGGCGTTCATTCCCGCTGCACTGGAGAGAATCCAAAGAAATAGATATAAGATATATCATCGGCACAAGGTAGAAGTACGAACAGAAGTCTGGCACCACGGGGCTCGGGATCGCAGTCAAAAGAGGTTCCCAAGAGCAAACGCTATGCCCTTGGCTGGTACCACGAAGGCGTCACCCACCTCTCCATCCAGGAGTACGAGGAGGCTATGGCCTTCTTTGACAAGGCCCTCTCCGCCATCCCCGACCACCCGGATTTCCTCGTCGGGAAGGGGGACGTCCTCTTTGCCATGGGCCGCTTCTCAGAGGCGCTCCTCCACTACCAGAAGGCGGTCACCCATGATCCCGGGAACTACAAGGCATGGCTCCAGATGGGGGTCACCCTCCTGAAGCTCGAGCGTTTTGATGATGCCCTGGAGGTCTTCAGGAAGCTCCGTTCCATGAACGAGTACGATGGCGAGGTCTGGCTCGGCCTCGGGATCTCCCTCCTCTCTCTGGGCCAGCGGACGGAGGCCGGGGACGCCCTCAAGAATGCCATGCGGTTCAAGCCCAACCAGCCGGCCCTGTACTACTACCTCGCCCTCAACGAGCCGGACGACGACCAGGCGCTCCGCCTTCTCCTCCGCGGGTACCGCATCGACTCGTCGAACCTGGACATCATCGTCGAGCTCGTGAACCGGCTCGTCAGGTCCGGGAGAAAGGCGGACGCCGCAGCCTTCTACCGGAAGGCCAAGGCCATCGATCCCGGGAACCCCCGGGTAGTGGAGCTCGAGGACGTCTGCTCTAAGAAGACGTGATATCTTCTCTTACCACAAACGAAATGAGATGAATACGATCTCCTGAACTTTATCTAGCCATTCCTGGTAAATTCCTGTTATCGATACCTCTCATGGAACCTCCATGCGGATTTATTGCAATCCGGGGGGTGCCCGAGCGGCGGGGGCGGGGCCCCCAAAGGCGTTCAGATTCCAGCGGAGGGTTTCATGACCTATTGGCGCTCCTCCGGGGCTTCGCTTTCGGCTTGCCCCGCCGCTGCGGCGTCCCAGTTATTGAGATAGGCCCACATGGGGGCGTCTGAACAGAGCTTCCATGAGCCGGCGGTTATGCCTTTTTTTCATTCATCCAGGAGGGCCACGAGGGATCCCTCGGGGACCCCGATACTCTCGGCGATGGTCGGACATTTCACCGCCATGAGGTAGGCGATGGGCGGAAGCCCCCCGTACTCGGTGAGGGCCTCGTAGTTGGCCATGCCCTTTGCGATGATGAGGGTACACCGGTCTATCGCCTCCCGCAGGTCGAGAGGTATCTTCCCGAGGTTCACCCCGATATCGCCGCTCCCCGTCTGGGTTACGCGGGCAATGCGATGGAGGCCGGCCCTTTCGGCATCCTCCAGGGTCGCGTCGTTCAGGATGGGCGCACCCTTCACCGCCACCGTCACGTGTGAGCCTATCGCCGAGAGATGCTCTATGAAGAGCCGGTCAAAGATGATCTCCCCGGCATTATCGGTGAAGTACACGATCTCGCGGGCAAGGTCCGCCATCCTCCCCGTATCATCGATGAGGAAACCCTTCCAGAACTCGTGGTCGAAAAAGGTCCTGAAGTCATCGGTTACCTGGTGGGAGAGGACGCCGTAGTCGAAGGTGTTTGCGATCACGCTCGCGAGGGCATAATCCCGGAAGCTCGCGAGGGTGTGACGCACGGCCCGGCAGGCCCTGAGGGCCTCCCGGGTGCTCGCTTCCTTGATACGCCGGTAGGGATCGGGGTCCCCAAGGATCTCATACGCCCTGTGGTGGGCAGCGGATGCCACGAGGGATGCCGGGTAGGGGGATCCCCGGTAAGTATCGAGGAGGGCACGGCATCCGGAGAGCACGTGTTTGATCTTCCCCTCGTCGCGGGTCGAGAGCCGGCACTCGTACGCAATCCGCGAGAGGAGGCAGTCGTAGCACCGGTCATGGATCTTCATGGGACTCTCCCTGCCTGAAAAAATATGGTGATCGATGGGGCCACTGCGATTCGAACGCAGGTCAGAAGACCCCCAGTCTCCTAGGATAACCAGGCTACCCTATGGCCCCTCCTCTGTTATGGGAACCGATCCCTTATGTACCTTCTCTTTACCTTCGGGCGCCTCAGATCTTCAGGCGTTTGAAGGCCTTCACATCCCTGGCGAGGGCCTTATGTACCTTCTCTTTACCTTCATCCTCGCCTCAGATCTTAAGACGTTTGAAGGCCTCCACGTTCCTGGTAATACCTTATTGTACCTCTCTTTACCTTCACCTACGGTTCATATCTTAAGACGTTTGAAGGCCTTCACATTCCAGGCGAGGCCTTATGCCCTTTCTTTTTACCATCGTGTTCGCCTCAGATCTTCAGGCGTTTGAAGGCCTTCACATTCCAGGCGAGGCCTCATGTACCTTCTCTTTCCCCTTCGTGCTCGCTTCAGATCTTAAGACGTTTGAAGGCCTCCACGTTCCTGGTGAGGGCCTCGAGCTCGATGTCAGAGAGATCCACCCGGGAGGACCCCTGCTC
>Ga0315281_10013693_pt1 | contig 10961 bp, 7 predicted proteins | sample YL17G07_0_MG_FD_204540 | JGI IMG/M metagenome (GOLD analysis project Ga0315281, IMG submission 204540) | Sediment microbial communities from Yellowstone Lake, YNP, Wyoming, USA - YL17G07_0 | ecosystem: Environmental > Aquatic > Freshwater > Lake > Sediment | place: USA: Wyoming | collected... | reverse complement strand
AAAAGCCATATCCTCCCCTCCCCACTGGCTTTGTCAACGTGGAGTATAGCAACATTGACGCCATAAAGTCAGCCACCACCGATAAAACCTGTGCCGTGATGGTGGAACCGATACAGGGGGAGGGTGGGGTCAATATCCCTGACGATGGTTATCTGCTGGCAATAAAAGCCTGGTGCGACCAGAAGGGCATCCTGCTCATTCTGGATGAAATTCAGACTGGCATGGGTCGGACGGGGACACTCTTTGCCTACGAGCAGTATGGCATTGAACCTGATATAATGACGCTGGCTAAGGGTTTAGCCAGTGGCGTGCCCATCGGCGCTATTCTAGCTAAAGAAAGGGTGGCGGTGTTCGCCCCCGGGGAGCACGGCTCTACCTTGGGGGGTAATCCGTTAGCTTGTGCTGCTGGCTATGCTACGGTAAGATTTATTATTGATAATGATATACCCGGGAAGGTAAAGGCAGTGGGCCAGTATTTTATTGCCGGGCTGGAAGGCTTGAGGGGCAAATTCCCCTTTGTCACCGATGTTCGGGGGCGGGGGTTGTTGGTAGCGATGGAGTTTGACAGCGATATTGCTCAGTCTTTGGTGATGGCTTGCCTTGAGCGGGGGTTATTGGTTAACCGGGTAAAGCCCAACGCCCTGCGCTTTATGCCCCCCCTTATTATCGGCAAGAATGAGGTTGACCAGGCATTGGGCATTTTGGACAGCGCATTATCCGCATTGTCAGCTAAAGGCAGAGTGTAAGAGGTTTTAATGTTAAGCAAGATTCGCTGGCTTGGGGTAGTAATAGCGTTAGACCTTATCCTACTGCTTGGCATCGGAGTGCAGGCCGTCTCCTATTCAGAGTCAGGGGTAACCTGTGACATTGGGACTGAGGGTCTTCCCCCGTTGCTGGCTGACCTTTTGGCTGTACCGCAATCGGTGGCAGATGATGCCTCTAGGTTAGCTACGGGGCTATTCGGAGATTGCCAGGAGAAATGTGATTATTTTGTCAACCAGCTATTGGCGATATATTCTGAGGCTAAGGATAAGGATTTTGTTATGATCTTTAACCCGGGTGGTTGGGGGTGGGATTTTGTGGAGACATCCCCTGGCTGGTGGAGTATTTTTAATGGCATCGAATCTGAGCTAGAAAGCTCAGGTTATACCTCATTAATGTTAAACCATCGTCGGGCGGTTGATAGTTTTCTGGGACGCCTTGATGAGGCGAGGGAAATGATAACCGGCTACAAATCGAAGGCTATGGATTTAGCCAGTAGGATTGAGTTTCTTACCACCCATATTCCCGACCTTAAGGTTATTCTGGCTGGTGAAAGCACTGGCACCATTATTACTGATAGCGTGATGAAAATTCTGGCAGACAATCAACAGGTTTATAGCATTCAGACAGGTCCTCCTTTCTGGCATCAGAATAATATCTTAGATAGGACACTGGTGCTGACTGATAACGGGATAGTCCCCGACTCCTTTAGCCGGGGGGATTTCTGGACTATAATTTGGGATAATTTAAAGGCTTTGTTTGGTTTTTCTCAGCCAGTAGATGGTTTTGGGACTATACTTAACTATGTTGAGGCACCGGGGCACGACTACTGGTGGCAATATTCTGAGGTTTGTTTTGAAATTACAAACTTTTTACGGCAAAATTTTACCCTCAAGTAACGATAACTGGCTAGTTTAAGGGGGTTCATAGTGTCAGACAAAGTAGTACTGGCTTATAGTGGTGGGTTAGACACATCAGTAGCTATCAGGTGGCTTAAAGAGAGGTATAACCTTGATGTTATTGCCCTTAATGTTAATGTTGGCAGCGAGCGGGATTTTTCCGCGGTTCGGCAGAAGGCACTTAAAGTTGGTGCAGTGAAGGCGTTGGTGGTGGATGCCAAGGAGTCGTTTGTTAACCATTTTATCTTTCCGGCATTACAGGCGGACGCTCTTTATGAGGGGCAGTATCCGTTGGCTACAGCCCTGGCTCGTCCGCTGATGGCGAAATTGCTGGTGGATACCGCTGTGGAGGAGGAGGCTTCGGCAGTAGCCCATGGCTGCACCGGCAAAGGGAATGACCAGGTAAGGTTTGATGTGGGCATCGCTACTCTGGCACCCGGCCTCAAGATTATCGCTCCGGCTCGGGAGTGGGGCATGACCCGGGAGGAGACGATAAAATATGCCCAGCGCTATAAGATTCCGGTGCCGATTACTGCCTCCAGTCCCTATTCCATTGATGAGAACCTGTGGGGGAGGAGTATTGAGTGCGGCGTTCTTGAAGACCCCTGGGTTGAGCCACCGGCGGATGTTTTTGCCTGGACAAGGTCACCCAGTGATGCCCCAGATGAGCCATGCTATGTAGAGATTGGCTTTGAGCGGGGCATCCCGATTAGTCTTGATGGTCAAGGGATGGACGGGGTTAGCCTGATTCAGCAGCTCAACCAATTGGCTGGCGAGCATGGGGTAGGCAGGATTGACCACCTGGAGAACCGGCTGGTGGGGATAAAATCAAGGGAGATCTATGAAGCCCCGGCGGCTACAGTGTTGCTCCAGGCGCACCAGGCTTTGGAGGCGATGACCCTATCTAAAGACCAGCTTCGGTTTAAGCAGAAGGTGGCTATTGAATATGCTGACCTCATTTATAATGGTCTATGGTTTAGCTCACTCCGGGAGGACCTGGCAGCTTATGTTGAGTCTTCCCAGCGCTTTGTTACCGGAACGGTGAGGCTCAGGCTGTTTAAAGGAGGCTGTAGTATGGTGGGGAGGAAATCTCCTTACTCACTATATCGCCATGAGCTGGCTACCTATGACAAGGGTGACCAGTTTGACCAGAGTGCCGCCGTTGGTTTTATCCACCTCTGGGGTCTGCCGGCACGGACGCAAGCCCGGGTGCAGGGTAAGAAGACGAAGAAGGGTAAAAAATGAGCCATATTAGGGGTCGCTTTAAGAAGGCGGCGGATAAACTGGTAACAGAATATACTGCTTCTATCCCCTTTGACTGGCGGTTATACCCCTATGACATTGCCGGCAGTATTGCCCACGCCAGGATGCTGGCAAAGCAGGGGATAATTTCACAAAAAGAGGCTGAAACGATAATTAAGGGGCTAAAGTCTATCCAGAGGGAAATAGAGCAGGGCAAGTTCCAGTTTAAGCTGGAGCTGGAAGATATACACATGGCGATTGAATCGCGGCTTATGGAGGAGGTGGGTGAGGTGGGGGGTAAGCTCCACACCGCCCGCTCCAGGAATGACCAGGTGGCTCTGGATTTACGCCTTTTTGCCAGGGATGCAATCTCAAGCACCGTATCAGGGTTGAGAGAGTTGCAGGGTGCATTGATTAGCTTGGCGGAAGCCAATAAGAAAGTCATCATCCCCGGATATACCCATCTTCAGCCGGCGCAGCCAGTTTTGCTGGCTCACCACCTTCTTGCCTATTTTGAGATGCTCCAGCGTGATGTTGACCGATTTAGCGATTGTCTCAGGCGCACTGACATTATGCCCTTGGGCAGTGGTGCTCTTGCTGGCGTAGCCTATAATATTGACCGTGAGTTTTTAGCCACTGAGCTGGGCTTTAGCCAGCTCAGCCAAAATAGTATGGATGCCGTTTCAGATAGAGACTTTGTGCTTGAGTATGAGGCCACCGCCAGTATCTGCATGATGCATCTGTCAAGATTAGCTGAAGAGATTATTCTCTGGTCTTCAGCCGAGTTCAATTTTATTGAGCTTGATGAGGCTTATGCCACTGGTTCAAGCATTATGCCCCAGAAGAAGAACCCGGATGTTGCCGAGCTAGCTCGGGGTAAGACGGGAAGGGTCTACGGCAAACTCATGGCTCTGCTGACAACGATGAAGGGTCTTCCCCTGTCCTATAACAAGGATATGCAGGAAGATAAGGAGGGCTTCTTTGATACTGTAGACACCATACTATCTACCTTGGAAGTATTTACTGGCATGATAAAAAGCCTGCGGATTAAGACTGAAAATACCAGGCGGGCGGTGGAGCAGGGCTATATTCTTGCTACTGACCTTGCTGACTATTTGGTCAAAAAGGGGGAAGCCTTCCGCACCGCCCATGCTCTTGTGGCTAGGCTGGTGAGCTATGCTATAGAAAAGAATAAGCCATTTAGTGAGCTAAGCCTGGTGGAATATAAAAAAATTTCCTCTCGTTTTGCTCAAGATGTCTATTCTATCACGGTAGAATCATCTGTTGCTGCCAGGGATATTGTTGGGGGGACTGCACCCAAGCAGGTAGAGCGGGCATTAGCCCGAGCTAAGAAGATAATCGGAGCCAGGGGTGGGAAGTAAGCCTGATATAAAACTTGCCCCGTCTATTCTCTCCGCCGACTTCGCTCGCCTTGGCGAGCAGGTTGTTGAAGCCACCAAGGCAGGGGCTGATTATATTCATGTAGATGTGATGGACGGGCGTTTTGTTCCCCAGATAACCATTGGCGCCCCGGTGGTGGCTTCAATTCGCAAGTGGACAAACCTCCCTCTTGATGTCCATCTTATGATTGAGGCACCGGAGCGGCAGATTTCTCAATTTGCTGACGCCGGGGCTGACATTATCACCGTTCATATTGAAGTCTGCCCCCATATTCACCGGGTGGTGCAGGCAATTAAAGAATTAGGGGTTAAGGTGGGGGTGTCTCTCAACCCGGAAACACCGATAAAAACGCTTACTGAGGTTCTTCCCTCTGTTGATTTGGTCTTGGTTATGACCGTCAATCCCGGCTTTGGTGGGCAGAGCTTCATTGAGGATATGCTGGGCAAGATAGCCCAATTGCGTGCTGAACTTGATGAGAAGGGTTTAACTGCTGAGCTGGAGGTGGATGGTGGCATTAATGCTGAGGTTGCCCCCAGAGTGGTGCGGGCTGGGGCTAGGGTATTAGTGGCTGGTGCCGCCGTATTTGGTTCAGGGCAGACGGTAAGCGAAGCCCTAAAGAAGCTCCGGGCTAGCCTGTTTTAACCATTTTATGCTGGCTGCGTAGGCACCTAGTGCACAGGTTTAGCCGTTTTGTCTGCCCAGCTATGGTGATAGTAACCGGGTGAATATTGGGCATCCAGCGGCGCTTGGTATGACGCTTAGAGTGGCTCACATTATAACCGAACTGGGGTGATTTGCCACATAAATCGCATTTCAATATTTTCTCTCCTTTGACTATTAGGCAAATTTACGGTAAAATTCCGTCCACAATATTAACATAGGTAGGCGATTGTGGCAAGGACGGACGAAAAGGGACAAACTAGTTCTATCTCTGGGCAAGATTTAAGGGAAATGTTTACCGCCGCTACTGGCTGGCTGGAGAAGTGCGCTGCCGATATTGATGCCCTGAATGTCTTTCCTGTGCCTGACGGGGATACCGGGACTAACATGCTGCTTACCATGCGTTCCTCTCTGGAGGAAGCCTGCCGGGCTTCTGACGACTGTGGTGCTTCAGTGGTAGCTCAAGCTATGGCTAGAGGGGCACTGATTGGGGCTCGGGGTAACAGCGGGGTAATCCTGTCGCAGATCTGGAATGGTTTGGCTCAGGGCTTGGAAGGTAAGGAAACGATTACTGGCAGTGACTTAGTTAATGCCCTGCTCCGGGCATCAACAGTGGCGTATAAAGGGTTAAGCAATCCTGTAGAGGGGACTATTCTTACTGTAATTAGAGAGGCTGCCGCGGCTGCCCAGGCACATGCGGGTGCGGGTAATGTTAGTGACGATGTGGTCTCGGTCTTGGAAGCTACGGTTGATGCTGCCAGGGAGTCGGTGGCTAATACCCCTAGCCTTCTGCCGGTGCTGAGGGAGGCGGGGGTGGTGGATGCTGGTGGGCAGGGTCTATATACCCTCTTTGAGGGTGCCCTTCACTACCTTAAGGGCGAGGTGGAGCAGTTGAAACTGCGCAAGCCGTGGTTGATTGCCTCAAGCGTACCACTCACGGCTAAGGTTCCCCAGATGGTTGGTGTCATCGAAGTGCCCTACGGGTATTGCACCAATTTTGTGATTAAGGGGCAGGGGCTTGACCCAGATAAGCTCAGGGGGAGGCTGGAAAAGAGGGGGCAATCGGTTATTGTAATTGGTGATGATTCGGCAGTCAGGGTTCATATTCATACCTTAGACCCCGGCGAGATTATGCACTATGTTGTCTCCTTGGGCACTTTGCACGAGATAAGTATACGCAATATGGATGAGCAGCACCGGGACTTCTTGGAGATGCAGAAAGAGAGGATGCCGGCGGTTGATATTGCTATTGTGGCTGTGGTGTCTGGGGAGGGTCTGAGTAATGTTTTCACCAGCCTGGGGGCAACAGCTATCGTCCCCGGTGGACAGACAATGAATCCCAGCACTAAGGATTTGCTCCAGGCGGTGGAGGTGGTGGTTTCGGGAAAGGTTATTATTTTGCCTAACAATAAGAATATAGTGCTTACCGCCAATCAAGTTCAGTCATTGACCACCAAAACGATTAAGGTGGTGCCGGCAAAAACAATTCCCCAGGGAGTAGCTGCGCTCTTAGCCTTTGATTATGAGGCTGACCTGGAAACGAACGTTCAGAATATGGACCGGGCGGCATCAGTGGTAAAGTCTATTGAGGTTACCCGGGCAATACGCTCAGCCCGGCTAGATGGATTTGACATTAAGAGGAAGCAGGCAATCGGCTTTTTGGATGGAGACCTGGTAGCGGTGAGTGATAAGCCTGAGGATGTTCTTAGTGAGGTACTGGCTAGGGTGAATCTGGATGAGGCTGAGGTCATTACCATCTACTACGGGGCTGATACCACATCCACTGACGCGGAGCAGGTCGGCGCTGCTATCCGTGAAAAATACCCCCAGCTTCAGGTTGAGGTAATTCAAGGCGGTCAGCCTCACTATAATTATATTGTTTCTTTGGAGTAGGGGTTATTATGGCGGTAAAGATTGTCACCGATAGTCTAGGTGACATACCCTCCGAGGTAGCTAAGGAGCTGGGGATTAGCGTCGTGCCCCTTAATGTCCATTTTGGTACCCAGACCTTCCGTGATGGCATTGACCTGACTACTGAGCAGTTCTACGATAAACTAGCCCACAGCAAAATCTTTCCCACTACCACAGTACCACCCCTTAGCGTGTTTGTTAATACCTATGATAAGCTGGCTGAGGATACAGACGAAATCGTCGTCATTACCTTCTCCCATAAGCTCGGTGCTGGCTATGCTACCGCCGTGGAGGCTAAAGAGCTGATGAAGCGGGAGTGCCGGGTCGAGGTGGTTGATTCGCAATGGGCGGTTATGGCACAGGGGCTGATAGTTATTGCTGCGGCTAAGGCAGCTCGGGCTGGGGCTAAACTTAATGAAGTGGTTAGTCTAACTCGCCGCAATATCCCCCGGGCTGACGTTCGTATGGTTTTTGATACCTTAGAATACCTGAATCGGGGCGGGCGCATTGGCAAAGCCCAGGCTTTTCTAAGTTCAGTGCTTAAGGTGAACCCTATCCTTGGTATAAGGGATGGTGAGGTCTATCCTTTCGCTCGGGAGCACTCCCGGACTAAGGCAATAGATTACTTATATAACTTTGCTACTAGCTTTTCCCGCATAGAAGGGATGGCAGTAGAGGATGCCACCACCCCAGGCGAGGCAGATGAACTGGTCAAGCGGCTGAGGTCTAAGTTTCCCAAACAGCGTATCTACCGGTCAAAGGTCAGCCCGGTAGTAGGGGCGCACGTTGGCCTCCATGTTCTGGCAGTATCTGTGCTGGGGGACAAACTGTGACAGTTAGGGTTGTTACCGATAGCGTGGCTGATTTGCCGTCTCAGGTGGTTAAAGAGCTAGGGATTACGGTAATTCCGCTACTTGTTCGCTTTGGCGAAAGGCTTTACCGTGATGGCATTGACCTGACTGCTGACGAGTTCTACGATATGCTCGCCCGAAGCAAGACCTTTCCGGTTACTTCAGTACCATCGCCGGCAACCTTTGCCGAGGCATATGATAAGCTGGCTGAGGAGACAGATGAAATCCTGGCTATTATTGTTAGCTCTAGGCTCAGTGGTACCTATGAGGTGGCGTTACAAAGCGTTGGGCTGATGAAACGGAAGTGCCGGGTGGAAGTCGTGGACTCACGGTGGGCGACTATGGCGCTGGGGTTTATAGTTATGAAGGCAGCTATGGCTGCCCAGGCTAGGGCTAGCCTTGATGAGGTGATGGAGGTAACCCGAAAGACTATTCCTCGTGTTGATTTTCGGGCTGCTTTTGATACCCTGGAGTACCTCAGGAGGGGTGGGCGGATTGGCCGGGCACAGGCATTTCTGGGGTCAATACTGAAGATAAACCCTATCATCACCCTGCGAGACGGTGTGGTTGAGCCGGCAGGCAGGACACGCTCTCGGGCTAAGGCAATAGAACACCTGTATAACTTTGCTATGGGTTATTCCTATATTGAGGAGATGGCGGTAGAGGATACCGCCTGTCCTGATGACGCAGAGGCACTGGTGGAGCGGCTTAGCTCTATATTTCCTACGGAGCGTATCTATCGGTCGAAAATGACCCCGGCAATCGGGACTCATACCGGTCCTGGTCTCCTGCTGGTAGCTATATTGGGGGACAAGGGGTAGTTATTAAGCTTTCTATTCGCCGCGGCGAATGGAGACGAAGCCGTGTCAATAAATGTTGAGCCTCTGCAGAAAATTCTTCAGCTTGAGGGTGAGAAGGGTTATCTAGATTCGGCGGTAATCGGTGGTCTGGATAGATTCCTTCGCCGCTGGGCAGGTCAAGCCGTAGAATCAATAACCAGCCCCCAGCTTTTGCGTCAATTTCATCGGCTTCAGTTGATTAATTCCAACTATGCCTCTTTGACCAAGCAGCAGCGCAAGGAGTGGGTAGATGAGGTCTTCGCTTTTTTGCCTGAACTGGAGCGAGTTGAAGCTGGGAAGGGTGAGGTCAGGCTGTCGGAGGAGGGCATTATGCCGCCCGCGGTGGCTAGCCGGCGACCTTTGGGGGTAAAGGGGCAGAGGGTGGCAAGCCAATCTATTGATTCTCCAATTACTACGCTCAGGGGGGTTAGCACCAGTCTGGCGGCCAAGTTCAAACGCTTGGGGGTGGAAACGATTCGTGACCTGCTCTACTTCTTCCCCCACCGCCACCTTGACTATAGCCAAAGGAAGTATATCTCCCAGCTTACCGAGGGGGAGGAGCAGACGGTTATTGCTAACGTGTGGCAGGCTCAGGTGGCGATGCCTGGTGGCAGGCGGAGCACTGAGGCTATTGTTGGCGATGAGACAGGCAATGTCAGGGTGGTATGGTTTAATAATCCTTACCTGGCGAAGAAGCTGCCAACTAATACCCGGGTGGTTCTTAGTGGCAGGGTGGGCTTATTTAGTGGACGACACGTATTTGAATCCCCGGAGTGGGAGCTATTGGAGGATAAGGAGCTGATTCACACCGGGCGCTTGGTTCCTCTCTATCCCCTTACTCAGGGATTGCACCCCCGCCAGGTGAGGAAACTAATGAAACAGGTTGTTGACCAGTGGGCATGGCAGGTAGGGGACTTTTTGCCCACCGAGCTGAGGCAGCGGTGTGACCTGCTTGAGCTGCCTCAGGCGATAGCCCAGGCCCACTATCCCGAGAGTGAAGCCGCTAAGGACAAGGCAAGGGTCTGTCTGGCGTTTGGCGAGCTTTTTCTACTTCAATTGGGGGTGCTGACCAGAAAGCGCGACTGGCAGGAGAGCCAGCCGGGCAACTCGTTTAATGTCAAGACACCGGCGCTAGATACCTTTCTTGGCTCTTTACCCTTTAAGCTAACTGAGGCTCAGCACCGAGCGCTTGGTGAGATACTAGCTGACCTTAAGAAGCCAAGACCGATGTCCAGATTGTTGCAGGGGGAGGTGGGTAGTGGCAAGACCGTAGTCGCTACCGCCGCCTTGCTTGTTGGGGCTGCCAGTGGCTATCAGGGGGCATTTATGGCGCCGACTGAGATTCTGGCTGAGCAGCATTTCGCTAATGTCGGCCAGTTCCTATCTAGAGCCGGTCATCAGGTGGCAGGGGAAGACAACCTGAGCAGTTACTCTGGACTCTTATCTCGTCCGCTTACTATGGCACTACTTATTGGCGGCATAAACCAGGCACGGAAGCAGGAAATCCAGCGGCTTATCACGGGCGGAGATATAGATATTGTTATCGGGACTCACGCCCTTATTCAGGGGGGGGTTGAGTTCCACCGATTGGGCTTGGCTGTGGTTGATGAGCAGCACCGCTTTGGTGTTACCCAGCGTTCAGCGCTGCGGCAGAAGGGGTTTAACCCCCATGTCCTGGTGATGACGGCGACGCCTATCCCACGAACCTTAGCCTTAACCCTTTATGGCGACCTTGACCTATCGGTCATAGACCAGCTTCCTCCGGGGAGGCAGGTGGTGAAGACCAAGTGGCTCAAACCATCTCAACGGGATAGCGCCTATGCCTTTTTGCGCCGTCAGGTAGCTGAAGGTCGTCAGGCGTTTATTATCTGTCCCTTGATTGAAGAATCGGAGGCGATTGAGGCTAAGGCAGCGGTGGCTGAATATCAGAGGCTATCCGAGGAGGTCTTTCCTGACCTCAGGTTAGGCTTGCTCCACGGGCGTATGTCAGTGGCGGAAAAGGATGAGGTGATGCATCGCTTTCGCTCTGGCGAATTGGATATCCTGGTGTCAACCCCGGTAGTGGAGGTTGGCATAGATGTGCCTAATGCTACGGTGATGCTGGTGGAGAGCGCCGACCGTTTTGGCTTATCGCAACTGCACCAGTTTCGTGGTCGGGTAGGGCGGGGGCAGGAGCAGAGCTACTGTATGCTGCTATCGCAGAACCCTTCAGAGATAGGTAGGGAGCGCCTGGACTTGATTGGCAAGATTCAGGATGGCTTTCAACTGGCTGAGGAGGACCTCAGGCTGCGGGGTCCGGGGGAGTTCTTTGGCACTCGGCAGAGTGGACTCCCTGACCTGCGTATGGCTAAGCTCTCTGATGTGGCTCTGCTGGAGCTAGCCCGAGACGAGGCAGT
>Ga0315281_10013692_pt1 | contig 10961 bp, 10 predicted proteins | sample YL17G07_0_MG_FD_204540 | JGI IMG/M metagenome (GOLD analysis project Ga0315281, IMG submission 204540) | Sediment microbial communities from Yellowstone Lake, YNP, Wyoming, USA - YL17G07_0 | ecosystem: Environmental > Aquatic > Freshwater > Lake > Sediment | place: USA: Wyoming | collected... | reverse complement strand
GCGTGTACGGCATCAGGACGGTGCTGGAATGGTCGATGACGCGCCGGTTGACCTCTTCGGGCACGCGGTCGTCGAAGCAGCGGTTGCCGGCCTCCATGTGACAGACGCGGATGCCCATGCGCTTGGCGACGAACGCGGCGAGGCCCGTGTTGGTGTCGCCAAGGATGAGGACCGTGTCGGGGTTCTCCGCGCGGAAGAGCTTCTCGCACCTCGCGAGTATCTGCCCGATCTGATCGGCGAACCCCGCGCCGCGCACGCCCATGAACAGGTCGGGCTCGCGCAGCCCGAGGTCGCGGAAGAACATGCCGCTCAGTCGGTCGTCGAAGTTCTGGCCGGTGTGGACGAGCAGGTGCTCGCACGACTGGTCAAGGACCTCGATCACCCGCGAGAGACGGATGATCTCCGGCCGCGTACCCAGCAAGGTCATCACCTTGGCCACGCTACGACTCCAGGTAACGCTGGCCGACGACCTCCGGGATCTTGAGTTCAAGGAATTCGGCGAGCTCGTCGCTGCTCATCAGTGCGTTCGCGGAGCTGTAGTCGCCTTCGAGCGCCGGTTCGTGGACCGGACCGGCCAGCTCGGGAAGCATAGGGCGCAGGGCGAAGTAACCCTCGTGCCCGTGGACAGTGCGCGTGGCTTCTTCTTCGGAGAGCAGGATCTCGTGGATCTTCTCTCCAGGGCGGATGCCGGTGATGACCGTCTCGATATCGCGGTCCCCGATGAGGTAGGCGGCCAGGTCGGTCATCCTGACGCTCGGGCAGCGCGGGATGTAGGTCTCGCCGGGAGCCCCGGAACGCACCGCCGCAAAGATCGTGTCCACAGCGTCTTCGAGAGTGAGCAGGAAGCGCGTCATGTCGATGGTCGTGATGGTGACCGGGCCGCCGGCCGCGATCTGATCGAGGAACAGCGGGACAACGGAGCCGCGCGACGCCAGAACGTTGCCATAGCGTGCGCAGATGAAGCGGGTCTGCGGGCAGTGGATGTTGCCATCGATATAGACACGCTCCTGGATCGCCTTGGTCATTCCCATGACGTTGACCGGCTTGCATGCCTTGTCGGTCGAGATGCCGACGACGGTCTCGACAGGCAATTGGAACTCGGAGATGGCCCGCACGAGGTTCACGGCGCCTTCGATGTTCGTGCGGCAGGCCTCCCACGGGTAGTACTCGCAGCTTGGGACCTGCTTGAGGGCGGCCGCGCCGAAGACGAGGTCGGCCTCCTTGGCGGCGCGAACGACACTCGCGTAGTTGCGCACGTCCCCGATCATGAACTTCAGGCGCTGTCTGCTGTTCTCGAAGATGACTTCGTCGGTGGCTGCGTTGCGGTGCATGAAGTCCAAACGCATGTAGTGCTGCTTGGCTTCGTCCCGCGAGAAGACGGTGACGCTCTCAGGCACACCCTCAGCGCCGGTCATGAGCCGGCGCGTGAGCACCTGCCCAAGTGAGCCGGTGCCGCCGGTGATGAGGATGCGTTTGCCTTCGAACATACCTGCCATCGCCGAAACCCCCGTCGAATCTGATGCCGGGCGCCGCGCAACTCGAGCGGCGTCTGCATTCTAGACCATATGGAACAGCCCGGCGCCTCAGCGCATAGTCTGGCGCGGGTCGCAGCTGAATCGCGCCACGGGCACCCGGCGAGCGCGTCAAGACCAAGTGCCGCGACGCCGTCAGGCTGACCCGCCTGCTGCGCCTCGAGGAGCTGGTCGCGGTGCGCGTGTCGGGCCCTGCCGAGGAGGCGGCCCGCGACCTGGTGCGCGCCCGCGAGGACGCCCGCGGCGACCTGTTGCGCGCACGCAACTGGCTCTCCAAGCTGCTCGTGCGGCGCGGCCGGGTCTGCGAGGAGCGCGCTACGAAGGGTCCGGCCTGCCGCCGCTGGATGCCATGGCGCTCGGTGCCCCCGTGGTGCGCGCGGATGCCGCATCGCTGCCCGAAGTGGTCGGCGACGCCGCGCTCCTCTTCCCGACCGGTGACGCCATGGCACTGTCGGCGGCGCTGTCCCGCGTGCTCTACGATCTGGCGTTGCGCGAACGACGTTCGCTCGCCGGCCGCGAGCGCGCCGCGCAGTTCACCTGGGAGCGCACGGCGGCCGCGACCGTCTCCGTGTACCGCGAGGCGCTGCGGCTTCGTGCCAAGCCACCGGGCGTCCCCGAGTAGACCGACAGACACTTCCGGCGAGATCAGGTCGCGGCCATCTCCGAACGTCCACCTTGTCGCATGCTCGTGAGGTGCTACTCTGGGAGAGCACGCCGAAGAGGCCTCCATGCTCGCCACCAGGATCTACACCCCGAGGCGCTCACGGCGGTCACCGGCAAGTTGCGCATGGGGTAGATGGGCGGTCGCAAAGGAGACCCTCGATGCATGGAATGAAAGAGATCATTGAAGAAGCGGAATGCCTTCCCGTTGAAGAGCGGGTCATGGTCATAGATTCTCTGCTCCGAACGATCAATCCACCTCTGGCCGAAGTCGAGATCGAATGGATCATGGTTGCCAAGCGCCGCCTCGCCGAGCTGCGATCCGGCCAGACAAAGGCTGTTCCCGGGAATGAGGTGTTCGCCAGGATTCGTGACCGTTTCGAGACATGACCTTCTCGTTTCACCCGGAGGCCGAAGAGGAGTTCCGGTCAGCCATTGACCACTATGAATGTCGTGAAGCCGGCCTTGGCTACGAATTCTCCCTTGAAGTCCTCACAGCTATACACAACATCGTCACTCACCCGAGTGCCTGGCCGGTCATAGAAGACGACGTCCGCCGCTGTCTTGTGAATCGTTTTCCCTTCGGCGTTCTCTACAGCCTCGAACCGACGAGCATCCTTGTCCTTGCAGTCATGCATCACCGGAGGCGGCCCGGCTACTGGAAGAACAGGTAGGAGAGACTGGCGCACCCTTCAGCCGCACGCACGAGTTCGGGCTCCCCGAGCGCTGACCCGTCGCTGTGCGCCCGGGCGTGAGAGAATAGCGCCGATGAAGACGCCCGACCGCGCGCTGCGCGTCACGATGGTCAACAAGTACTACTCGCCGCCGCACCTGGGCGGTGTGGAGACTGTCGTGCGCACCCTGTCGGAGGGCCTCGTCGAGGACGCCGGCGCAAGGGTGCGCGCTCTGGTGAGCAACGAGGGCAGGGAGCGCGTGGAGGAGCGCATCGGCGGCGTCGACGTCGTGCGCCTCCCGCGGCAGCTGGCGCTGTCGTCGGCGCCGGTGGCCGCAGGCCTGCCCGGCGCTCTGCGCGACGAGCTGCGCCGCCAAGGGCCGCGCGGCCCCGAGCCGCCCGACGTCCTCAACCTGCACTCGCCGTACCCGTGGGGCGAGCTCTCGTTTCTACGGGCGAGCCCAGACGTGCCCAGCGTCGTGCTGTACCACAGCGATATCGTGCGCCAGAAGCGCCTGCTGGCCGCCTACCGGCCCTTTCTGGAGCGGTTTCTCGATAGAGTCGACCTCATCGTGACGTCGTCGCCCAACATCGTCCGGTCGTCTGAGTTCCTCGCGCCGCGCGCCGAGAAGTGCCGCGTGGTGCCGTTCGGCCTTACCGTCGAGCGTCTCGCGGCCACGCCCGCCGTTCTGCGGCGCGCCGCGGAGCTGCGCGCCGCCCGCGCCGGGCGCCAGATCGTGCTCTTCGTCGGCCGGCTCGTGTACTACAAAGGCGCCGACGTGCTTGTGCAGGCTATGGCCGGCGTGGACGCCGACCTCGTGCTGATCGGCCGCGGCCCGCTCGAGGCCGAGCTGCGCGAGTTCGCCTACGCGAGCGGCATCGCCACACGCGTGATCTTCCTCGCTCCGCAGGGCGACGACGAGCTGTCCGCCTGGTATCACGCCGCCGACGTGTTCTGCCTGCCGAGCGTGGCTCGCAGCGAGGCCTTCGGCCTGGTGCAGATCGAGGCGCACGCCGCGGGCACGCCGGTCGTGTCCACCGACCTGCCCACCGGCGTGCCGTACGCGAATCCCGACGGCGTCACCGGACTCACGGTGTCCCCCGGCGACGCGGGCGCGCTAGCGGGCGCGCTCAACCGCCTGCTCGGCGATGACGAGCTGCGCGCCCGGCTCGGCCGCCAGGCACAGGAGCGCGCGCTCCGCGAGTTCACGGTCCCGCGCATGGTCGCGGGCACGCTCGACGTGTACGCGGAAGCCGCCCTGCGGCACGCCGCAAGGCGGGGGAGAGCGTAGGTGTCGCGCAACCGCTTCATCATTCTCTCGATCGTCACCGACGCCGTGCTGGTCAACGCCGGCTTCGTCCTCGCCTTCCTGCTGCGCTTCGAAGGCCGCCTGCCGTCGTTCAACTTCCAGGCCTACCTCGTGCTGGCGCCGCTGCTCACGCTGCTGTACGTGGGCGGCGCCTGGACATATGGCCTCTACGATCCGGAGCGCGCCGACACCGCTTGGGCGGTGGTCCGCGGCGCCGTGGCCGCGGTCACGGTCGGCACGCTCATGACCGCCGCCATCGCCTTTTTCGGCGGTCCCCGCACCGCGTCGTTCGCGCGCTCCACGATCCTGCTCGCCTGGGCCTTCGATCTCGTGCTGCTCACGGGCTGGCGGCTCGCCTTCCTGCGCCTGGCGCGCGTGAGCTGGCCGGAGCAGCGGGTGCTCATCGTCGGTACGGGCACGGCGTCGGTGGAGCTCGCCCAGAAGGTCTCGCAGCGCGACCGCTGGGGCTGGACGGTGACCGGCCTGATCGACGCGAGCACCGACCCGGGCCACACGCCGCCGGCCTCTGCCGGCGGCTTCCCGGTGCTTGGCGGCGCTCACGACGTGGCGCGCATCGCCGGCGAGCACCGCGCCAACCGCGTCATCGTCGTCAGCCCTATCGCCTTGCGCGAGCTCGTGGAGTCGCTCGTGCTGGCCGACGAGGCGAACGTGCGCGTCGACGTGGTGCCCGAGCTCTACGAGATCTTCATCGGCACCGTCGACGCCATCGTCGGCGACGTGCCGCTCATGGAGATCACGCACGCCACCGTGCCGCGCTACTACGCGGCCGCCAAGCGCGTGATCGACGTGCTGGTCGCCCTCGTCGCCCTCGTCGTGACCAGCCCCATACTCCTGGCGGCAGCCATCGCCGTCGCCGTCGACGACGGCTTCCCGGTGCTCTTCTCGCAGGAGCGCGTCGGACGGGGCATGAGGCCGTTCCGCATGCACAAGCTGCGCACCATGGTCAAGGATGCCGAAGAGGCCTGCGGTCCCGTGCTCGCCGAGGAGAACGATACGCGCATCACCGCCGTCGGCGGCTTCTTGCGCAAGTTCCGCATCGACGAGCTCCCCCAGCTCGTCAACATCCTCAAGGGCGAGATGAGCTTTGTGGGTCCGCGCCCCGAGCGCCCCTACTTCGTCGAGCAGTACATCGCCGACACGCCGGGCTACCGCGAGCGCTTCAACGTGAAGCCCGGAGTCACCGGCCTGGCCCAGGTCAGCGGCGGCTACGCGACCACGCCCGAGCGCAAGCTCAAGTACGACCTCATCTACATGTATCATCAGACCCTGGCCATGGACGCCCAGATCGTGGCCGAGACCCTGCGCGTCGTGCTCACCGGCCGCGGAGCCAGATAAGGGAGCGAGTGGTTGGCCAAGGCCAATAAGAACCAGCGGGCCGCGCGGCGCCAGGCGGCCCGCAAACAGGCGGCCGGCAAGCAGCTCTCGGCTCGTGACGAGGCGACCGGCAAGCAGCCTCCGGCCAAGCGGGTGCCCGGCAAGCCGGCGCCCAAGCCTGCGGCGCGCTCGTTCGCGCCTGCCGAGGCGTCCGCCGAGGCCATGAGCAGCGCCCGCCGGGTCTCCTGGTGGGCGCTGCTGGCCATGGTCTTCCTGGTGCCCGTCGCCTTCAGCAACCTCACCTTCCTCGGCTTCCGGACCCCCTTTACCTTCGACGCGTTCGACATCGTCAAGATGTCTCTCGAACGCGTGCTCGGGCTCGTCGCGCTGGGCGCCTGGGCCTGGGACATGCTGCGCAGGGGCGGCCGAATACGGCGCACGCCGGTGGACTGGCTCATCCTCGCCTTCCTCGCTTGGGTGGCGCTCACCACCGTAACGTCCATCCACTGGCCGACGGCGCTCTTCGGCAAGCCGCGGCGCTACGAGGGGCTGCTCTCCTTCGCTAACTATGCGTTCATCTACTTCCTCGTCCTACAGTTCGCCGACCACGCGTCACGAGTCCGCCGCCTCGCCCAGTCCCTGTTCTGGGCGAGTGTGATCGTGGCCGGCTATGGTCTTCTGCAGTTCGCCGGCCTGGAGTTCGTGCGCTGGGGCGCGCTCCCGTTCGAGACAAACCGCGCCTTCTCGACCTACGGCAATCCGGATCTTCTCGGCGGGTTCCTGATCTTCTCGGTCACGGTCGCGCTCGGGCTCGCGCTCCTGGAGCAGAGACTCGCGTGGCGCTTGGTGTACTGGGTGGGCTTCGGCCTCAACGGTGTGGCGCTCATCGTGGCGTTCACGCGCGGCGCCTGGATCGGCGGGGCCGTCAGCCTCGCGCTCCTGGGCGTGATCGCCTGGCGGCAGCGCGCCCCCATGCGCCGCATCGACTGGGCGCCCGCCGGGGTCTCCATCGCGGTCGGCATCGGCGTCATCTGGCGCAGCCTCTCGAACCCCAATGAAGTCATGAACTTCGGCAAGCGCCTCGCCTCCATCTTCCAGTTCGGCGGCGGCAGCGGGCAGACGCGCACGGAGATCTGGCAGGCGAGCTTAGCGGCGATCAAGGAGCGTCCGGTGCTCGGCTGGGGCGCCGACACCTTCCGTCTCGTGTTCCCCAAGTTCAAGCCGGTCGAGTACGTGCGCGACGGAGGTGGTTCGTCGGTGGCCGACAACGTGCACGACTACCCGCTGCAGCTGGCCAGCGGCATCGGCATCCCCGGCGTGCTCATGTTCTACGGCATCTTCGTCTGGGCCGGGGTGAGGTCCTTCAGGACCGTGTTCCGGCGCTCGAGCGACCCCACGCGCATCATCCTGGGGGCCTTCTGGGCCGCCGCGGCGGGCTACCTCGTCCAGCTTTTCTTCGGCATCTCGGTCACCGGCACCACATTCCTCCTGTGGATAGCGCTGGCGCTCGTGCTCGTGCCGACCGCCCAGTCCATCGAGGTGAGGGCCCCCAGGTGGGGCACGGTGGCCGCCGCCGCCGTCCTTGCGGTCGCCGCTCTCGGCGTCGGCTACCAGGGGGTCTTCCTTCTGGCCGACAACGCTTACTTGCACGCGCAGACCGCGCCTTCCCTGTCCGACCGCACCGCCGAGGCGCTGCGGGCGGTCAAGCTCAACCCGCTCAACCCGCAATACCGGGGCACCGTCGGCCTCGCCTACGTCGATGAAGTCCGCGCTGCTCTGCAGGCCGGCGCCCAGGCGCAGCAGAACGGCGAGGACACGACCCAGTATGCGGAGGCGGTCAAGCAGAGCTTCGCGAAGGCGGAGTCGGCGCTCAAGGACGCCATCGCGTTCGTCCCCGACGAGTACGACAACTACGTGTCCCTGGCCGACCTCTACAACGTCGGCGGCGCGGCCCTGACCAAGGACCTGTACCAGAGCGCCATCAAGGTCGCCGAGCAAGGGCTCGAGGTCGAGCCCTTCGGCACGGCGATCCGCGTGCAGCTCGCTCAGTCCCTGCTCGCCACCGGCAAGACGGCCGAGGCCGTGAAGACCCTCGAGTACTGCGTGCGCATCGATCCGACGGGCAGCAACGCCGCGCTTGCCCTGGCCGGGGTCTACCAGCAGCAGGGCAAGACGGCCAAGGCCCTCGCCGTCCTGAAGGGGGTCGAGGCGGTGTCGGGCGGACAGCCCGGCATCGCCGAGGCCATCCAGCAGCTCGAAGCGAGCGCCACGCCGGCGCCGTAACGGGGGCGGGGCGCTCGCGACCGCGCCGCCCGCGTGTGATGGCGCCGCCCCCGTCTGCGCCTCCGCGGCGCCCTGCTGAGGCCGCGCGGAGTGAGTGCGCGGTGCCTGTCGGTGGCGGTCAAGTCGGTGTGGCAGCCGTTCAACGGAAGTGCGGGTCGACGATCGCCGCGCGTGAGGAGCGAGAGAGCAACAAGGTGGCCTCCCGCCGCGGGATCGACGCTGAGGCAGCCGCGGCAGTTCGCGGCGTGGCCACAGCTTGCGGACTGGTGGTACCCTTGGCGCATGCGAACGCTGTCTGACGTGGAGCTTCGTCCTGCCGACCGCGATGCCATCGTGGCCGCAGCCACGTTGCTGAGGGAGCGCTTTCCCGTCATGCGCGTGTGCCTCTTCGGGTCGAAGGCGACCGGGCGCGACGACCAGGAGTCGGACATCGACCTCTTCGTGCTCACCTCACGCTCCTTGTCGTGGCGCGAGCGCGACGCCGTCACGGACGCCCTATTCGACATCGAGATGGAGTTCGACGTGGTCATCAGCACCCTGGTCGTGAGCGAAGAGGACTGGCTGCACGGCCCGTATCAGGTGCTGGCGATCCGCGACGAAGTCGAGCGCGACGCAGTTGCCGCGTGACGAGTGACCAGGCACGCTCAGAGGTCGTCGCCTTCTAGCTCGCAAGGTCTGACGAGGCCGTCGCTTCAGCGCTTGCGGAGTTCGACGCGAGTCGCTACGCCTTCGCCGTCAATCGCGCCTACTACGTTTGCTTCTACGCGCTCAGCGCAGTACTGCTCGCTGAGGAGCGGAAGTACGTCAAGCATTCCGGCGTGAGGGCCGCACTACACCGTCAACTCATCCGCAGTGGGCGGCTGGACCCTTCATGGGGCTGCATCTACGACCGCGTCTTCGAGAGTCGCCATCGTGGTGACTACCAGGAGCTCGTCGTCTTCGAAGCGGCTCATGTCAAGGAGCTCTGCGAGCAGGCCATTGAGTTCGTGACGCAGATGCGGCGGCTTCTCGACCACGACTCGGGCACTTGACCGGCGCTCGTGCTGCCCAGCTCGCGCTGTCGTTGGGCGGCTGACGGGGCCCGGTCAGTCCGCACCGGTCACGGCATGGCAGGTGTGGCCGCGCGACCGCGCGCACACGCCTTAAGCAGCGAAGAACCCTTGAGCACATCCAGCGGCGGCGACGTGGTGCAGCTGCCCGTCGCCGAGGCCTCCGCCGCGCCGCGAGTCTACCCGCGTCGGGGGAGAAGGGGGGAGATGGCAGCCGGGAGGCAGTACGCGAAAAGGGAAGAGAGGAACGGTGCTTCCTATCTTCCCTTGTCGGTGATCGAGCCCGCGGGCGTGTGGGTCAGACCAGCTCGAACTCGCGCTCGAAATCGGCCTTCGAGCGGGCCCCGATGACCTTCTTGGCCGGCTCGCCATCCTTGAACAGGATGATCGTAGGGATGCTCATGATGCCGAACTTGCTGGCCACGCCGGGGTTCTCGTCGACGTTGAGCTTGCCGATGCACACCTTGTCGCCGTGATCATGGGCGATCTCGTCGATGATCGGGCCGACCATGCGGCACGGGCCGCACCAGGGCGCCCAGAAATCGACGATCATGGGTGTCGCGGCCTTGCCTACCTCGTCGTCGAACGTCGCGTCGGTCAGGGTCTTGACTTCGCTTGCCACCTGGACTCCTCCTTGGCGCGGCGGGGTCAGCCCCGCCCCTGGTTGTTGCCTTTCGTGCCCTACAGACTCTCGAGCATGCGCGTGAGGCGTGCCTGCACCTCGTCGGCGATGGGAGCGAGCTCGGGATTGCCCACCATGCCGAGCATGGCTCCGGCGTTGACCGCCGCTACCCTGGTGCCGGCGTCGGTCTCGTAGACCACGACGTTGCAGGGCAGGAGCAGACCGAGGTCGGCCTCCACGCCGAGCGCCGCGTGCGCGAGCTGGGGGTTGCAGGCACCGAGGATCACGTGCGGGCGACCGTCCACGCCGAGCTTCTCTTTCATCGTCTTCTTGACGTCGATCTCGGTGATCACGCCGAAGCCCTCGGCCTTGAGGGCCTCGACTACGCGCGGCAGGACCGTGTCGTATGACTCGGCCAGGTCGCGTCCGACGCCGTACTCGACTGCCTGCATGGCGAACCTCCTGGAACAACGGGGACGACGATACATACCCATGAGGGTATATCTCTACGCCTCCGCCCGGCCACGTGCTCAGGGCTACCATGCCCGCGAGCTCGGACGGCCAATCCCGGGCGACGAGTGTGGCCGCGACCTCAGCCTCGCGCCTCGCTGACCGTTTCGGGTATCATCCTGGGTTCACGGCCGGCGCCGCTCGCGGCTCCGCCGGCCGCAGCCAGTCCCCGCGGAAAGGGCGTGGTGACCGTGAGAAGCGACGAGATCAAACGCGGCGTGGCGCGCGCCCCGCACCGTGCGCTGCTGCGCGCCCTCGGCATCAGCGACGCCGAGATGCAAAAGCCGTTCATCGGCGTCGCCAACGCCTTCAGCGAAGTCGTGCCCGGCCACGTGCACCTGCGCAGCATCGTCGAGGCCGTCAAGGCCGGCGTGCGCGGCGCCGGCGGCGTGCCCCTGGAGTTCGGCGTCATGGGCATCTGCGACGGCCTCGCCATGAACCATCTCGGCATGAACTACTCCCTGCCCAGCCGCGAGCTCATCGCCGACACTGTCGAGTCGATGACCATCGCTCACGCCTTCGACGCGCTGGTGCTGGTGCCGACCTGCGACAAGATCGTGCCCGGCATGCTCATGGCCGCCATGCGCCTCAACGTGCCCGCCATCATGGTGGGGGGCGGGCCCATGCTCGCCGGGCACCTGGACGGCCGCACGATCGATCTGAACAGCGTGTTCGAGGCCGTGGGCCGCCATCAGGCAGGCACCCTGGACGACGACGGCCTCAAGGCCGTCGAATGTGGCGCCTGCCCCACCTGCGGCTCATGCTCGGGCATGTTCACGGCCAACTCCATGAACTGCCTCGCCGAGGTCATCGGCATGGCGCTGCCCGGCAACGGCACCATCCCGGCGCCGTACAGCGAGCGCCTGCGTTACGCCAAAGACGCCGGCGCCAAGGTCATGGACGTGCTGGCCGCCGACCTCAAACCGCGCGACCTGCTCACCGAGGCCGCGGTCGGCAACGCCCTCGCGGCCGACGCCGGCCTCGGTT
>Ga0315281_10013690_pt1 | contig 10962 bp, 9 predicted proteins | sample YL17G07_0_MG_FD_204540 | JGI IMG/M metagenome (GOLD analysis project Ga0315281, IMG submission 204540) | Sediment microbial communities from Yellowstone Lake, YNP, Wyoming, USA - YL17G07_0 | ecosystem: Environmental > Aquatic > Freshwater > Lake > Sediment | place: USA: Wyoming | collected... | reverse complement strand
AAGAGGGGTTAAAATGGAAAAGAAGTGTCCGGTTTGTAAGCAGGTTTATACGACGTTTGATAGTAAGAAGAAGTTTTGCAGTGATGCTTGCGCTAAGAAGGCTGGTAAGGCAAGGTAGAGTAGCCCAGCTGAAAGTAGCCAAGCCATAATATGGCCAGCCTCCGCACATTAATTTGTCATAGGCAAGGTTGCTAGAACGCTCAAACACGCAAATTAAAAATAACAGTAGCAACCTAACTATCATGTTGGGAGGCTAAGAATGGAGGAATATGTTAAGGGAGCCGAACCTGACAGATGGCATTGGTGCAAAAACTGCAAGCAATACCCCCGCGTCGTCATTCAAAGACGCTCTATGAGACCGAGTTCTGACCTCTGCGACGAGTGCACAGACATAGAAAAAATCGCACTTCGCAAAATAGCAGCAACATAACCGAACTAATCCCTAAAATTGAGATTGCGAGTTTACAATGCAGCTTACAGCCTATGCCCTGACCATTAGACTAAACAAGTGGCAGAAAATAGTCGTTTTACTTTATAGGATTTTTCTTATAAAGCTCTAAACACTGCTTCAAATGCTCCTTCTGGCGTCTACTTAAAGGTTCTTTATCTTGCTCAAAGAACTTTTCAGCATCTTCCCCTTCCAAGATAGGCATCGGTTTTGGCAACATTACAGTTCAATCCTTTTAATAATGCGTTCAGGGGGTATAAATTTTATCAATATAACCACTCAGCAAACTATTGGTAAATTTCGTTAGCCTTCAAATAGGCTCCTATGCCACAGCTTTTCTTTAGGTGAAAGAATCTTTGCTAGTTAAACTAGCCATTCTGCTTGCGGAGAAGTTGAATTGGCAAATTGTAGTTTGCTTTTTAGGTTAGCATTTCATGTGCCACCGCAACGGGCAGGCACCGCAATTCAAACAAGAGTTCAACCAGCCCCTGAATCTACAATTAAGGAAGAGGGGAGGTCACACAGAGCACAGCAGAGCACAAAAAACCGCCTTTAAATAAGGAGGCTATAAACACCTCCGAGCACCAGAGTCCCGCCAAAGCAATCAGCATGCTTTTATTTGTGACACAAGAACTATCCCTTAACAAAAATCGAACTCACATTAACGAAGGCAAGCAACATGGTTGAGCTTAGAACGCAAGAACAAAGATTACTCTCCGCTTTAGAATCCTTAGGCGGAAAAGCTTCAGTAGAACAGTTAATTGATGCTTGCGGTTTCCCAGATACAGCAGTCATGCGCAATGCGCTAACTCTTCAAGAAAAAAACTACATCACCATACACGCTGAACACCAAAACGTCATCAAACTAACCCCAGAAGGACAGCAATACGCCAAAAACGGTTTACCTGAACGCAAATTAATCTTAACTGTGACTGCGTTAGGCGGCAGCGCAGACCTGCAAAAAGCGGCAAAGCAAACAGGAATCGAGCCGCAATTCATCCAAATCGCGCTTGGCTGGGCAATAAGAAAAAAATGGGCAATCTACACTTCAGAAAACAACACCATACGCATCGCAGAACCGCTTTTGCATCAAACGTTTATTCCTGAAGGCTGCGACGAAACACTCCTCAAATACCTAAACGACAAAGGCCAAGCAGCGCTGGAAGAGCTAAGCCCAGAACTAAAAGAAGCCGCTGAACAACTAAAAAAACGCACGCTCCTAACAATCGAACCCAAAACCACACGCACACTCCAAATCACCCCACAAGGCAAAAAAGCAGCAGTGGAAAGCAAAACAGCACCACAAGAAATCACCCAACTCACACCAGAACTCATAATCACAGGCAAATGGCACACCACAAAACTCCAAAAATACAACATCCAAGCACCAGTAGCCAAAACCTACCCAGGAAAAAAACACCCCTACCTACAATTCCTTGACGAAGTCCGCGCAAAACTCGTAAACCTCGGCTTCCAAGAAATGACAGGCACAAACGTTGAAACCAGCTTCTTCAACTTCGACGCACTATACACACCACAAGACCACCCAGCCAGAGAAGCCAGCGATATCTACTACATCAAGGACCCGCAATACGGCGACATAAGCCAACACGCCACAACAGTGGAACACGTTAAAGAGACACATGAGAACGGCTGGATTACAGGCTCAACAGGATGGGAATACAAATACTCACTTTTAACTGCCCAGCGCTTGATTCTCCGCGGACACGGCACATGCCTAAGCGCAAGAACACTTGAGAGCAAAAAATTTGAAGTTCCAAGCAAACACTTCTCAATCGCACGAGTTTACCGTCCAGAAATAACCGATAAAACTCACCTGTCTGAATTCAACCAGGTTGAGGGCATAGTCATAGATGAGAACCTAACCTTAAAAGACCTCTTAGGTGTACTCGGTAAATTCGCCATGGAAATCGCTGGAGCAGACAAAGTCCGCTTCAAACCAGATTATTTCCCATTCACAGAACCCAGCGTAGAACTAAGCGCCTACAAAGAAGGCTACGGCTGGGTAGAATTCGGCGGCTCAGGAATATTCCGCCCAGAAGTCACCTTGCCCCTCGGCGTAAAAGAACCAGTTATCGCTTGGGGCTTAGGCGTTGACCGATTGTTTATGATGCGTGCAGACATAGATGACATACGGATGATTTTCAGCCAAGACCTTGATTGGCTAAGAAAAAAACAGGTGACATAAAATGCCCACAATCGACGTTGAATACCAGGAGCTTGAACACTTGCTTAACCTGAGCCTTCAGGGTGACATGGCAAAGCTGGACGAGATTTTAGCGTCCATCAAAGGCGAAGTGAAACTCTACGATGAACGCGAAGGCATCATCAGCATAGAAATGAAAGACACGAACCGCCCTGACCTCTGGAGTGTCGAAGGCTTAAGCCGAGCACTAAGCGGCTACCTAAACCAGCAAAAAGGACTCACGCAATATGTTGCTGGCAAACCAGCTGTTGAAGTAAACGTTAATGCAAAACTCTGGAACATCCGCCCATTCATCTGCTGCTCAACCGTAAAAGGCATCCACTTAACTGACGCAATAATCCGCGGACTCATGCACCAACAGGACAAACTGGACAAAACCTACGGCAGAAGCCGACAAAAAACATCCATCGGAATATACAATTTAGACCTGATAACTGCGCCGTTAGAGTACACGGTTGCAAAACCAACCGAAGTAAGCTTTGTGCCGTTAGGCTTTACAGAAAACATGACCCTATCCGAAATCCTTGAGCGCCACCCAAAAGGCATCGAATACGGCGACATAGTCAAAAAACACGCTGTTTACCCGATATTGTTTGACTCTAACCGCAACGTATTGTCTTTTCCGCCAATCATAAACTCCAACGACTTAGGCAAAGTCACCGAACAAACATGCAACCTGCTCATCGAAGTTACAGGCACCATGCACAAGACCGTGCTAAACACGCTTAACCTGGTCACTTCCGCGCTGATTGACCGCGGCGGCAAAGCTTACACGGCAACAATACATTACCCACAAGACTCAGAGTACCCAGAAAAAAAGGTAATAACACCTGACTTTAGCAATAGGCGCGTGTCTTTGAGCGTTGAGTACACGAATAAGCTTCTGGGGCTGAAGCTTTCGGCACAGCGTATTTCTGAGCTTCTGTTAACGGCAGGTTTAGGCATCGAAAAAACCAGAGAAGACAGCGTGGATGTGCTGGTTCCATGCTACCGCGTTGACGTAATGCACCAAGTCGATTTGATCGAGGATGTCGCCATCGCCTACGGCTACAACAACATTGAGCCCCTTTGGCGCGAACTGCCCACAACCGGACGCGCAAAGCCTGACCAGCGACTAATCGACATCGCACGCGAACTTATGATTGGTTTAGGCTACCAAGAAACATTAACATACACGTTGACAAGTCAAGAGAGCCTATTTGACAAAATGAACGCCCAAAAAACCAAAATAGTCGAAGTTGCCAACCCCAAAGTAGTCACCATGACGTGCCTGCGCAACTGGCTGCTGCCAAGCCTCATGGAGTTCCTCAGCAACAACCAATCCGTAGAGTTCCCCCAAAAAATATTCGAACTAGGCAAAGTCACCTTGCTAGACGAGGCTAAGGAGACTAAAACGCGAGACGAAGAATGGCTCTCAGCCGCAACAGCACACGCAAACGCAAATTTCACCGAAATAAAATCTGCTCTGGACGCTTTCCTAAGCAATTTTGGGGTTGATTGGCAAATAAAAGAAACCACTCATCCAAGCTTTATTGAAGGCAGAGTTGGCAAAATAATCGTTGGCGGCGTTGACGTGGGCGTTGTCGGCGAAATCAATCCCTTAGTGCTTGAGGCGTGGAAGCTCGAGAATCCAGTAGCCGCTTTCGAGGTTAACCTGCAAAGAATCCTTGAGAGCAAACTTAACGGCAATCCTATAAAAGCAATAGAAGGGCTTTTAAAAGACGTAAATGCAGACTCGGTAGCTCTGCAACATAGGAGTCATAGGATTTGGGCGGAAAAAACAACAGAAGACAATGTAAATCCAAATGACCCCATCTTTACGTACCCTGCTAGTTCCAAGCGTACGGGAAAGGAAGATTGCGGTTCAACTGAACACGATAAACACCTTTACAGCTAATAGTCGCAACTTTGCAGCACGCAAAGTCGCAACCCAAAATCTAGAACCACGACAAAGTTCCGTTTTTCCGAGCGGTTTTTAGGCATAAAGCGTAAATTGCGTAGCCCAATGGTACAATAATGGCGCACATCAATGCCAAAATCTCTAGGTTTGGAAGAATCATTGGGATTGTCCATCCTGTAAGCATAAGTCTGATGCAGTAGAAGAAGTAGTATTGCGGTAACACATAAGAAATAGCTTGCAGCACAGGCGGCAGGACTTGTGGCGGAAAAAGCACGTTGCCAAACAAGCTTGTCGCAATGGTTATGAGCGCAGTTACAGGGTCTCCTTGCTTAGTTACTATCAGGATTCCGGCGCCTATCATGCTAAAACCGATGAATGCGCTGATGCCTAAGGCTACAACGATAATTGTTCCTAAAATGTTAATGCTCAAAGATACACCAAAAATAAACACGCCGATAGCAAGGTAAACCACGACTACGCCCGTGCTCCAGATGAAGCTCCAGATAGAACTGCCAATAATGAACGTCGTTAAGGCTGTTGGCGAAACCAAGACCTCTTCCAGCGCCCATGGATTAATCGTTTTCTGGACTAATGTTAAACTTTGGGTTAGATAACTACTGAAAGCTAAGCCGATAAGTATGTACGTTGTAAAACTCATATTGTACAATTGAAGCACGCTTTGCATGGATGCATTTGAGCCAAGATAAGCGAATGATAGGGCACCAAAAACTGCTGTAAAAACAAGTATGGCAATGTTTGTCTTGTAAGTGGAGAAGCTTATCATATCCCGCTTCATGAAGTAATAGATTTTTTCCAGTTCTTCCCACATGGTTAGGCTCTCTTTGTTAATTCAATAAAGGCATCTTCCAAAGTGGGTTCTTCCCGCTTAAAATTCACCAACTTAATTTTTTGTTCAAATAAGAAGTCAAAGATTGATGGCAACTGGTCAACACTTTTGAGCTCAACGCACAAGCCCTTCTGGTTAGGCATTAAGCCTGCCTCGGTTGTTTCAGTTATGTTGATTATGCCTTGTAGAGAATGCATTTTCTCTATCTGAGTTTGCGTTATTTGTTCAACTATTAGGTAGATTAACTCTTCTTTCTTGATTTTTTCTTTCAAAGCGTTCGGAGTGTCGCAAGCAATTATCTTGCCCTGCTTGAGGATGCCGATTTTAGTGCAGATTTGCGCTGCCTCCTCGATGTAGTGAGTCGTGTACAGCACTGTTTTGCCCGTCTCCCGAACGGTATGTTGAACAAAATCGCGGATGTTCCGCGACGAAATCACATCCAAACCAGTTGTCGGCTCGTCCAAAAGGATTACGGGCGGGTCTGGAAGCAGGGTTCTTGCGAGGGAGAGTTTTCTTTTCATTCCCCCAGAATATTTCTGGTACAGGTCAAAAGCGCTGTTTTCTAAACCGACCAGCTTTAAAACTTCCATAATTCGTTCTTGGCGTTTTTGTCTTGGCACATTGTAGATCGCAGCAAAGAATTCCAAGTTGCGGTAACCGTTGAGCCTCCAAAAAAACCCTCTTTCTCCAACACTGAACAGTGTGCCCAGTGACCGCTTAACTTTCATTTGCTCCTTCATTATGTCATAACCATTGATTAACGCGGTCCCATGGTCTGGCGGAAGAAGCGTGCATAACATTTTAACCAGGGTTGTTTTTCCCGCCCCGTTCGGTCCAAGAAGCCCGAAAAGTTCCCCCTTCTTAATCTCAAGGTTGAGGTTGTCAATGGCGTTTATGGAAACTGTTTTGCGCTTGAAAAATCCAGTTTCGGAGTTTTGAATTTTTGATTTAAATGTTTTCGTCAGGTTAATCGTTTCGATGGCGTTTTCGCTTTGCAACCGTTAAACCTCTTGCCTTGATTAATTTATAATGTTCTGCAAGCCTAATCAATGTTGCACCAAAAAGCAGTCAATTAGAATACAGTTAAAATTTATGAATCCATGGAACAAGCTGCTGGGCATCTTCGAATCTTTCTGAAAGCGGCAACTGCAAATACGCGCCATACCTGTTAAAGTACGGTGAGCCTTTTCTAGAGAACAAAGTTAAGACTTTGCCATCATGGTTAATTTTGAAGCCCACGTCACTTGACTCATGACCTCTTATCAAAATTTTAGCGTTCAGCTTTCCAAGAACCTCTTCCGTTACATTTTTGCCAAAGAGCTTCCCTGCACCCCTCGGCGAAAAAGAAACGCCCTGCACATCTTCGTCGGGGTCGCTCCAAAGCAAATCTTCCAGCAAAGCCAAATTGCGGTTTTCTTGAGCCAAAGCGATGTCTTGGAGACTGCTGATTTCCGGAGACACGCCGCCATGAACCATCAAATAGCGGTCCTCCACAAACACCGCATTGTAAAAGTAAGCGCATAAAGCCCGCGTTTTCTCATAAGCCAACTCCCAATCTTCCCCAAACCTGTCTTGGAATTGCTCAGGCAAATCATGCGGATAACCCAACAAATCCTTTGGCGCTTCATGGTTTCCACGCAACAAAACAACTTGCCCGGGAAAAGCAAGCTTAAGCTTCAGAATCACATAATAGATTTCTGCTGATCTATCTCCCCTATCACCATAGTCACCCAAAAAAATCAACGTTGCCTCCTCCGTTTTCTCCATTTTCTCGATGAATCGGCTTGTTTGCAGGATAATGATGAGGCTTTCTAGGTCTCCATGCAAGTCGCCAATTACTAACGCTTCGCCCAATGGTTCAAGTTTAACTAAACGGTTGGTAACTGTTAAGTTGCCGACTCGTCCACTTTCACCGCGTAGCAAGGAAGCGGCTCTATCCATTGTCTCAATGAAACCGCTGCTTTGAATGCACAAGGCTTCTTCTACAAGTAAAGACAAATCCAAAACAAAACACGACAACTAGGGAATTTGAACTTTTATTTCAATTGAGTTGTAAATGTTTCTTTCAATTGACCGCTTAAGATTGCTGATTTTATCAACAGCCTCGTTGTAGGCGTTCTCTTTGACCGCTTCGTGAGTTTCGATGCTTGTTTTTCTAGCATTCAGCTGGTCCAACTGTTCCTGAAACAAGGAGAGGTTGCGTTTTATCTCATCCATCTTTGAAGAAGCTAACAGCTGCTCTTTTCTGGTAGCCATTTCCACACATCTGATTTGAAGCTTTGCCAGCGAGTCTTTCGTGAGTATCTCATTTAGGGATTGCGCGGCTTTCCGTGCTTTAACTTGTTTTAATTTAAGCTTGTCCTCAGCCATTAAATTCTCAAGTTTCTGCAAAATCTGCTTAAGCATTGGATAACCGTTTTCCTCACTGATCAATGCGTCTAAAGGCTTCTCCAAATATTGATTCACCTTGCTAAGCTCATCTGGAGTTATTCCCGCTCCACCACCCGTGGTGGCTAATGCTTGCATTTTTATGAAGGGCTTTTGCAGGTACCTTAGCGAATGTTTCAATTCATTGCTTAACGCATCTATCTCAGCGTTTACCAAGTTTAGCTTATCAATCGGTCCGCTATTTTTCAGCTCACCAATTTTTTGTTCCAGTTCTGTGATTTCTTTTTCGATCGGTATGCGCTCACTCTTTATTTTTTCTTTTTCTTCTCCGATCGTTTCTAATTGTTTTTGGACGTTTTGAAGTTCATTTAGAAGCTGGAAGGCTTCTTCCAAAGTTTTAGTTTTAATGTACTCTTTTGTAACAAAATCGTTGAGGATTGCATACGCTTGTTTAGCCCTTTCGTATACAGTCAAAAATTTTCTTCTATCCATGATAAAGAAAGGGGAAATTCTTGGAAACCAATTCTTAATATCTATCTCAGTTACCATTAAGACCTTTTGAATTTCCTGAGCATACCTACTTACGGTATCATACGAGATTTCTTCTGGTAGATTTAGTTTTTTGAGACGGTCAAGGAATAAATGAGCAAGCTTGTTTAGGGCTCTGGCTCGATTGTAAATTCTCATGTTTCTTCTTTCGATTTCTCTTGTACTATTGTCCAAAAGCATCTTGCTTACATCCCCGACGCCCTGAATTGCCATGTTCATATCGTCCCTTAATTTTTTGGCTTGGGCATGTACAGGTGTGAGGATTGAGCTTGTTTGGTTTTCAAGCCAACGTTTCACTTCGCCAGATGATGTGAACTGAATTGTTTCCGTCAATACGCTTCCCTATATCATATGTTATGTTGGCTTGTTTATCAATTTTAGCCTACCATTTTTTGAGTAACTACTCTTAAATAGCTAACGGCGGCATTGAACAACCGAGACGGAGAAATAAAAATTGAAGACAAAAACACTCTCACTAATCATAATCTTTGTAGCCTTAACGACAGCCCTAAACATTGCCGGACCAAAAATTCCAGCACCCTACGCTCCATTCCTCTACTACCAATTATGGGAAATACCGATAGTTGTGGGCTTCATAGCCATAGGACCAAAAGCAGGCATAACAATAACAGTGATAAATACACTCATCCTACTAGCAGTTTTTCCTGGCGCTTTGCCAACAGGACCATTATACAACCTCATCGCCGTACTATCAATGCTGTTAGGAGTCTACATACCATATAGGATTGCCACCCACGGCTGCAAAACAGAAAACTTGAGTAACTTTCTACAGCAACACCTCAAACTAATAAGTATATCAGCAACAGCCCTAGGAATCACACTACGCGTCCTTGTTACAACAGTTGCAAACTACTTTTTACTACAGCAACCATACCCAGTCGGCTTCTCATTTAACCAACAGGCCGCTTTAGGCTTTCTGCCTTTAAGCGCAATCTTCAATGCAACAGTAGCAGTCTACACAATACCCATCGCACTCATAGTAGCAATAACTATCGCTTCCAGATTTAAACTCCAATAACCGCTCTCACATAAACGTTAAAGTCTCAGAGAGTTTACATCCACAAATAATTCGATCGCAAAGCTTTGCAATTTATGCCTTCCAATACCCAGGTATGAGTGAAGCAAACTTAACGCTCCTTTCCATTCGGAAGCGGACGTAGGACCATTCATGTCAACATCATTAACAAAATAAACAAACACCAGATATGCGGGCAGTCGATTCTGTATTCTTAAAAAATAAAGATGCGCCAACCTGTTAGTGTACTGATAGAAACTAGAAGACCAATTAACATTCGCATTTGAGCCCAAGAATGTTCTCGTTTGTTCTAGACTTTCGTGTATTCTATTAATTGATATGGGATTTTTAGCTTGCAAAGTTGAAATAAGTTCAGAAACATGCGATTTAGCTTCAACTAAAAACAAATTACCTGAATCACTCTTTCCAAGAGCGTCCCATTGGGGACCCCTTTCTGGCCAAAAATTCGCTAAAGCTACTTTCTGCTTGATTTTTAACCTATTAATGAAGTCTTGATCGCGATATTCAGCGTATTCATCATCTTTTAAAGGAGAAAGCCATGTGATTATTTCTTTAGCTGGTAGGTCTATGTTTTTCTTAATTTCCAAGTTAAGAAGCTCTGGTTTCTCATTAACAAGTTTCTGAATCCATTTTTGACTTCCTTTCTTTGCGGAAAATTGAGGAAAACGACCCATAGGAAGAATTATTACATTACAATTAAATATGAAATTTTGTTAAAAATGAAAAAGGTTTAGAATCCTAAGGATTCCGCTAACACCTTAGGGTTAACTTGTCCTGCTTTGAAGGTTCTGCCAGTTTTCGCGTTGTTTATCATTATTATTGCTGGCGCGAATAAGCCGTGGTCTATCTTGTAGAAGTCGCGGTCTGCTTCTCGGAAAATCTGCAGGAAGGGTTTTCCATAATCCTTAGAAGACATAGATGGCGCTTGCTCCATGATTTTTTGCAAGGCAGCTTCATCGTCATAGTCAACGGTGCAGTAAACGGTTCCACCATAAAGAATCGAGTCATTTGTGCGTGCCATTGCTACTTCAAAATCTTTGCCAAGCGGCGGAATCGGAGCGTAACCCATCGCGTAACGAATCAACTTAGGACTCAAACCGAGAGTTCTGAGCTTGTGAATGCCAACTTCCACTATTCTGCCAGTTACCTGAGTCAAACCAGCGATGCTTGCGGTTGGAGCAACAACAACAATTAAGTTCTGGGCTGAAATGTTGCTGGCAGTCGTCACTTTCTCAATAAGCGCATCCGAAGGAAGACTATTGCTTTCTAAAGTAAGCACTGCCTTGTCGCTTGAGTCTTTATAGCCTATTTCTTCGTAAACATCCTTAGGCTTCAACGCTAAAGCACGAACTGGACCAGATCCGATAGCTATGGAGTCGCCGTCTTTAATGCGCCAGCCAGCAAACTGCGAACCCAACGCTGCAATCGCCGGGTGATCAGTGCTAACAGTTATCGATGGGAAGGTTAAGTCACCGTAGGTTTTGAAGCCTAACTGTGCTTTTCCAGCGCCGCCCATGCATAATTCGGTTAGTTTTTTGCCTGCTTG
>Ga0315281_10013689_pt1 | contig 10962 bp, 7 predicted proteins | sample YL17G07_0_MG_FD_204540 | JGI IMG/M metagenome (GOLD analysis project Ga0315281, IMG submission 204540) | Sediment microbial communities from Yellowstone Lake, YNP, Wyoming, USA - YL17G07_0 | ecosystem: Environmental > Aquatic > Freshwater > Lake > Sediment | place: USA: Wyoming | collected... | reverse complement strand
ATGAGGAAGGGGACACGGATGATCCTTTAGAAAAATTGCTTTATCTGGATATGACAACCTACCTTCCTGAAGACCTGCTCGTCAAAATGGATATTGCTACCATGGCCAATTCTCTGGAGGCAAGGGTTCCCTTTCTGGATCATCAGTTCATCGAAGAGGTCGCCGGGATCCCCTCCCATTTGAAGCTGAAAGGTTCAACGACAAAGTTTGTCCTGAAAAAGGCCTTCTCGGACTTTCTCCCGGAGGCCATTTTAAAACGGAGGAAAATGGGATTTGGTGTTCCTATCTCAAGATGGTTCAGAAACGAATTGAAAAATTACGTTTACGAAATCCTATTGGATCCAAGGACTCTAAATCGGGGATATTTCAAGAGAGAAGGCATCGAGCGTCTGCTAAACGATCATATCGGGTTGCGCTACGATCATTCGGGGAGGATCTGGGCTTTGCTCTTTTTAGAGATATGGTTCAGGGTCTTTATCGATAAGGAAGGAGATTATTTTTTACATGGAGCCTAAAAGGAATGGAGTTGACCCGTTCGGCACGGTAAGAGTTGTGGCTGCCAGGGAACCCGTCAAGCTCATCGGACTCTGTTTCCTGATTTCGGTATTTATCGCCATTCTCTACTTCAATTCGCTGGGAAACCAGTTTACAAACTGGGACGATGGGATGATTTACCAAAATCCCTCCATCCGGAATTTGAATTGGGAAGGGATCAAGAAAATATTCACACTTGAGAAAGGAAATACTTTTCAGCCCATCCGGATGCTCAGTTATGCTATCGATTATCATTTCTGGAAGCTCAATCCTTTGGGATATCACCTGACGAGCATCTTTTTCTATTTCCTCACCTGCATGATGGTCTTCTTAACCCTCCGGCAACTTTCAGGCAATTTAAGAGACAGAGCGACACCAGACTCGAACCAGAGGATCGCCTTCTTTGGAGCCCTTCTCTTCGCAGCTCATCCTGTCCATGTGGAGGCAGTAACCTGGCTTGCCGCAAGGAAAGAGGTCCTTCAAGGGTTTTTCTTTTTTTCAGCTTTCTATCTTTATCTCAAGGGAAGGGAGATGGATGGGAGAAAAAGGATCGTTTACTTTGGTTTGGTGCTATTTTCAATTCTCTTTGCCGTCCTTTCCAAACCTTCCGCCGTCGTTTTCCCTGCGATCGTCCTCCTATACGAAATAACCAGAAGAAGAGAGAGTTTGATCAGTTTTCTGAAAAGCCACTGGCTCTTTTTTGGATTATCTTTGGTTTTGTCGGTCCTCTTCACCATCATCTTGATGAAGGTGATGTTCGAAGCAGGAGGCATCAAACAATATCGAGGGGCCACCACCGCAAGCAACGTTCTTGTCTGTCTGTATGTTTTTTTACAAAATATAAAACTCCTCGCTTCCACGATCAATTACTCGGCAGCTTATTCCTTTCTTGTGTCCATGCCGGTCTTCTGTCTGAAGAACGTAATCTTGATCCTGATTACATTCTCTCTTTTTGCAATCGGTGTCCTATCTCTTCGCTGGACCAAGATCATCTTTTTCTCCTTTTTTTTCTTCTTGGTCACTCTTCTTCCTTATTTGAATATTATTTCCATCAGCACCCTTAAAGCGGATCGATATGTTTTCATCGCTTCATTTTCTTATGTCTTTTTATTGGGAATCGTTTTTGAACGATTTCACGCTTATCAGCATAAAAAGTTTTCTGAAGGATTCTTCAAATTGCTTTCCATCGTAGTTTTTTTATTTCTCCTGTCCTGTTACTCGTTCATGACCATTCGACAAAATAAAATTTGGGAAAACAGCTATACGTTATGGTCTGACGCAGTTGAAAAACACCCTGAAAGCAGCACAGCGAACGCGCTCATGGGAGTGGTATATATGGATGAATTAGGGAATGATCAAGAAGCAGCCAAGTATTTGGAGAAAGCCATCCGGTTACTTCCATACGATTATCAATCTCGGAATAACCTTGCTATTGTTTACGGAAGACAGGACGAACCAGAAAAAGCATTAAAGGAGTTTGCTACTGCGATCTCGTTGAGACCAGATGATGACACAATCAAAATTAATCTATCCGTGTTTTACCAGCGACAAAAAGAGTATCAAAAGGCCGAAGAGGTTTTAAAATATTTACTATCGAAAAATCCTCAAAATGCTAACCTTCATTACCGGATGGCCCTCATTTACAAGGATACGGGACAATATGAGGCAGCGATTTCAGAATTATTAAAATCAACCGAATTAGCTCCTAATATTATAAATCCTTATATAGAACTGGGGAACATTTACGCTTCTCGGATGAAAGATTCAGAGAAAGCAAAATATTATTATACCAAAGGAATTGAATCGGCGCCCAAAGCAAAATCTTATATAGAGGATTTAAGGTGGATGATTCAAGATCTAGAAAACGGTAGGTAGTTGCCAATGTTAAACATTATTTCTCTCATCTTCGGTGCTCTTGTGGGTAGTTTTTTGAATGTCTGCATATTCAGGCTGCCAAAAGAAGAATCCATCATCTGGCCGGGATCTCACTGCCCTCGCTGTAAAAAACCGATCAATTTTTACGATAATATCCCTCTGATCAGTTACCTTTTGTTAAGGGGTAAATGTCGATATTGTAAAAAAACCATTTCTTTTCAATATCCTTTGATCGAAGGGATCACCGCACTCAGTTCACTTTTTTTGATCATGAGATTTGGTCCCTCGCTAAGTTATCTTATCTATTTCGTATTTGTGGCAGCATTAATTGTCATCACGGTCATTGATCTTTATCACCAGATCATCCCAGATGTCATTAGCCTTCCAGGGATAGGGGCGGGTTTATTAGCCTCTCTCATTATTCCCCAAATCACTTTTTTAAATTCGCTGATCGGAATCTTATTGGGAGGGGGAAGTCTATTTTTGGTGGCGACCTTCTATCATTGGCTTTTTAAAAGGGAAGGGATGGGCGGGGGAGATGTAAAATTGCTGGCTATGATTGGCGCCTTCTTGGGATGGAAAGCCGTGATCCTAACCATTCTTTTAAGTTCACTCATTGGATCCATTTCTGGCATAAGCATTATGGTCTTGAAAGGAAAAAATTTTAAATATGCCATACCCTTCGGACCTTTTCTTTCCCTGGGTGCGGTCATCGCTCTTTTTTATCAAAATGAAATAATATTCTGGTACTTGCAGTATATGCAATATAAAGGATGATATGAAAAGAAGTTTTTGGTTATTTAAAAAAATTAATTTAAACCTCCGGACAGAGGTCATCATCAATATCTCGTTTCTGATGTTGGCGGCTATTTTGTTAATCGGGTTTACAATCTCCAAGGTCAATGAAAGGAATATCATTCGTGAGAAGATCAAATACGGAGAAAGGATGATTCAGGATTTCCAAACCATCGTGGATTTTATATCACGGGATAAAAAGGAATTGACATTAGATCACCCTCTTGTCCAAAACGAGGTTCAAGACTTTGTTCACATTTATACCAAGGAAAAGGGATTTTATGAGTTATTGATAGTCGATCATCAACTTAAAACTATCGCCAGCAAGAAGCCAGAGTTGGTCAATAAACCATCCACCGATCCTTTCATGAAAAAGGCTATTCAAACAGGGGAATTAAGTGCTGAAATTGAAAAATCTGGTACCTTTTTATCAACCCAGTATAAAAAAATGGTCATTTACTCACCCTTATGGCACCGAGGAAGAATTATCGGTGGCATTCAAATGGAGGTTCCCATTTGGGATTTGATAACGAATTTATTGGAATCCAAAAGGATCATTTTAATCACCATCGCCCTCGATGCTATTGTCCTGATCATCTTTGGGAGTTTTTTACTATCCCGGGTTTTAGTCAAACCCATTAAAGATCTCGTTCGTTTAACCCAAAAAATCAGTGAAGGGGATTTCAGCCAAAAAATAGAGACGGCCTCAAAAAATGAGATTGGACAGCTCATTGGGTCTTTCAATCGGATGATCGAGCGATTAAAAGAAAAACAGGAAAGTCTGGAGAATTATTTAGAATCATTGGAATCGGCCAATAAACAATTGAAGCAAGCTCAAGAAGAGCTGATCCGCACAGAGAAATTGGCTTCCATTGGAAGGTTCGCCGCAGGTGTGGCCCATGAAGTTGGGAACCCCTTAGGAGCCATTCTGGGATATACAAGCATTTTACAAAAAGAAGGAATGGATCGTGAAGAATCTAAAGATTATTTGAATAGGATTGAGAAAGAAATAGAGAGAATCAATCGAATTGTACGCGAACTTTTAGATTTTGCCAGACCGTCCAAATTTGAAATCAAAGACGTGGAGATCAATAAAGTCATTGAAAGCACCCTTTCTTTATTATTGTATCAAAAAAATTTTAAAAATATCGAAACTCAGTTGGACATACAACCCGATCTCCCTTTGATCAAAGGGGATGAATCTCAGCTCTCTCAAGTGATTATCAATATCATTTTGAATGCGGTGGATGCGATGCCGAATGGCGGCACTCTAAGGATTCAAACGGGAACACATATCGTTGAAAATCTAGATGTAGATCGACTCCAGGGGATTTACCCTCGAAGAAGGAAGAGTGATCCTATGGAATCGGATTATTCTCACATGCGTAAAACCGATCCATTATCTGTTCTTTTAAAGAAGTTTTCAGAGGGGGATCGATTGGTCAAAATCCGAATCTCCGATACAGGGGTGGGGATCAAAAAAGAGGATTTAGAAAATATCTTCGACCCTTTCTTTACCACTAAAGCTCCGGATAAAGGAACGGGGCTTGGGTTATCAATTTCCTTGAGGATCGTAGAATCGTTAAGGGGTGAAATGAGGGTGGAGAGCGAGGTTGGAAAAGGGACAACATTTGAAATTTATTTTCCTTTGGCTTAATAAGGAAATCCGCGGCTTTAATGAGGTTAAGCTGTTTAACGGTGACGACGCTCGTATCGAAGCCAGAAGCTCGGATAGAAGGAAGCTCGAACATCTAACATCAACAAACGAGCCTCGATACGAGCTTCGACAACTATAAACGATCAGGAGAGAAGAAATGATTCCCAAACGCATTCTCATTGTGGATGATGAAGAAAATTTCAGACACATGTTATCCGTGATATTAATCAAAGAGGGATATGAAGTGGAAACCGCTTCGAACGGAGAGGAGGGGTTGAAGAAGGCTGTCGCGTCTCCTTTTGATCAGATCCTCTGTGATATCAGGATGCCACGTATGGATGGTTTGGAATTCCTCAAAGCAATACAAAAGACGGGAGTGGAAGCAACGATTGTTGTGATGTCGGCCTATGGGACAGTGGATATTGCTATTGAGGCGATGAAACTAGGTGCTTATGATTACATCTCAAAGCCTTTCAAACCGGACGAAATCATTCTCACCTTGAGAAAAGCTGAGGAGAGGGAACAGTTAAGGAGAGAAAATCAACTTTTAAGAAGAGAAGTGACGAAAGAATATAGTTTTGAAAATATCGTCAGCAAAAATGAAAAGATGCAAAATATATTCGATGTGATTAAAAAAGTAGCCCAATATAAATCAACCGTGCTCATTTCGGGAGAGAGCGGAACAGGGAAAGAGTTGGTTGCAAGAGCCCTGCATTACAACGGTGAACGATCCCCAAATCCTTTTATCCCGGTCAATTGTGGAGCCATTCCAGAGAATTTATTGGAAAGTGAACTCTTCGGCCACGCCAAAGGGGCATTTACCGATGCCATTCGGACGAAGAAAGGCCTATTTGAAGAAGCAGATGGCGGGACGCTCTTTCTTGATGAGATAGGAGAATTACCTGGTCAGCTTCAGGTCAAACTCCTTCGCGTGCTTCAAGAGGGAGAAATACGCAGAATAGGGGAATCAAAGCCTATTCAAATTGATGTGAGAATTGTGGCCGCCACAGTCAAAGATCTTGCAAAAGAGGTAAACGAAGGGCGATTTAGAGAAGACCTATTTTATCGTCTTAATGTCCTCCCCATTCATATTCCGCCTCTCCGGGAAAGAAAAGAGGATATCCCTTTACTCATCCATCACTTTATCCAAAAATTCGATCAAGCCATGAACAAAAATGTGACAGATATCGATCACAAGGCTCTGGAGGTCTTGATGAACTATAAATGGTATGGAAATGTAAGAGAGCTGGAGAATACCATAGAAAGAGCTATCGTGCTGACGGATAAGAATATCATTGAATTAGAAAATTTGCCCATCGAAATTCAAAATTTTAAAGAGGAGTTTCAATTGGAACCCCTGCCCGATGAAGAATATTCAATTAAAAAGGCCTCCAAGGCATTAGAAACCAATTTAATCAAAAAAGCGCTAAAAAAGACAAAAGGGAACCATACCCATGCTGCAAGATTGCTTGAAATAAGCCACCGTGCATTGCTATATAAAATTAAAGAATATGGGATCGTAGAAAATGGATTGTGAATCCTTTAACTTGATATCATTATGAAAACAGTTTTATTTTTTTGAAATATTTTATTCCAAAAATCTGTAACTCTAAAAAATTTATTAGCTTTTTTGTCTTGTGTCATTTTGTCTTAATTAATTAAACTTTTCATAATTAGTGGTTTTAAAATGAGGGGGCTCCTCCCTCTATAATACTCAATTTCAATTCATAACATATTAAATTCATTTAATAATTTTACCCTCCTTTCTTTTCCCATCCTAAAATAAAATTTAAAAATTTGTTGGTATAGGTTTTGCTACATTTAAAATAAAAATAAATTTTATGGAATAGGAGAATAAATAATTTCATGAAATCAAAAGGTTTTTCATTGATCGAGATTCTAATCGCCTTGGTCATTTTATCTGTTACCTTTTTGGCTTTGGCGGGTTTAATGGTTCAGTCAACGAGAAATAATTCCTTCGGTGGCCATATCACAGAAGCCGCTACGTTTGCCCAGGACAAACTGGAAGAATTAAGGTCTACGACATGGCTTACCATCATTCCAGGAACAGACCTTATAACCCATCCCAATGGAATAAATTATGCTCGAAATTGGACCGTTGTCCCGAACGCAATTGTCCCACCTCTTACAGAACCTACTCTAAAAACCATCACCATTACAGTGAATTGGAACGACAAGACGGATCACTCAATTAGAATTCTTTCGGCAATTGCCAACCCAGATCCGAAATGAATATGCTGGAGGAAAAAAATATGAGAATGAAATCCCCATTTAATAAAAAGGGTATCACACTCCTTGAATTGTTGGTGGCATTGGTCATATCTGGGGTAGTGATTGGTGGAATCTATCGTCTCTTCGTTGTCCAAAGTAGGGCTTATACTGTCCAAGATCAAGTAGCTGAAGTCCAGCAGAACATCCGAAGCACAATGGAAATTTTATTGAGAGACCTTCGCATGACAGGATACGACAATGATAGTCTCAGTTCTAAAGTGAACGTTGTAAACCCGATCATCATTGGAGACGGCTCAAAATTAAATCCTATTATTGTAGAATACGAATATGACGATACGACCCGATATACTGTTTCGTATTGGGTAGAAGGGGCCCCTTCCATATTAAAACGACAACTGACCAGAACCAAAGATGATGGTTCAAGCACCACAGAGACCGCAGATTTATTAGAAAACGTCGACACATTCAATCTAACTTATGGGATCGATACCAACGACGATGGAGGTGTGGAAAGCTGGGTTCCTGCCGGAGGCGTTGGTATATCAAAAGTGGTGGCTGTCCGCGTCACTTTAACCGGAAAGCCTGATCAAACCAAACCAGATGTCAAGGAGTGGGTATCTCCGAGAACTTTAACTTCTGCTGTGACATTAAGGAATCAATGCTTCTAGGTGAACCGAGACAATAACAAACCTACAGACTTGAAAGCCATCGCCCAGTGACAAAGGAGCAAGAGATATGGAAACTCAGAAAGGTGATATTTTTAAAAACCAATCGGGTGCAGCATTAGTCATCGCCCTGATCATGATCATTGTGATGACACTGATCGTTCTGGCCGCCTCCTTTACCTCTACTTTTGAGATTAAGCTTGCAGGAAACAAAAGATCATCTACCGATTCTTTTTATGCTGCGGATACTGGAGTTCATATTGCAATGGCAAGGGTTGAGAATTTTGATTTACCTGGGAAATATGTGGCAGAAAAATATGACCCCTTCACCGATGCAGAAAATCCTAATCCCACCAATGCAAAAGCCATCATTGAACATCTCGGTAATCAAAAGGGAGCACCGAGAGGTTTTGGTACCAGTGCCATCTATGTTGACTTCGAGCATTATGTCATTGAATCGACGGGTCAGGACACGATGCAAATAGGTCTTAATAAATCCACCTGTACCATTCAACAGAAAGTGGTGAGGCTTGTGCCGCTTCCCTGAGGAGGAAATGCATGATGGTAAAGAAATTGAACAGACTTTTGATACTTCCTTTTTTGATCGTCTCCTTTCTCTATTATGGAAATGCCCTGGGCTTCGATACGGACCTGTATACAATCACAGGTCTGGAAGTGCCTCCAAATGTTCTGATTATTCTCGATAACTCCTCGAGCATGCTGACAGAAGATCAACCCCCTGACTACAATCCTAGTCCTCCTGCCTCACCCCCAGTATATCCAGGACCCTATAATCCCAATGAAGTTTATAGCAAACAAGGTTCCAATTGGGTCCTCTTCTGGGGCGATGTCAATACGATTACCTGTACCGATACTAAGGATAAGTTGAAAATCTACGGAACCTGGAATGGAAAGATGAAAGCGGATACGAGCTGTGGAGGAAGTAAGAATTTATTTCTCCAGACCGGAAACTATATGAACTATTTGGTCTGGACGACTACGAGCAATCAGCCAAGGCTCGGTCTGGCAACAGGAACGCTTCACAGTTATATTAACACGACCGATGGAATCCGCTGGGGGTTAATGGTTTTCAATGGCAATGGCCAGGGAGGCCGTGTCACCGCCCCAATTTCTGATGATAAAAATATAATGTTTAATGCTCTGAGTGACATTAATGCCTCATCGGTCGTTGATTGGACTCCATTAGCGGAGTCTTTATATGAAGGCATGCTTTCCTTTAAAGGAGGACCGAGTTATTATAATTCCCCCACCACATACGGAGATCCCATTCAATATTATTGCCAGAAGAATTATGTCATCTTGATTACAGATGGAGCTCCGACCCATGATGTGGCGGATGATGCGACCAGTCCAATTACCAACCAAATCGGTGATTTCCCAAAGATCGGAGATTACGATAAGGATGGAAATGACTCAGGGACTTATGGGGATCCACTTTTACTTGGATCTCATTATCTGGATGACGTCGCAAAATATATGCATGAAACTGACATGTCTTCCACATTAAAGGGACGCCAGAATGTCACCGTATATACCATCGGCTTCAATCCCAGTGAGTTCGCTATAGACTCTACTTTGCTACAATCCACAGCCACTAATGGAGGAGGGAAATATTTTTACTGCCATAATGCGCAGAGTTTCAAAATCGCACTCCAATTAATCATCGAAGAGGTATTGAGAGATTCTACATCTTTTGTAGCGCCGACCGTTCCTATCAGCCAAATGGTGCGAACAGCCAGTGACAACCGTATGTATTTAGGGATGTTTAAACCCACAGAAAAAAGCTTCTGGAAAGGAAATATCAAAAAATTTGGAATTGCCCAATCAAAAGACCCTTCGAAAGGTATTGTGGTGGGAGATATTCTCGATAAGAACGACAATCTGGCTATCGATCCCGCATTAAACAAGATTTATGATACCGCCTCTACCTATTGGTCAAGCGGTGAGGATGGAGGCGATGTAGAAAAAGGTGGGGTAGGGTACATCCTCGAAAATATGTCCGATTTGTCCAAGAGAAATATTTACACCTACCTTGGAACCAATTCAGACCTGACTCATTCTTCCAATAAATTCATAGCGGGGGCGTCTTCCCCAATTTCCCCGAGTCTATTAGATTTGTCTACGGATGAGGAAAGAGATAAACTGGTCAACTTCCTGTATGGTTATGACTCCTATGATGAAGACATGAATCCCGCCACAAATAAGAGGAGTTGGATACTGGGAGCCATTTTGCATTCAAGGCCATTGGTAATCCGTTATCCCTCCCGATCTATTATTTTTTCCGGAGCAAACGATGGAATGCTTCATGCTTTTTATGAGGATACAGGAGAGGAGCTTTGGGCATTTATTCCGCCTGATATGTTACCAAAATTAAAGAATTTAACGGGGAATACAGTCGAGTTCTTCGTCGATGGAACACCGAGAGTCTTTATAGACCCCGACTCTAGCACCGTGATTCTTATTTGTGGTGAGCGAAGAGGTGGAAACCGATATTTTGCTTTAGATATTTCGAACCCAACAAAACCTCAGTGGAAGTGGGAAATTCGCCCTGAAATGCCTGATTTTGCCGAGATGGGACAAACCTGGTCCACTCCTTATATCGGTAAAATTAAGGATGTTACGGGTGATAAATGGGCCTTCTTTATTGGCGGAGGGTATGACGATACAAATCAGGATAATCTTCCTGCAACAAAGGATAAGGTTACCAATGGTGATGCTAAAGGATTTGCAGTCTACGTGGTCGATGTCCTAACAGGAGGGAAAATCTGGAAATACTCGAAAGCGGATAATCCTCGGATGAAATATTCCATTCCCAGTGATGTAGGAAGGGTGGACACGAACGGAGACGGAAGAATTGATCGCCTCTATGTCGGAGATATGGGTGGACAAATGTGGCGATTTGATATAGGCGATCCTTCACCGAGCAGTTGGACTGGGAAGTGTATTTTCGATGCCAATGACCCACCTCCCTCCGCGGGGGTTGATCTGCGAAAGATTTTCTATCCTCCAGATATATCTCTTGAAAAAGATAATGTAGGGAACTATGAATTACTCATATTTGGAACAGGTGACCGAGAGCATCCAAAAAGTACAGTCCCCTTCGATGAATTATACTATGATCGACTCTATACATTAAAAGATAGAAATATAGGTAGTGTTTTG
>Ga0315281_10013688_pt1 | contig 10963 bp, 18 predicted proteins | sample YL17G07_0_MG_FD_204540 | JGI IMG/M metagenome (GOLD analysis project Ga0315281, IMG submission 204540) | Sediment microbial communities from Yellowstone Lake, YNP, Wyoming, USA - YL17G07_0 | ecosystem: Environmental > Aquatic > Freshwater > Lake > Sediment | place: USA: Wyoming | collected... | reverse complement strand
TTGGTCATGGCGGTGCGCCTGGCCATTGCCGGGAATGTGATCGACATGGGCGTGTACGGCAGCGTGGCGGAGACCGACGTGCGCCAGTCCGTTAGGCAGGCGCTGGCGGAGCCTTTCACTGGGGAGCAGAACGGATTTCGGCAATCCGTCGCCGAAGCCCGGAGCATCCTGTACCTGGCCGACAACGCGGGTGAGATAGTCTTTGACCGTTTGCTCATCGAACAACTTTCGCCGGCGCGGGTCACTTTGGCCGTGCGGGGCGCACCCGTCATCAATGACGCGACCATGACCGACGCGCGGGCCGTAGGGCTCCACGAAATCATCGAGGTCATCGATAACGGTTCCGACGCCCCGGGCACGATCGTCGAAGACTGCGACCAGGGCTTCAACCGGCGTTTCACCGAGGCCGATCTGATCCTTGCCAAAGGACAAGGCAATTTCGAGACGCTCAGCGATGAGCCTCGCAACATCTATTTCCTGTTCAAGGCAAAGTGCCCGGTGATTGCCCGCCATGTCGGGGTGCCGGTTGGAACTCATGTTCTGGCGCGATCCCGCGCCAGGCTTTCGGACTCAGGAGATTGCGCTGATGCCAGGATATGACGGAACGGGGCCGAAGGGCATGGGTCCAATGACTGGTGGAGGCGGAGGATTCTGCGTGTTGAAGCTTCCTAGTTCGCCCGAGGAATCTCTGACCGGCTTTGCCGGTCGGTCAGGATTATCCCGTGCGAATTCCGTGCCGTGGGATGGGGGCTGATTTGGAATCCTTGCGTGCCCGGATTTGGAATGTTGAAACGGCAATCCGAAGCATTCAGCGTCGTGTAGCTGCGCTGGAAGCAACCCCTACAGAAACAGGAAATTTTGGATCATGAAGAAGCATCGTCTTCAGAGTAACTTCGCCTTCCGCCTGATGTCGATGAAGTTCCGTCTCCGAGACTGGCTGCGTCCGCCCATTACGATACTTCAGGAGGCAGGTGTGCGATCCGGCATGACAGTTCTGGACTTTGGGTGCGGCCCGGGCGGCTTTTCTCTGGCGGCAGCGCGACTGGTCTGGCCAGAAGGCCGTGTATATGCGGTGGATATTCACCCACTTGCCGTGAAATCGGTTCAGAGAGCTGCGGATAAGCAGGGATGCAATAATATCCAGACGGTTTTCGGAGGCAGCCTGGCCGAAGTTCCGGAAGGAAACGTCGACATAGCCCTACTCTACGATGTCCTCCATCACCTCCCTGAGCCCGATCTGACCTTGCTGGAGTTGCGTGGGGTACTCAAGTCGAAGGGTGTGCTCTCAGTCAGCGATCATCACCTCAAAGAAGCGCCCCTGCGGTCAATAGTGACCGGCAGCGGCCATTTCCGGCTTATTCGAAGCAACCGGTGGACGTTCCAGTTCGAGAAAACTGAAACAAGCCAGGTGACGACATGATTGTCGCGGTCGCCTCAGGCAAAGGTACTACTGCAACAACCGTCCTTACGGTCTACACAAGCGGCCCAGATAAGCTTATCAATTGCGGCACCCGGAAACCGACCTTCCAAGTCAATCTGATTAATCAAGCGGAGGAGTTTTGACGTCTCCTTTCATCCCAGAACGCGTCTTTCTTACCAAAGGTGTCGGCCGGTATCGGGAAAAACTAACGAGCTTTGAATTGGCCCTTCGGGATGCCAAAATAGCATCCCTCAACCTGGTTCGTGTAAGTTCAATATTTCCCCCCGGATGCAAAATTGTGCCCCGTGAAACCGGCCTAGCTCGATTTCGTAGCGGCGGGGTCGTTTTCTGTGTAATGGCTGAAAACTCGACGAACGAGCCGCATCGCCTGATTTCCGCTTCGGTCGGGTTGGCCATACCGCGTGACCGCAAAAGATACGGATATCTTTCGGAACATCACAGCCACGGCCAGACAGATCAGGAGGCCGGTGACTATGCCGAGGATCTTGCCGCTCAGATGCTTGCGACCACTATTGGTGTGCCCTTTGATGCCACCTCGGACTACGATGCTCGTAGAGAACAGTACAAAATGGGTGGCCTTATAGTCCGCACGACAAATACAACCCAATCTGCAATTGGCGACAAGCACGGATGGTGGACCACGGTCATTGCCGCTGCAGTCTTTGTCGAGTAACTCGGAGAGCAAATGAAGATAGCGATAGCATCCGGGAAAGGGGGAACCGGCAAGACGACCATGGCGGTGAACTTGGCGCGGGTGTTCGGCTCCGACTTGGGGCTTCTGGACTGCGACGTGGAGGAGCCGAACGCTCACCTGTTTCTGAAGGGCTCGGTCCGCTCCCACGAGACGGTCACCATTCCCATCCCGGAAGTGGACCAATCCCTGTGTGACGCTTGCGGCGAGTGCAGCAGGTTCTGCCAGTACCACGCCATCGTCTCGCTCAAAACCGCGCCCCTCGTTTTTCCCGAACTCTGCCACGGCTGCGGTGGCTGTGCCCTGGTCTGTCCTCGCCGGGCGATCCGGGAAACGGACCGGCGTATCGGCACGATTGAGGTTCGGGAAGCAGATAACGTTACTTTGGTCCAAGGCCGTCTCGACGTGGGCCTGGCCATGGCCCCGCCGCTCATCCGGGCGGTGAAGACTCGTGTTCAGCCCGGGACACCAGCAATCCTAGATGCGCCTCCCGGGACGTCGTGCCCGGTGGTCACCGTGCTTCGGGGGGCGGATTTCGTGGTGCTGGTCACCGAACCGACTCCCTTTGGCCTGCACGACCTGAAACTGGCCGTGGAGATGGTGCGGCAGCTCAGAATCCCGTTCGGCGTGGTCGTCAACCGGATAGGGATTGGTGACGACCGGGTGCAAGTGTTCTGCGCGCACGAGGACGTCCCAATTCTTGTCGAAATTCCCGACGATCGCCGGATCGCGGAGGCATATTCAAGAGGAAGCCTCATTGTCGAAGCCCTACCCGAATACCGCAGTCTTTTCGAGGGTCTTTGGGAAAAGACCATGGGGTTGCGGAAGGTGGCGGAGGTATGAACCATGCTGACCTATGAATACGAATGCAAGGCGTGCGGTCTGCGCTTTGAACGGCGACAGCCGATCACGGAAGAGCCGCTGACAGAATGTCCTGAATGCCGAGGTGAAGTTCGTCGGCTCGTCAGCGGGGGAGCTGGTTTTATCTTCAAGGGGTCAAGCCACAATCGCGCCGGCTCCCAGGCCACGGCATGCTCACTGGACGAAATTGGAACGACCTGCTGCGGACGAAGCGCACGCTGCGACAAACCGCCGTGCGGGGGAAAGGGGTGACGAGCGGGGCTGGCTGCCGATCTCGTCCTGCCCCGTCTGGGTTTCGGCACGATGGCTGCGCCGCACTATACCTATCACAGGTGAACAAAGGGGGAAGGCATGAAAGATCCCACGGGCACTAATGGCTCGAACGGAACCAGCAAGGCCAGCGTCACCGCCATTGGCAGTTCCGCTGCGGGAACGTCCGGAACTACCGAGCGGCCTAACGACGTACAAGCATACCTGCAATCCTGCCGAACCGAATTCTGGCAAAAGATCTTCCGGGCCGAGTTGGAGTATCTGTTGCCGCACCTGGAAGGGAGCCGGGACGTCTTGAGCATTGGCTGTGGTCCAGCGATCATAGAATCCGGTTTGAGCGAGCGGGGGTTTCGCGTCACGGGGCTGGATGTTTCCGAGGAGGCGTTGGCCTGCGCGCCGGATCACATCAGAACCATCGCTGGGCGCGCAGAGGAAATGGATTTTCCAGAGTCCAGCTTCGACGCGGTGATCTATGTCGCCTCCTTGCAGTTCATTAAAGACCACAGGAAGGCCATGGAGAAGTCGGCGCAGGTGCTTCGCCCGGCTGGCAAACTCATAGTCATGTTGCTGAACCCTCAGTCGGCATTTTTCAAGGAGAAAGCCCAAGACTCTGCCTCATATGTGCAGAAGATTCGGCACACAAACTTGGCGGAGATAGAGTGCACCGTTGCGGAGCATTTTCACATTGAAACGGAATATTTCCTAGGGGTGAAAGGCGAGAACATATTCAAGAGCCAAGATGTCGGGGAAGCCAGCTTATACGTCATAAGAGGAACGCTAAAGCATCGGAGAGAGGACGAGGAAGCATGAAGGAGCTTGTGGTCATCAGCGGCAAGGGCGGGACCGGAAAGACCAGTCTGACCGCGGCATTCGCCGTGCTGGCCCACCGTCCGGTCATTGCCGATTGTGACGTGGACGCGGCGGACTTACATCTTGTCCTTTCGCCGCAAATCAAGGAACGCCATGAGTTCCGCAGCGGACATGAAGCGGTTGTCCGCCAGGCGGATTGCATTGGTTGCGGTGCGTGCCTGGCATATTGCCGGCTCGAAGCGGTCAGGATGAAGGGACAGGGGGCTGGCGAGGCGACCTTTTCCATCGACCCCCTTTCTTGCGAGGGTTGCGGGGTGTGTGTCCGCTTCTGTCCGATGGAGGCCATCGATTTCCTTGAGAGGATTTGCGGCGAATGGATGGTTTCGGATACGCGCTGCGGCCCCATGGTTCACGCCCGGCTGGGAGTAGCCGCCGAGAACTCCGGCAAACTGGTCTCCACGGTCCGCCGGGTAGCCCGCCGCATCGCCGAGGAGGAGAACCATCCTCTGGTTATCGTGGACGGCCCGCCAGGGATCGGATGTCCGGTGATCGCCTCGGTGACCGGCGCCACACATGTGCTGGCCGTCACGGAGCCCACGGTGTCGGGGGAACACGACCTGGAACGGGTTCTCTCCCTGACGCGGCACTTCAACATTCCGGCAGCGGTTTGCGTGAACAAGTGGGACCTCAACGCCGAAATGACGGAGCGGATCGAGACTAAGGCCCACCAGGCAGGAGCTCGCGTGGTTGGCCGCATCCGGTACGACCGAACCATGACCCTCGCCCAAATGCAGGAGCGGGCTGTGGTGGAAACTGGCGGCCCCGCGGCAGAGGATGTTCGACACGTGTGGGACCATCTCGGTCTGCAGGAGTGAGCCGTGCAACGAAGGGAATCGCAGGTGTTTTCCGCGTGGAAGGAGGAAGAACAATGCCTATCTTCGAGTACCGATGCAAGGAATGCGGCCAAGTGATGGAGTTCCTGGAGGCGCGAGACAGCCGCGAAGCGCACGTATGTAAGAAGTGCGGTTCGAAAGACACCGAAAAGATCCTCTCCACATTCGCAGCGCAATCGGGGAGTTCATCTTCCGGGAGTTCCACTTGTCCGACCGGAACTTGCTCGCTTTCGTGATGCGTGATTGTTAGGGCGGATTTGCAGATGACAGGAACTGGGCCAAAAGCCTTTTGAAGAAGTGACAAGGGCCGTGCACGAGATGAATCGTCCCAAGGCGGTCCTTACCGAGGTGCATCGAATTCTGCGGGCGGGTGGTCAGTGACAACCGGGAGGAGGAAACGGAGCAAAAATGGAGTGCCACTTATTGACGAGCCATATCTTTATCTACTTTGGCATAGGGCTTTTTGCGGGCTTCATGAGTGGGATGTTCGGCATCGGCGGCGGCTCTGTCAGGATTCCCCTCCTCAACTTCGCCGGGTTGCCATTATTGACCGCTTTCGCCATTAACCTGTGGACGATACCGTTTGCATCCTCTGTAGCTTCCTTTGAGCAGAAGCCCAATATCGATATGAGAATAGCGCTCCGCATGGTCGTCGGCGGAACCCTCGGCTCCGTTGCGGGCGCGCTACTCGCGGGGCTGATTCCCCCCTTGGCTTTGGCGATTATTTTTGTCATTGTGTCTGTATTGACGGTCGTAGGAATCCATCTCCGTAGATTCGCCCCGAGAGTCTCTGAGAAGATCAACCTAAGTTGGCAAGGCATCGTTGTTGGATCGTTCTTGTTGAACCTGATAACCGGCATGCGAGGTGGGAGCGGCGGATCGCTCTTCCCTCCATTCTTGAGGGCTCTCAAGCTGGATGTCCACCGAGCAATCGCCACGTCGCTCTTTGTTACGGTTTTCACAGCCACTGGTGCTGCAATTATCTATTGGCGTCGCGGCGACGTATTGTGGCTGGCGGCTCTGGTTGTGATCATTGGGTCGATGATTGGGGCAAAAATAGGAAGTAAAGCTTCCTTGAAAACCAAGCCCCTGTGGTTAGATATGGGCCTCTCAGTCTTCGTTATGAGCCTTGCCTCACTCACAATCTACAAGGCCTTGTAATCAGGGTTCTCTCAGGAAGCCGATAACTCACATGGTGTGTGCAGGAATGCGCTTGCTCCCAGATTAGTTGCGCGTCCGCATTTCTGTTTCAGACGAAGCGAGAGACAGCGGAGCACTGGGTCGGAGAGGGCAACGGAGCGGTGAAGATGACTCAGGTCAGCAGTCCAACTCTCGCAGTTGAAGGGTTTGCGAAAGTCTTCCGAGCCGCTCGAAACTGATGGAAATGCCAGGTAGACACCGGACGGAACTGCTCGGTAAGGGCCCCGGAACGGAGGGAGTCCTCGGGGAGTGCAAAGCGGGCGAGATTCGCGACCGGCCGGCCAAGGAGGACCGTTGCGCGGGGCGGAATTTGTCCGGGATTACGGTAGAGGTGGTGGGCCGCGCGGAAAGCAGTGGGCTCGCAGCCGACCTTTGCCGTAGAATGAAAGGGCAGCGTGCCGCCACGAAAGCACCGTCGTCAGCGATCATGCACGCCGAAGGTGGTCAGTAGAATGACGGTCGAAAATGAAGCCGACGTGCAAGCCACCATTCTGGATTCGATCACCGAAGGTGTCTTCACGGTAGATGAGGACTGGCGAATTACTTCGTTCAACCGGGCAGCAGAAAAGATCATCGGCATCCCGCGGGAGCGGGCCATTGGGCAGCCGTGCCGCGACATCTTTCGCGCCAACATCTGCGAGGGGGAGTGCACTCTCCGGCAAACTATCGAGACGGGCACGCCGGTGATCGGCAAGACGGTAACCATCTTAGACGCCGCCGGTAACCGGAAACCGATCAGCATTTCCACGGCCATCCTCAGGGACCGCCAGGGGAGCATCGTTGGGGGCGTGGAAACGTTCCGGGACCTAACAATGATCGAGCAGTTGCGCAAACAACTGGAGCATGAATGCAGCTGCGAAGACATCCTGAGCTCGAACTACCGGATGCGGCAACTCTTCGAGATCCTGCCGGCGATCGCGGAAACCCCCAGTACTGTCCTGATTGAAGGAGAGACCGGCACCGGCAAGGAGCTGTTTGCCCGGGCAATTCACAACTTGAGCCCTCGTGCTAAGAAGCCGTTCATAGCGGTGAACTGTGGGGCACTACCCGACACACTTCTGGAGTCAGAACTCTTTGGCTACAAAGCCGGAGCGTTCACCGATGCCCGCAAAGACAAACCCGGGCGTATTGCTGCCGCCGAGGGCGGAACCTTATTCTTGGATGAGATCGGTGACGTGTCGCCGGCCTTGCAGGTTCGCCTGCTGCGATTTCTCCAAGAGCGTGTTTACGAACCTCTAGGCTCGACGCAGCCCGTGAGGGCGGACGTGCGCATGATCGCTGCCACAAACAAAAAGCTGGAGAAACTCGTCCAATCCAACCAGTTTCGCGACGACCTCTACTACCGAATCAACGTCGTGAAACTCCAGATCCCGCCGCTCCGCGATCGCAGAGAGGACGTGCCTCTGCTGGTCGAGCACTTCATTACCCGGTTCAATCTCCTGCAAGGCAAAGAAATCACGGGCGTGTCTGATGACGTGCTTGCCTGCCTGATGTCCTACGACTATCCCGGAAATGTCCGTGAACTCGAGAACATCATTGAACGCGCGTTCGTGCTGTGCCGCTCCGGGCCAATCGAGCTCCGGCACCTGTCGGACTTCCCGCCTTGCGCGAGCACGATGGGCTCCCCTCGTCACGGCGGCCTCCATCAACTGGAAGCCGCCTTCCTGATGAGCGCGCTCCGACGGAACAACTGGAACCGGCTGGAAACCGCCCGTGAGCTCGGCATCCACAAGACCACCCTTTTCCGGAAAATCAAATCGCTGGGTCTGGACGTCCCGCGGCATGTCGACAGGAAAGCCAGCTCGCATGAGGCTCCCAGCTAGGAAGCTGGCTCCGGCACTTCCAGAGAACTCGTAGGGTCGCGGTAGGTGAATGTCAGATGTCCTTCCTCGACGAGGTTCTTGACTGCCTCCTGGACGGTATGCCTAGAAGCTCCCAGTTTGTGCGCGAGGGCTTTTTTCAGTTCATGGGGCCTGAGTCGCTGCTCTGGAGCCGCGGACAGCATCTCCAGGATTGCCTCGATCAGACGCTCGTTTAAGGTCGTCAGCAGGGCTGGCTCGTGATGCCGGCGCGAGGTCGCGGTGGCCCCAGCAGCATCTCTGCGCACAACGAACGGGTTTGACCCAACGGTGTGGGAGAAAGTGGACGGGCGCTTCAGGTGGCGGAAACCATTGAACAATTCAAAGCGGGTAAACTGGCGACGGCCGCCTCCGCGGACGTGGAAGGCCACTGGACGAACCTCTGGAGCGCCCGCACCAGTAGCTCAGGGTTGTCTGGGATTCGAATCGTTGGGTGAGCATCCTAACCGGCGTAACGGTCCTCGCGCCCTTATCTTTGACTCCGTCAAAACGAGATCACCTTGTCGGCGGCCGCGATCTCCTCGCTGACGGTGAGCGCGGTACATAGCTCAACGCCTTCGACAAGGTCTCCGGCATCCATCTTTCGTCCTTTGATACAGGGGATGCAGCACAGAACCCTGCCGCCGCTCGCGAGGAAGTCCGTGAGGAGCGTCTTGAGGGGCTGCCGTTCTGGCGCGTGCACGGTCTCGGCATAGCCCTTCTTGGCAAGCAGAGTCCCGTAACCAAGAAGAATGACAGTAACCTCATGGCCCATGGTGAGGCCGACCGTAGCCAAGGTAAATCCTGTGACGGCATCTTCTGCCCGATCTCCAGCAGCGGTAAAGATGTAAACAAGCTTTTGCCCTTCAGACATAGCGCCTCTCCCTGAGGATCTTGCACGGACCGAAAGAACGCAAGCCTCTACCCTACCTTGACGCGCGCTTCAATTTCCTTGACCAATCCAAGCCCCGACAGTGCCGAACGGATCTCATTCTCGATCACCTTGGCCTCCCCGGTGTGGAAACGCCCCGTCACGGTGACCTTGCCCGCGGAGGAATCGGCCTCCACGGTCAAATCGAGGCCGTAGGTGTCGGGGTTGCTCATCAGCCGGATCTGGGCGATCGTGGCGAGGTGAATGTCCCTAACGGCCTGGAGCGCCTCCTCCGTCCGGCGGAACTGCTCATTCTCCAGCGCGGCGGCTATCATCCGTATGCCATCCTGGATGGTCATTCTGCTGAGGTTCAGGACAATGTCGAAGTGCATGGGGTTCATCACGTACACGTCGTAGAGGAACGCCGTCCACCGCCTCCTTTCCTCATCGATGGCTTCAATTCTGAGCATGGCGTCCTGCCTGGACACACCTAACTCAGCTATCATCGCCTCGACTCGGTTCTCCAATGGCGCGTTTACCCGTACCCTCAACACGAAGGGCACCTCCTTCAAGAGGAGATGAGCAAGGTTGCCATGATAGATGATGGGCCCTTGGAGTACGAAGTCAAAGAGCGCCGCCTTGAAGCATGCAAGATAGTGTTTCCGAGCGTCGTTGTACTTTTCCCAGAAGCCCGGGGGATGTTGCGCCACAATATGCCTCATCTCCAAGCCGGACTCGGCGATTCCGTAACGTTCGGCGGCTTCCAGGACCTGTTCACGTGCAATGACGGCACCTCCCAACTTGGAGCTTAGACCCTGTGCCAATTTTGTTGCGGCGCTCAACGAGCCCCTCGATATTGCGATTACGGACATACCTTTCTCCCTCCTCCCTGCATCTCTTCGGTGAGAGCGGATTGAACCAGCGCCAAGTAGAGGTACCTCTTATGGCTAAGATGTTGCAAAAACGTAGGTGGGTTCTCCAGCGCGACTCTGAGTTCCTGTTGAGAGACTCCCCACGCGGCCGCTTTCTCTACGATGACGTCCCGGTCGAAGCAACGATACCCGAGATGTCCAGCGAGACATTCGGCGAGCCGGCTTCCGCCGCTAAAGGTACCTCGATGAACCGTGACGACAGACATTTCATGATGGTTCCCTGCAAACGCCCCGCCAAATGAGCCCAAGCTTAAACCCTACCATTGCGACCGCCGGTCCGCCCGCGGGTAGCCGAGAAGCTACTCTGTCGGGTCCCGCGAGTAGCAGACCTGCAGCCCCTCGCCGTTTGCGTGCGACTTAAAGCTCATACTTGGAGGTGCCCAGTGTCATGTCCCTGAGATTGGAACAGGATTTGCCCCTGCTAGCCCTGGCTGGGTGATTTGCCGCTAAGCCCGAGGGAGGATGGATACGAGATGGCAACCAAGATGTTGATCTTTTGCGGATCCGACGCGCCGCAGAAGGCGTTCCCGCCGTTCATGTTGGGCTCCGGCGCGCTGGCCATCGAGATGGAACTCACGATGTTTTTCACGATGAGCGGGCTGAACATCGTTCGCAAGGGCGGCGCCGAGAAGATCCTGCTACCGGGAGCACCCATGACGCTGCCCCAGTTCATCAAGACGGTGCAGGATATGGGTGCGAAGATGATTGCGTGCTCGGCGGCGTTCCCCATGGTGGGCATGAAACAAGAAGACCTGATCGAAGGTGTGGAGTGCGGCGGCGTGGCGACTTTCGTCATCGCCGCGCAGGAGGCCGACGTCGTTCTGACCTTCTGACATCCGGCTCCGATCAGGAGCGAGGAGGCCTGATGGAAACAGCACAGTTGGAGAAGATTCACGCCGCCAAGGTCGTGGACGCCCGCGGGACGGCGTGTCCAGGACCGCTCTTGGAGGCGAAGAAGGCCATTGGAACGGTCTCGGTCGGCCAGACAATCGAGGTCTGGTCCGGCGATGCTTCGACCAAGGAGGACCTGCCCAGGTGGGCGGCCAAAGTCGGGCACGAGTTCCTCGGAGCCATTGAGGCCGAGGGATACGACCGCATCTTCGTCGTCCGTCGCAAGTGAGACGGCGGACGCTCCGGTTTGCGGCAGGCCAAGGCC
>Ga0315281_10013686_pt1 | contig 10964 bp, 13 predicted proteins | sample YL17G07_0_MG_FD_204540 | JGI IMG/M metagenome (GOLD analysis project Ga0315281, IMG submission 204540) | Sediment microbial communities from Yellowstone Lake, YNP, Wyoming, USA - YL17G07_0 | ecosystem: Environmental > Aquatic > Freshwater > Lake > Sediment | place: USA: Wyoming | collected... | reverse complement strand
CTTCGCCTTCGGTCCCTACGTGAACGAAGAGACCAAGCAGTGGCCCAACCTCACCATCCTCATCACGCGCATGAACCCCGACCTGGCCATGGACACCGCCGACCAGAAGCTCCTCAAGAGCACCGGCGCCGGCAACCTCTTCATGGTCTTCGGTGAGCCCGACCTCGAACTGCGCACCCTCCCGGGCGGCAAGCTGCAGGTGGAGCTCCACGGCCTCGACGTCTACGACCCCACCACCGGCGAGATCCGCAGCGACACCACCGACGAGATCGCCTGCTGGTTCATCGACAGCGACTACAACGAGGAGAGCTTCTTCGTGCGCCACGCCTACTTCACCGGCGCCGACGAGCCCTACAAGAAGCTCCAGCGCGCCCTCAAGGCCGAGATTGACGAGGAGGCGTGGGCGAGCCTCTACAGCACCGTGAGCCGTCCGTTCGAAGCGCCGTCAACCGGCAAGATCGCCGTGAAGGTCATCAACCACTACGGGGACGAGGTGCTGAAGGTGTACGAGGTGGCTGATTGAAGTGACGGAAGCGACCGCGATTCCGCTTGAGTTCGTGACGGACGACGCGTACCACGACCTACTTGAGGATGATCTCAAGGAGATGGATGCCGCCCTGAAGGCTAGGGCCCCCAAGGCCGCAACGGTTCTTGCCGGGAGTCTCCTGGAGGCCTTGCTGGCCTACGCGCTGCAGACTGCATCTCCCAAGAGGGGAAAGCGAAGCTTCGACAGTCTGAGTCTCGACAGGCTGATTGAGGAGGCGCGGGCGGCCGACCTGCTCACGGACGAGGCTGTGCAGCTGTCTGTCGTTGTCAAGTCATACCGCAACCTGATCCATCCCGGCCGTGCCCGTCGCCTCGAAAGGACAATTGACAATGAGACTGCCCAAATAGCCGTCGCTCTGGTGCGAATGGTTGCCAGGCATCTTGAGGTTCGGCTCTCGGGAAAGCAGGGCCACGAGGCGTCAGCAGTTCTCCGTAGGCTGAAGGACTCCAGTCCTCCGCCCGGTGTCCTTGAACACCTAATCCAGCGCATGCCGTCCAGTGAGGTCAGCTTGTTGCTGCGTAGAGAGCTACCCAAAGCCCTGGTCAAGAAGGCGAAGACGAGCTATGGGCGGCTCCCGCAACGCGACCTGAAGAACTACGAACGCGCGTTTGCCCTTTGCTGGCAGCGATCCACATCCTCAGTCCGAGCTGATGCAGCCCGCTGCGTGGCGCGGGCCATCGGCAGCGAATCTGACGACGTCGTCGCGGCGGTGGTGGACGCCTTCCTGAAGCCCGACTATCTGCACGAATTCGACTCCGTGGACAAGGAACTCGCCGTGGCTCACCTGCTGGCGAGGCTGGACTCGCGGCCAAACAAGACGTATATCGCAGCCTTGGAAGGGCTCGAGCAGCACACGGACTTGGAGCAAACGCACAGCTACTTCGCTTCGCTCTCTCGCATCGCCTCTCTGGACAGGGCCTACTCTCAAGACGCCCGCCGCGCGCTCATGAAAGCAGCTGAGAACCTCGAGCCATCACGACGAGCCCTCTTGTCCGACTTGCTCGAATCGACTCCCGTAGTCCTCGAGACACCGCCGAAGTCTTGAAGCCCTCGTCTCGAATCTGGAGGACAAACGTCGAGCTCCACGGCCTCGACGTCTACGACCCCACCACCGGCGAGATCCGCAGCGACACCACCGACGAGATCGCCTGCTGGTTCATCGACACCGGCTACAACGAAGAGAGCTTCTTCGTCCGCCACGCCTACTTCACCGGCGCCGACCAGCCCTACAAGAAGCTCCAGCGCGCCCTCAAGGCCGAGATCGACGAGGCCGCCTGGTCAACCCTGTACGCCACCGTGAGCCGCCCGTTCGATGCGCCCTCGACCGGCAAGATCGCCGTGAAGGTGATCAACCACTACGGGGACGAGGTGCTGAAGGTGTACGAAGCATCCACATCCGTGCCTCAAGGAGCTCCTAGTGCCTCCCAAGACTGACAACGGCTCGAAAGCAGCCGAAACGGCATCCATCTCAGAGGACGTTCGGCTCTTTCTGCAGCATATCGAGGCGCTCCAGGCCAGTCTGCCGCAGACGATGGTAGCCGTGAATGGGGAGGCCGGGAACGCGCGAGCCCGCTTCGTCGCGTATGCAGAGAAGCACGGAACCGTCACGAAGCGACATAAGAAGACGACGGACTACACGTTCTCCGTCCCCTATGAGGCCCGAGCCATGCGTCTCGCCCGCGAGGCGGACAGTGCAGTGGCGGCAGTCGACTTGGTGCCAAGGGTCTTCCTGCTGGCACTCATCGGCCAGTTCGATGCCTTCCTAGGTCGCCTCCTACGAGGGCTTTTCCTGCTGCGCCCGGAGCTCATGGCCAGCTCCGAACGGAGTCTGACGCTGTCGCAGCTTCTGGAACTGGGCAGCGTTGAGAGGGCCACAGCCTTTCTCCTGGACAAGGAGGTGGAGAGCGTCCTCCGGAAGAGCCACGCGGACCAGTTCGCTTGGATGGAGAGCAAGTTCGACATCAAGCTGCACGAAGGACTTGCCTCATGGTCTCACTTCATAGAGATCACTGAGCGCAGGAATCTCTTCGCACACGCGGATGGAATCGTGAGCGATCAGTACCTGGAGACCTGCGAGAAGCACGGAGTCCAGTTGCAGGGTGAATGCGAGAAGGGAAACCGCCTCGGCGTGACATCGGAGTACTTTGACGGGGCGTACGAATGCATCCTCGAGCTCGGAGTCAAGCTGTCACAGGTCCTCTGGAGGAAGCTGAGACCAGATCAGATTGATGAGGCTGACGAGAATCTCATCGCGGTCACCTTCGACCTGCTTGTTGCCGAGAAGTTCGGCTTGGCGTCTGAACTCTTGGATTTCGGCTGCGAAGTGCTGAAGAAGCACGGCACTGAGCGCTCGCGGCGCATCCTCATCGTAAACAGGGCGCAGGCACATAAGTGGTCAGGCGATGACAGTGAGTGCGCCGATATTCTCTCCGGGATGGATTGGAGCGCGAGTCGAGCGGACTTCAAACTCGCTGTGGCTGTTCTGGAGAATCGTTTTGCCGATGCAGCCGCAATCATGAGGGCCATTGGGCCTGATGAATCCATGCCCGAAACGAACTATCAAGAATGGCCGGTCTTTAGGGAGTTTAGGAAGACCTCGGAGTTCGCGGCGGCCTATGAGGCTGTGTTTGGCAAGGAGTTCGTATCCATCGAGAAGACGGTGCGGGCAGATGAGAGGGAGAGACAACAGGCCGCCCTTGACCAGCTCAGGAAGATGCTGGACGGGGCGACGATCTCTGACGAGGCGGATGATGGGGGCGAGGCCAAGTGAACTCCCTGCGCATACCGGCGTTGTTCGAACCGCACAAGGCAGACTCTCTTGTCAACCTGATGATTTGACTCACGGATGCGTGCTGAGTCGGTTGCCAAGGGCTTCATCGCCAACACCGACTTCGGTTGGTTCAGCCACTTCCTGCACCGCGCCGTGCCGCCGGACGAGGTCGACTTCTGGCAGCCCTCGCCGCACGGCTTCAAGGCGATCCCGGCGGGCGCGCCGTTCTTCTTCCGTCTCGGCGCGCCCCACAGGGCCATCGCCGGCTTCGGCTTCTTCGCGCGCTACGAGCGCGTGCCCGTGTGGCTCGCCTGGGAGTCTTTCGGCGACAAGAACGGCACGGACACGTTCGCCGAGATGACGGCGCGCATCGAGGCGATCCGCCGCCGCACGGGGAGCGCCCTCCTCGCCCGTCCTCAGGACTACGAGGTCGGCTGCATCATGATCTCGCAGCCAGCCTTCTTCCGTCGCGACGACTGGGTCGCCGACCACGCCGAATGGCACCCGCGCACGCAGAGCGGCAAGACCATCGACGTCTCGAGCGGCGACGGGCGGCGCGTCCTCGCCGAATGTCTGGAGCGCGCGGCGCGGCTGCGGCCGGAGGCGGAGCCGCTCGAAGCGGAGCTCCGCCGCTACGGCGCTCCGCGGACCGTCGAGCCGCGCCTCGGCCAGGGCACCTTCCGCATCGCCGTCACCAGCGTCTACGGCGCCTGCGCCGTCTCGGGCGAGCATTCGCTGCCCGCGCTCGAGGCCGCCCACGTGCGCCCCTACGCGGACGGCGGCGCGCACGCGCTGCCCAACGGGCTGCTCCTGCGCGCCGACATCCACCGTCTGTACGACAGTGGCTACGTCACCGTCACGCCCGACTACCGCTTCCGCGTCAGCCACGACCTCTTCGCCGACTTCCACAACGGCCGCGAGTACGAGCGCTTCGCCGGCCGCGCCATCGCCGTCCCGCACACGGTCACCGACCAGCCCGACCCCGAGCTGCTCGATTGGCACGCGGCGGAGGTGTTCCGAGGGTGAGCGAGATTCTCCAGAGGGTCGCCCCCGGGGATCTCGCGTACGCCTGTTGGGGGTACGAAGCGATGACGAACTACGCGCAGTCGTGGCTGGACTTCCGGGAAGCAGTCGGAGACGACGCTGATCTTCGCAGCGCAGGACACCGCGACGCGTTGTTCGCATGGTTGAACCAATGGGGCTGCAGGATCGCTGCGAACAGCGAAGAGCGGGTCAAGAAGTGCCTGAGCGCATGGTACACAGGCAGCAGCGTGCGTCTTCCGGACACAAGGCTCGAGCTCGCTGAGGCGTCAGACGGCGAGCTTCGCGGAGTCGCCGACCTGTTCGACAGCCTCGTTGACGACATGAAACGTGGCGCTTCCTCCAAGAGCCTCCGCTTCGGCCCGACTGCCGTCTCCAAGACTCTCTTCGCGCTGCGGCCGCAGCTCCTTCCGGCCTGGGACAGCGCGATCAGGGATGCGCTATTCGGGGGCGAGGATACCGGTGAGGCATACGTCTCCTACACCTCTCGATTGCAGGACGACATCCGCAAGGCCGCGGGTCTTGCGGCCGAACTTGGCATCGCCTGCCTGCCGGAGGTGCTGCGCCCAGGCAGGAACGCGACCATGGTCCAGCTCATGGGCGAGTACTACTGGGTGACGGCTACCAGAAGAGTGAAGCTCCCTCCCCTTCAATGCCGGCGCGATTGGGCGGCGTGGTCCACAATCGAGTCTGAGTCGGTCCTGTCCGATTGACGGGTCGGGCTCCAATCGCACTCTCCCCAGCCGCCAGCGCTCTGTCGCAGCGGCCCGCGAGGAAGAACAAGTAACATGGGCCGCCGCGCGCCGCGGGCTGTGTTCAGCCTGCGGCTTTCGCGCGCGCGATCATCCGCTTCACCGCCGAGTTCGTGTGCACGTCGACCAGCTCGACCTCGGGATGCTCGTTTGCGAACACTCTGAAGACCTCGTCGGCGAAGGCTTGACCGAGCGCGTCCACGCCGGTGAAGTCGAGCATGACCGTGCTGAAGCGATCGACTCGCGCAAGCATGCGTCTTGCCTGCGACCGCGACACCAGGTTGTCGTCCCCGAAAGCCGCGAGCGTGACCGGCACGACGGTCTTGGTGAATCCGTAGTCGTCACCTGATGCGTACTGGTCAAAGACCTTCACGGTCGTACGTCGCGTGGCGTGGTTCAGCTTCATGAAGATGGCGGTCCCCGGTCGTCCGCGCTCGTCGTCGAGCAACCAGTCGTAGGGTGAGTCAGCGGAGTGCGTGAAGTACAGGTCACCCGACATGATCCAGAACTTGTCGAACATGCGCGACGTGAAGAACACGCCTTCGCCAGTATGGTGCACCGGGTCAGTCGTGAACTTGCCCTTGGCGAGCTCGAGCAAGGAGTGCCGCACGTCGAGCAATCCCAGTGCCTTCTGGATCTTCTCGAAGATACCGACGCCGTCGTCCCAGACCATGAGCTCGGTCGTTGTTGCGGTTCGCTTCAGGCTGACACCGATCTTGGCGCCCTCGGAGTGCTCAATGGCATTGTTGAACATCTCCGTGAAGCCGTACTGGCAGATGCCAAGCGCGTTCTGGCTGAGGTCGGCGAGTGATGCGGCAACTCGATCGCGCCACGGGCGATCCTCGGTCAGTTCAGCGGTGATCGGGTACGACTCCACCCACTCCTCGATAACGCGTGGAGCATATCGTCGACTCCGGGTGGAGCCTTGGGCGGTGAGCAACTCGTCCGACGTGAGCTGGCGCAAGTGGCGACTCACGGCCTGCCGCGTGATCCCGAACCGCTTGGCAGTGACGTGCGCAACGTCGGATGGGTGGTCGTCGACGATGTCGAGGATGAACCGACGGATCGCGTCGCCGCGTGGATTCTGTCTTGTCGCCATGGCCGGCACCTTTCGACTTGCCAAGCAAGCGCCTAAGCATTGTCAATCAAGAGGGTTATCCTTGTCAATACAACGGCGCTGCGCGCTTCAATCGGTCACGGGCGCGAGGGCCGGCGCCGCGCCCATCGCGGGATGACATATGGTGACGTCGACCGAGGTGAGCCGTTCTTTCTGGCAGGTAGAATACCGAGAAGAACTGCGGGATTCGAAACGCAGAGGAGGGTGCCATGTCGATAGACCTCAACCGTGAAGCTGAGAGCGTTCGCGCCGAGGGCGCGAAGCTGCAGGGCGAGGGCTGGCTCAGCGACAGCGGTTCCCCCACTCAGGTTGCCGCTTACGTGGCAGCCAGTGAACGCGTCGAGTCGTTGAGCACCGGTGACGTCGTCGAGATCGTGAAACGGGGGCTCGATGTCGACGTCGCCAACGGCAACACGTCGGCGGTGAGAGGCCTGGCTCGCGACGTGCTCTTGAAGCGGGCGCGAGTCTAGCCGCTCGCTCACCTGGCCAGGTCGCCGACCCAGGACTGGAGGGAAGCGGACCCGGCGGTGGGCGCCTGACTCCCCGGGTCGCCACCACCGCCTTCATCGCCTACACCGACTTCGGCTGGTTCTCGCAGTTCCTGCACCGCGTCGAGCCCCCGGACGAGGTCGACTTCTGGCAGCCCTCGCCGCACGGTTTCAAGGCGATCCCGCCGGGCGCGCCGTTCTTCTTCCGTCTCGGCGCGCCCCATAAGGCTATCGCCGGCTAGGGCTTCTTCGCGCGCTACGAGCGCGTGCCCGTCTGGCTCGCCTGGGAGTCCCTCGGAGACAAGAACGGCACGGACACGTTCGCGGAGATGGCGGCGCGCATCGAGGCGATCCGCCGCCACAGATGTCCAGGAGGGAGGTTGTCGCATGATCGTGGTGCCAAGTGCGGCTCAGCTTGAGGCGGCGTCAACCGCCTTCGACCGGGATTGGGGCGCGGTCGACGACACGCTCTACGCGATCTGCCGCCAGTACCCCGACCACTCGGACAGGCGCGGCATGACTGCCAAGCTGGCGCTCATCGGGCGCGCCTACTCTGCAGGGCTAGAGCGTCGCGTCTCACCGCCAAAGGGCCAGCAGGCCATCACCATCATCGCTGACTACGTCTACGAACACCGCGGCGTGGTTGACGCGATCATCGGCGACGTCATGGCCGTTCAGGAACCCCTCGCGGTGGGCGACATGCAGCAGTTGGTGGCCCAGCACGGCCGTCTCACCGGACTCCTGCGAGGTGTGACGAGCGACGGCAAGGCGCCGCGCTCGTTCGCCGCCAAGTATCTCCACTTCCACAATCGGGCGGTGCCCATCTACGACAGCTACGCGGCGCTGGGTCTCGGCAAGCTGGTCCAGTGGGATCCCAAGAGCGTGCCGTTCGATCGCCCCAGCGGGGCCGATGCTGAGTACCACGCCTTCTGCGTGCGCTTCTGGCGGCTCTACTCCGCATGCCTGACGGCTGGTCTCGAGGTCACCGTCAAGATGCTCGACAACTACCTGTGGACAGTGCCTGAGCAGGGACCCCGGCGTCGGCGAGAAGTCGGCCCGAGTTCGGACTGTTCAACCCGGCGCTGTCCATCACAGATCTGACTGCCGCCACAACGGCGCTCCCCTTGGTCACGCGCCGTCCCGGGCGTATGTTCGCGCCGACGGGTCGGTCAAAGGGGGAGCGATGACGGACGAGACGCAGCCAGAGAGCGAAGGCGGTCAGCAGCCGTCAGGCGGAGGCTCGCAGAGCGGACAGCCCGCTGGTGGTCAGGAGGTGGGTGGCCAAACGACGGGTGACCAGCCACCGGCAGCTCAGCCGGAGAGCGCGTCGACGTTGGCGAACCGTGCCGTCGAGACGCTGCGCATCACCAAGGCGTTCCAGCTCGCCGTGATCGGTCTGGGGCTCGCCGCGGCACTGGTCGTGGCGCTGCTCATCGCAGGGTGGACGGACGCGTCGGGTGTCGCGTCGGTGGTGGGCCTCTTCACTAGTGTGCTCGGCACCCTGGTCGGAGCTTTCTTCGGATTGCAGGTCGGTTCGGCCGACAAGGCCAAGGCCGAGCAGCGCGCCGAGACGGCCCAGAAAAAAACCGACGCGCTGCTGCATGTGAGCACAGAAAAGGCAATGGAGAAGGCGCGCACGCTCTACCCAGGCTTGTTCAACTGATCGAAGGTGTTGTGCCGCGGTGCTCACGTCGCTGACGGCGTCGTGCTGCCGCGTCTCATCCGTTGAAGGGGGTCGTGATGCTCAAGCACATGGAGGACGGGGGAGAGCTCAACGTGCTCCTCGACGACCAGGGGACCGTGCTGCTCGTCTGCGACAAGTGCAAGGAGGTCTGGACGGGCAGCGTGACGGCCGTGCAGTTGGCCCATGCCGCGCGGGCCACCAAGACCATGCTGAAGACAGCCATGGCAGACAACCCTTCGGTGCTGCTCGACGTGGGACTCAACGCGGAGTCGCTCGCCGACCTCTGAGGGCGACGGAGGGCCAAGCCGGTTCGCCCTTTCCTTGAGACCAAAGGGAGTGATGCCATCGGTGAACCGCCCCGGCTTTGTTGGAGGCTCCAACCCGAACTGCCCCGGCGTATTCGGAGGCTCCAACCCTTGACGAGCACATGTGGTGATGGACGACTTTTGGGGCGCCGACTTCGCACGCAAGGTCCACGGCCTTGCGGTCATGTCGACGGCGCGTCTCGCGCTGGAGATGGTCGTGACTGGGACTCTCTGGCACTACGCGTGGTGTTCGTGTATGCTGCGGAACACGTAGATTTCTACGTGTAGAGAGGTGTCGATGAACACCAAGTCGTCTATGACGCGCCGCTTTCTGGAATCACGCGAGGTCTTCACCCTCAATGAGTTCATGACCGCCGTCGATCCAGACGTGAGCGATCGCACCCGCGAGACCAACCTGCGCAACGCGGTCAAACGTGGGGAGGCCCGGCGGATCGCGCGCGGCCTGTACACCTCCAATGTCGGTGTGTTTCGCGACAAGACGCCCAACGTGTTGCTGGTCGCGAGCAAGGCGGCTCCCGACTCCGTGCTGGCCTATCACACGGCGCTCGAGGCCCACGGCGTCGCTCACACGCCGGCACGCACCTTGTACTTCCTGTCGGCGAAGACCGTGACGCCGTTCACGATACGCGGCTATCGGTTCAGGCGCGTGGCGGACAAGGCTGAGCGCATCCCTCCCTCTCTCGCGGCGCTGTACGTGACCGATGTGCGCACCGGTGATGCCCTGATATCGGCGACGACGCGTGAGCGAACGCTGGTCGATTGTCTCGCCCGCCTCGACCTCGCCGGCGGCCTCGAGGAACTGCTGCGTAGCGTCGGTTCCTTCTCCACCGTGGAGTCCGAACCCATCGCGCGCTACTGCGCGTCGCTCGGCTCGCCGACCCTCGGCGCCCGTGCCGGCTGGTTGCTCGACCTGATGGCAGACGATTGGCTCTGCGATCCGGCGCCCCTGCACGAGATGCGGCGTTCGCTGGGCCGCGGCACGTACTGGCTTCAGCGGCGCCGTCCCGGCGTCGAGTACGAGTTCGTCTCGGCATGGCGGCTGTATGTTCCGGCAGGGTTGCCGTATCGCGACTGGCTGCGCGGATGAGACCCATGCTCTCGACCGCGTCGAGCTTCACGGCTTCTACCGTGGACAAGGTCGAGAGGCTGCTCGAAGTGCTCGCCGCCCTGCGTGACGACCCGCTGCTCGGGTCCGTCGTCGTTCTCCACGGCGGTACGGCGCTCAACGTCTTCTCCGACGAGCTGCCCCGGCTCTCGATCGACGCCGACCACATGTACGTCGGGCAGCTCGAGGTGTCGGCGATGCAGATTGAGCGGCCCCGCGTCGACGCGCGGCTGCGCGAAGTCGTCCGCAAGCTCGGCTACACGATCAGGGGGACCAACGACGAACACAGCGGTCAGACGTACCGGCTCAAGTACGGCGACGAGTACATCAAGATCGACATCACCTATCTCGCGCGGGTGGCTCTTCTGGAGCCGGTCGTGCGGACGTGTCCGATCTGCTCGCCGCCGGTGTCGTTTCCTGTGCTCGATCGTCGAGAGCTGGTGGCCGGCAAGGTCAAGGCACTCACAGAGCGCACCGCGAGTCGCGATCTCTACGACCTTGCGCGCATTGCGGCATCTGACCCTGACGCCCTGGCTGATCCACTCCTGCGCGCGCTCGTGATCCGGGCGATCGCGACGGCCGACCCCTTTCCGGCGATGCGGGATCCAATCGAGGCGTTGTCCAGGTTCGCCGAGCCGTCCGCTGAACTGGTCGAGTCGCTCCGCGCCGTGATCGCCGCCGACGACGAGCCGGACTTCCCGGCCATGCGCGAGCGCGTGGCTGCTCTTGTGGCCCCGTGCTCCGAGCTCACCGGGCCTGAGCGCGAGTACTTCCACTTGCTCGACGAGGAGTCAACCGACCGGCCCGAGCTGCTGCTGTCGCCTTGGCCCGACGTGCTTGAGCGGGCGCTGATCGATCCCGTGATGCAGTGGAAGGTCGCGAATCTGAAGAAGCGCTCCACGGGGTCGCACCATGAGCGGTAGTCCGTGCCTGGCTGGAGCACCGGCGCCGGCAACCTCTTCATGGTCTTCGGCGAGCCCGACCTCGAGCTGCGCACCCTCCCGGCCGGCAAGCTGCAGGTGGAGCTCCGCGGTCTCGACGTCTACGACCCCACCACCGGCGAGATCCGCAGCGACACCACCGACGAGATCGCCTGCTGGTTCATCGACACCGACTACAACGAGGAGAGCTTCT
>Ga0315281_10013685_pt1 | contig 10964 bp, 10 predicted proteins | sample YL17G07_0_MG_FD_204540 | JGI IMG/M metagenome (GOLD analysis project Ga0315281, IMG submission 204540) | Sediment microbial communities from Yellowstone Lake, YNP, Wyoming, USA - YL17G07_0 | ecosystem: Environmental > Aquatic > Freshwater > Lake > Sediment | place: USA: Wyoming | collected... | reverse complement strand
CTCCGGCTCGTCGACATTGAGCTGCCGCGTCCGGCCTTGCTCGTCTCGTCCCTCGTCTCGCTGGACAGTCGTATCGATTTCGCGAACCATTTCCTGCCGCAGTTGGAGCAACGTCTGCGCTCGTCTTCCGCCGGGGACGTGGAAAAGCTCGCGCGCTGGGTCGACGAGCGGCTGAAACCGTACGGGGCCGATCCGCGCTACCTCGTCGCCGCTGGCGTGGCCGACCACTTCCACGGCCGCGCGCTGACGGCCGAGCAGGAGCAGATGTTGCGGGAGCTGTTCTCATTGCAGGGTTAGCACCGTTCCCTACGGACGCGAAGATCGGCGCTGCGAAGGACACCTCCTGACCTCCCCTTGGTAAGGGCAGGGACCTGTTCCCCTGTCAGCCGTTCACAGGTGGGCGGTCCAACGCATTTCTTGCCGTGGCTTTTCCTTGCAATCTATAAGTACTATACGTGGGCCACGCGGGGCCCTCGGTTCATCTTCGCGCGGCTTTGAAGGAGGCTCTGTCGTGAATCTGTTTGCAAAGCTTCGTCACGCGCCAAGAGTAAAAGCACTCGCCGCGCTTGCGACGATTGCCGGATACCACATCGTGTGGTTTCGGTCGTGCGTCCTCACGTTCTTCTCATTCGACGACTTCCGAATCATGCGAGACGCTGCCACACTCCAGATGGGCTCGCTGGCCGGCGCCGCTCAGCTGCTGCGCCCCAGGCTTCCTAATGGCTTCTACACTTACCGCCCTCTCTCACAGAAGGGATACTTCTACCTTTTGCACCAACTCTTTGGGTACGACGCCAGTGCGTGCCATGCGTTTCAGCTGCTGATTTGTGCGCTCAACGCCATGCTGGTGTTCGGGATCGCACGCCGGGTGAGCGGGTCGATGCTTGCCGGCCTTTTGGGCGCGATCCTGTATGCCGCCGCGCCGGGGCACGTTACCGCGATATACTGGCTCGCAGCGTTTTCGATGATCGGCAGCACATTGGTCGTGCTCGCGACAGTCTACTTCTGGTTGACCACGGGCGGCGTGATTCGCGCAATCGGTTGTGCCATCTTGCAAGTCGTTGGCTTGCTGACAGGCGAGCACGCGGTCGCCATCCCCGTTCTCCTTGCGATTGCCGCCGTGTTCGGCCCACGTCACGAAGATCGCCATCGCGCCATGCGAGACCTCACAGCCCCCGTGCTCATAGTAGCTGGCTACGTCGGGGCGAAGCTTTGCTATGTTGCGAAATATCCCCCTGTGGTCATCAAGGGTTTGAGCTATATGCCCACATTTGATGCGCTCGGTTGGGTGGCTCGGCTGGGGCACTACGCCACAGCTTGTTTCAGTGCTTCGATGTGGGCAAAGGATTTCACCGGCCTGGGCACGGGCGGCTTCCTGGTCGTAGGCGTCATCGCCATCGCATTGACTGGGCTGGCGGGATGGCAGGCGTTACGCGGGCGGTCGCAGTGGCGCCTCCTCGCATTTGGAAGCAGTGCGTTTGTCGCCGGCTTGCTGCCAGTTCTTCCGCTCCGCGACCACTTCGCGGACTACTACATTGGCACCGCCGCCATGGGTTCCGCACTCGCGGCCATTGGGGTTTGCCAACTGGCGGGAGACTCATGGCGTCGACTGGCCGTTGCTCTGGTTGCCATGCTACTGGTCCTCGACATGTGCCTGGGACCTTGGGCGCGCGTCGATCCGGGAGTCAAACTCATTGTCGGGATGGGGAAGCGATCAGCGGAGTGGATCGCCAGTGTGCAAGCGGCATCCCGATTCGGTTTCAGCGCAGTTCTCGTTCCGCAGGGCCCTGTGACGCGTTCCACGTTCGGGGAAGCAAGAGCTCAGGAGTTCTTCCCCCCAACAACCTCTGTTGCGCTCTACGATCCGGCCCGGCCACCCGAACCCGCTCCAGGCAAAGTCGTGCTGCACAGGCCCATGGTGGAGATTCAGGTCGGGGATCCGTTGCCAGGATGGCAGCAGCGATGGGGCTGGCTGCGACGCTACGCTGGCGCCGATCACGGCTGACTCGACTCCCTTACCGAAGCGCACGGAGAAGCCGTCGCCTGCTCAATCGCGATTCCCGAGCGCAGGCGTCGACGTCCCATCCTTGACTTGGCCGGATCGCGGCGGCACCTTCGCGTCTTGCCTCCATGGCGCAACAGATAGTCATCACCGGAGCACGACAACACAACCTGAAGAACATCACGGTCACGATCCCGCGTGACAAACTGGTTGTGATCACCGGGGTGTCCGGGTCGGGAAAGTCATCGCTTGCCTTCGACACGATCTATGCCGAGGGGCAGCGGCGCTACGTCGAGTCGCTGTCCGCCTATGCGCGGCAATTCCTCGAGCAGATGGAGAAGCCGGACGTGGATTCGATCGAGGGCCTCTCGCCGGCCATTTCCATCGAGCAGAAGACCACGAGCAAGAATCCGCGCTCCACCGTAGGTACCGTGACCGAGATCTACGACTACCTCCGCCTGCTGTTCGCCCGCATCGGCAAACCGTACTGCTACAACTGCGGGCGCGAGATCACGCCGCAGACCGTACAACAGATTGTCGACCGGCTCATGCGGCTGCCGGCAAACACCCGGGTGCATGTGCTGGCGCCGATCGTGCGCGGCCGCAAGGGCGAGTACCGCAAAGAGCTGCTGGACCTGCGCAAGGCGGGATTCGTGCGCGCGCGCGTCGATGGAACTCTGCACGACCTAGCGGAGGATATCCCACTCGCCAAGAACGTGAAGCATACCATTGAGGTGCTGGTCGACCGGATCGTCATCCGATCGGGCATCGAGAAACGCCTGGCCGATTCGCTCGAGGTCGCCTTCAAGTACGGCGATGAGGTGACCAAGGTAGAGGTCCTCAATGGTGCGCAGACTGTCGAGCAGGAGATCCTGGTCAGCCAGAAGTTCGCGTGCGTGGTGTGCGGCATCTCGTATCCAGAGCTGACGCCCCGGATGTTCTCCTTCAACAACCCCCACGGCGCCTGCCCGACGTGCAGCGGCCTGGGTACCTCGATGTACTTCGACCCGGAGCTGATCGTTCCCAACGAGGATCTACCGCTGTCGCAAGGGGCGATTGCGCCGTGGGAACGCAAGAGCGTGGGCTACGCCAAAGACGACGTCCTGCAAGCACTGGCGCAGCACTACGGCTTCGATCTGGATACGGCGTTCCGGCAGCTCCCGCAGAAGGTGCGGAAAGCCATTCTCTACGGCGCCGAAGAGGAGATCCCGTTCGCTTACAAGAAGGGGAACCGCGAATACGAGTTTCGCCGGCCGTTCGAAGGCGTGATCGCACATCTGGACCGCCGCTACAAGGAAACCGATTCGGAATGGGTGCGGCAGGAGCTGGAGGCCTTCATGAACGTGCGGCCGTGCCCGACCTGCCACGGCGCCCGACTCAAACCCGAAGCCCTGGCCGTTCGGCTGGGCGGCAAGTCGATCATCGAAGTGACTGCAATGTCGGTCAAAGAGGCGTTGTCGTTCTTCTCCGGGCTGCACCTCAGCCCGCAGGAGGAGCACATCGCCCAGCGCCTGTTGAAAGAAGTCATCGAGCGGCTCGGGTTTATGACGCATGTGGGTCTCGACTATCTCAGCTTGGATCGCACCGCGGCCAGCCTCTCCGGAGGGGAGGGGCAGCGCATCCGGCTGGCGACCCAGATCGGCTCCAGCCTGATGGGCGTCGTGTACATCCTCGACGAGCCCTCGATCGGCTTGCATCAACGTGACAATGCCCGCTTGATCGAGACCCTGAAGCGCCTCCGTGATCTCGGCAACACCGTGCTAGTGGTCGAACATGACCGCGACGCCATCTTGGCAGCGGACCACGTGATCGACATGGGACCGGGCGCTGGCGTTCAGGGCGGGTATCTCGTTGCCACCGGGACGCCGGCGCAGATCGCGGCAAACCCCACCTCGCTGACGGGAAAATATCTCTCCGGTGAACTGGAGATTCCCATTCCCGCGCGCCAGCGGACAGGTGGCGGATGGACGCTGACCTTGAAAGGCGCCCGCCACAACAATCTCCAGAACATCCGGGTGGACATTCCGCTCGGCAAGATGACGTGCGTGACCGGTGTGTCCGGTTCGGGAAAGAGCTCGCTGGTTATCGACACCCTGTACCGGGCGCTGGCGCAGCGGCTGTACGGGTCGAAAGAAAAGCCCGGCGCCTACGACGAACTGACCGGCTGGCAGCTGCTGGACAAGGTGATCGAGATCGACCAAGCGCCGATCGGACGGACGCCACGTTCGAATCCCGCGACCTACACCGGCCTCTTTGCCCACATCCGGGATCTTTTTGCGCAGTTGCCTGAATCCCGCGTCCGCGGTTACGGTCCGGGACGGTTCTCGTTCAACGTCAAAGGCGGGCGTTGCGAAGCATGCGGCGGTGACGGAATGATCACCATCGAGATGCATTTTCTGCCGGACGTTTACGTCACTTGCGAGGTGTGTGGAGGCCGGCGCTACAATCGTGAAACGCTCGAAGTGCAGTACAAAGGCAAGAACATTGCGGAAATCCTCGACATGACCGTCGTCCAGGCCTTCGAGTTCCTGGCTAACGTGCCTCCGATCCGCCAGAAACTCGAAACCCTCCATGATGTTGGGCTGGATTACATTCACCTTGGGCAGTCGGCTACTACGTTGTCCGGCGGCGAGGCGCAACGCGTGAAGCTGGCGAAGGAATTGAGCCGACGTGCCACTGGCCGGACGCTGTACATCCTCGATGAGCCGACCACCGGCCTGCACTTCGATGACATCAACAGGCTGTTGGCCGTGCTGTGCCGGCTGGTCGATGTAGGGAATACGGTCGTGATCATCGAGCATAATCTCGACGTCATCAAAACCGCCGACCACCTCATCGACCTCGGGCCGGAGGGCGGCGATCAGGGGGGCCGGCTGGTTGCGGCCGGGGCACCCGAGGAGGTGGCTCGTACCGAACGCTCATACACCGGCCAGTCCCTGCGCCGCATTCTGTCGGGGGTGGTTGCTTGATTTCATCAAGGACCCTTGACCCAGCCCTCTAAGGTGGATATAAGACCTGAGTAGGGGGAATTAGCCCCCCGGCCAATGAATCTCGGTTCAGTGTAGCCAGCAACGCCTAGGAGGAAGAATGGCTCGTGTAGTTTACATGGACAATCATGCCACAACGCCCATGGATCCGCGGGTGCTGGAGGCGATGCTGCCCTATTTCTCGGAGAAGTTCGGAAACGCGGCCAGCCGGAACCATCAGTTCGGGTGGGAGGCGGAAGCCGCCGTCGATCAGGGCCGTGAGCAAATTGCGAGGCTGATCAATGCCAAGCCGAAGGAGATTATCTTCACCAGCGGCGCGACGGAATCGGACAACCTCGCCATCAAAGGCGTCGTGGAGTTCTACAAGGACAAGGGCAACCACGTCATCACCGCGGTCACCGAGCACAAGGCGGTGCTGGATACCTGCAAAGCGTTGGAGCGCGCGGGTAAGGCGCAGGTCACTTACCTACCGGTCGACAAGTCCGGCCTGGTCGATCCCGACGACGTACGCAAGGCGATTACCAACAAAACCATTCTGATCTCGATCATGCACGCCAACAACGAGATTGGGACGATCCACCCGGTGCGCGAGATCGGCAAACTCGCCAGAGAAAAAGGCGTCCTCTTCCATAGCGACGCCACCCAGGGAGTAGGCAAACTCCCTGTCGACGTCGAGAGCATGGGCATCGATCTCGTGTCGCTCTCAGCCCACAAGATCTACGGGCCAAAGGGATGTGGCGCTTTGTACGTCCGCTCCAAGGGACCGCGTGTCCGCTTGACACCGATGATGGACGGTGGCGGCCACGAGCGTGGGATGCGTTCGGGCACCCTGAACGTCCCCGGTATCGTCGGCTTCGGCAAGGCTTGCGAGCTCTCTGGGCTGGAAATGGAGGCGGAAGTCGCCCGGCTGCTGGAGATGCGCGAGCGCTTGCGCGGGGGCATTTGTGCTCAGCTCGACGAAGTCTACCTCAACGGCCATCCGACGCACCGTTTGCCCGGCAACTTGAACTTGAGCTTCGCGTTCGTCGAAGGCGAGTCGTTGCTGATGGGCCTGAAAGACGTTGCGGTCTCCTCGGGATCCGCCTGTACCTCGGCGACCTTGGAGCCCTCTTATGTGCTGAAGGCCCTCGGGGTCGGCGAAGACCTGGCGCACACCTCGATCCGTTTCGGCCTCGGCCGCTTCAACACGATGGAGGAGGTTGACTACGTCATCGAGCGGGTGGTGCATGAAGTGCGACGGCTACGGGAGATATCCCCGCTGTACGAGATGGCGAAGGAAGGCGTAGACTTGAAGTCATACAGTTGGGCCCGCTAGCGGGGGGCAGACCAACCACGTCGGTTCAAAGGAAGCATCATGGCTTACAGCAACAAGGTGATCGATCATTATGAGAATCCACGCAACGTCGGGTCCTTCCCCAAGGACGAAGCCAACGTCGGCACGGGAATCGTCGGCGCTCCCGAGTGCGGCGACGTCATGAAGTTGCAGCTAAAGATCAATGATGCCGGCATCATCGAGGACGCGCGCTTCAAGACCTTCGGCTGCGGCAGCGCCATAGCCAGCTCGAGTTACGTTACCGAGTTGGTGAAGGGAAAGAACCTCGAAGACGCGTTGCAGGTGAAGAACACGCATATCGTCGAGGAACTGGCGCTTCCGCCGGTGAAGATCCACTGTTCGGTGTTGGCCGAAGATGCGATCAAGGCTGCCATCAATGATTGGAAGAAGCGGCACGGTGGCAGCAGCGGCGAAGGACAGAAGGCAGCCTCGAACGAGTAGGAGACGAGCGGTGGCCATCACAATGTCAGAGAAGGCGGCCGCGAAGATCCGCGGCCTGTTAGCCGACCGCAATCAGCCCGAGGCTGGGCTGCGGCTGAAGGTCGTGGGCGGCGGCTGTTCCGGTCTGCAATACAAAATGGACTTGGATGTGGAGCGTCCTGGCGACAAGGTGTTCGGGACGCCGGACGCCAAGATCCTGGTGGATCGGAAGAGTTTCCTTTATCTCAACGGCACTGAGCTGGACTACAACGAAGGCCTGATGCAGTCCGGCTTCAGCCTGCACAACCCAAACGTCAAGAGGTCGTGCGGTTGTGGCGCCTCATTCACCGTATAGGACGCGATGGAAATGGCCTCGAGCGTGGCGTCGGCTGCGGAGCAGGAAGGGGCAACGTGGCCAGCAGGCGAGCGGTCAAACTGCTGGAATTGCGGTGCCGTGCACGCCCCGGGCCTTTTTTGCCCTGCCTGCAACGCCCTCCAACCTCTTCCCGAGCGCGCGGACTACTTTCAGATTCTCGAGCTACCGCGTCGTCTCGTGATCGACCCGGAGCTGTTGCAGAAGCATTACTACGAGCTGCATCGGTGCCTGCATCCAGACCTTTATCAGACCGGGCCACAGGCGGCGCGGCAGGCGAGCTTGCGGAACACCGCTGCCCTCAACCGCGCGTACCGTAGCCTGCGCGATCCCGTCGATCGCGGCTTGTACTGGCTAACCCTGCAGGGCGAGAGCTTGGGCGCTGACAACAAACGGGTGCCGCCCGATCTCGCGGCAGTCGTGTTTGAGGTGCAGGAGCAGCTCGAGGAATTGCGTGCGGTGCGGCACCGCAACGGTGCAGTGCAGCCCTTGGTAGATCAGATCGCTGAGGCACGGGGCGAGCTGTTGGAGCGGCAAAACGATTGGTTACGGCAGCTGGAGGCAAACTTCGAGCGTTGGGACGCCGGGGGCGACACCACCGCGCTGACACGAGAATTGAAGGCGATCCTCTCGGCGCTGGCATACCTCGGAACCCTGCTCCGCGATGTGGAAAAGGAACTGGCGGCTTGATGGAGCGTATTTTCGGCATCGATTTGGGGACGACCAACAGCCTCATCGCCTATGCGGACGAGGATGAGGCGCTACGGGTGGTTCCAGATCCCGAAACCGGCTCGCCGCTGTTGCCTTCGGTCGTCTCTTTCGTCAGCGCGCACGAGGTGATAGTTGGCGCCCGAGCCAAGGAGATGGCGGCCCACCAGCCCCTGGCAACCGTCGCCTCGGTGAAGCGCTTCATGGGTCTAGGCATGGAGCACGTGACGGCGGCGGACCGCGAGCAGCACGCCTTCGCCGCCGATGGCGGAATCGTGCGTTTCCAGATTCACGACCGGACCTACACCCCACCGGAGATCTCCGCCTTCATCCTGAAGGAACTGAAACGCCGCGTTGCCGTCGTCCTCGGGGAAGAAGTGCGCAAGGTGGTGATCACGGTGCCGGCGTACTTCAACGACAGCCAGCGCCAGGCGACGCGCGATGCCGGCCGTTTGGCGGGCCTCGAGGTGATGCGCCTCGTCAATGAACCAACGGCCGCTTCACTGGCTTACGGCCTGCACAAGAAGAACCAAGGCCTGATTGCGGTCTATGATCTCGGCGGGGGGACGTTCGACATTTCAACCCTCAAATTGCACGAGGGCATCTTCGAGGTCTTGGCTACCAACGGCGATACCCGGCTCGGCGGAGACGACATGGACCGCCGTGTCGCCGCGCTCTTGTTGGAGCAGCTGCCGGCTGAGTCACGCCGACACCCCGATGTCATCAGCCAGGCCGTCGCTGCCGCCGAGATTGCGAAGATCCGGCTCACCGATGCCCAATCGACCGTCATGGAACTGCATGCCGGCTCGGTGCACGTGCAACGTTCGCTTACGCGCATCGAATTTGAGGCACTCGTTGCCGATGTCATCGAGCGTACCGTCGCCCCTTGCCGTCAGGCGCTCAAAGATGCGGGCCTGGAACCGAGCGACCTTGACGAGGTGGTGTTGGTGGGCGGCTCGACCAGAATGCCGCTGGTGCGCCGTCGGGTCGAGGAGTTGTTCGGCCGCAAGCCACACACCGAGCTCAATCCCGAAGAGGTCGTCGCGCTCGGCGCGGCGGTGCAAGCCAGCGTCCTCTCCGGGCGCGAGAAGGACACGCTGCTGCTGGACGTCGTGCCGCTCTCGCTTGGAATCGAGACCATGGGCGGAGTTATGGAGCGCATCCTCGAACGCAACACGACTATTCCCGTCACCGCCAGGCAGGTGTTCACCACATTTGTCGACAACCAGACGGCGGTCGATTTCCATGTGTTGCAGGGCGAACGCGAGCTGGCCGCGGACAACCGCAGCTTGGCGCGCTTCAAACTCCGCGGCATCGAGCCGCTGCCGGCGGGTATGCCGCGCATCGAAGTGACGTTCATGATCGACGCCAACGGGATTCTGAATGTGACCGCACGCGACGAGCGCACTGGACGCGAGCGGTCGATCGACGTGAAGCCCTCGTACGGTCTCACCGACGAGGAAGTCGAGCACATGCTGGAAGAGTCCATCGATCATGCCGAGGAGGACGTTAGCGCCCGCCTGTTGATCGAAGCGCGCAACGACGGGGAGGGGTTGCTTCATGCGACGCGCAAGACACTGGCCAATGTAGCGCCGGACGGAGACGAGAGGGCTCGCATCGAGGCCGCCATGGCGCAACTCGAAACCGCCATGCAGGGCACCGACTACAATCGCATCCGTGACCTCACTGATGAATTGAACCGAGTCACGACGCCGCTGGCGCAACGGATCATGGACACGTCCATCAAAGAAGCACTCGAACGGAAACGGGTCGAGGACGTCGTCTAAGCGGCGAGCAACAACATGGGACTCAAGTGGGACGATAGCGAAGATATCGCGGCGCTGCTCATCGAGGAGCATCCGGAGGTCAATCCGCTGGAGGTGCGCTTCACCGACCTTTATCGCTGGGTGACCGAGTTGGATGACTTCGACGACGATCTCAAAGCGTCAACCGAAGGCAAACTGGAAGCCATCCAGATGGCGTGGTTGGAGGAAGTCAAGGACCGCCGGGAATAGCGACCAGGGCCCGGGAGGACGGCACCATGTCGATGATGCAGATCAGCCGAAAGGTAGATTACGCCCTGCGGGCGATCATCTATCTTTCCCTGCAGAAGGACGGCCGGCCTGTGCCGGTCAACGAGATCGCAGCGCGCCGGCGGATTCCGAGAAAATTCTTGGAGAAGATCATTCAAGATCTTATCCACTCGGGGCTGGTGAACTCGCACCGGGGCGCGCACGGAGGCTACACGTTGGCGCGGCCACCCGACGGGGTGACGTTCCGCGACATCATCGAGTCCGTCGAGGGGCCCATTTCGCTCAACGTTTGTGTAACCGAGCAGCGCGACTGCTCGGTGATTGCGAGCTGTAACATGCAGCGGGTCTGGCAGGAGGGCCAGCGCCGGCTGCTGGAGTTCTTCGCCGATACGACCTTGGCTGACCTGACCCCGGTTTTTGTATCGAATACGGTTGCCGCTGCCGGCGTCGAAAATCGAAACGCGAGGAGTTTGCCTGATGCGTGACTGTATTGTGAACGACACTTTCTCCCACCTGCTTCAACCCGACACCCTGTTGCCGTCGCAGTACTTTGCGATTCTGAAGCGTAAGGGAGCGCATGAGCCGGAGCGCCGGCTGGTGGTGGCGGTGCTGGAGGATGCGGTGGACTGCTTCCAGAAGCATATTCACGCGCGAGACGAAAAGGCTCGACAACTTTTTGTGGACGCCGAGGAATGGATCTGCTCGGAAGACCGTAGCTGGCCCTTCTCTTTCGAGAACGTGTGTGACCTCCTGCAGATCAATCCGCAATACCTGCGCCGCGGGTTGATGGCGTGGAAGGATCGACAGCTGAACGAGCCGCAGCGAGAGAAAGTGGTGCCGCTCAAGCCGGCGGTTCCGAGCGCGCCGGCGGCGGAAAGCCTCCAGCAGGCGAATGCCCGCTGAGTCCGGCTTCGCCTAGCGAAGGCGGAGGCCTCTTTTGTGCTCGTGGGGGTTCTTTTGGGCGCTCCCCGCAGCTGCTAACCCAACTTCCGCATTTTTGAAAATGGGCCATTGATATTGCTGGGCTTTTTGCGCTTTTCAGTCACTACACTGCGGGCTCGGTCCAGGTCCGGGTGGGCTTGATGATCTCCTCCGGGACGGCAAGTGT
>Ga0315281_10013683_pt1 | contig 10965 bp, 8 predicted proteins | sample YL17G07_0_MG_FD_204540 | JGI IMG/M metagenome (GOLD analysis project Ga0315281, IMG submission 204540) | Sediment microbial communities from Yellowstone Lake, YNP, Wyoming, USA - YL17G07_0 | ecosystem: Environmental > Aquatic > Freshwater > Lake > Sediment | place: USA: Wyoming | collected... | reverse complement strand
CCCTCGTGAATTTCGTCCTGAAATACAACAAGTGGATCATTGTCGCCGCTTTGGTTCTGATGGGGATCACCGTGATCCCGTTCAAGAAACTTGGTTCCGAGTTCATGCCGCCGTTGTATGAAGGTGATTTGCTCTACATGCCTACAACACTCCCCGGGATGTCTATCACCAAAGCACGGGAGGTGTTGCAACAAACCGACAAGATCATACGGCAATTTCCTGAAGTTCATCACGTTTTCGGCAAGATCGGGCGGGCGGAGACCGCGACGGATCCTGCCGGGCTGGATATGATTGAAACAACGATCATGCTGAAACCCGAGAGCGAGTGGCGGCCAGGGATGACTGTGCAGAAACTGATTGACGAAATGGATCGAGCGATTCAGTTCCCTGGCGTGACCAACGCGTGGACCATGCCAATCAAAACGCGCACGGACATGCTCAGTACCGGAATCAAAACGCCGGTTGGTATCAAGATCTCCGGCCCGGACCTTAACACCTTGCAGCAAATAGGCAAACAGGTGGAAGCGGTCATGCGAACTGTCCCCGGCACGTTGAGTGCTTTTGCCGAACGGGCAGTCGGCGGCAATTACCTCGATTTCGATATCAACCGCAAAGAAGCTGCTCGGTATGGTCTGACCGTCGGTGATGTGCAGCTTGTCATTCAAACCGCGATGGGTGGCATGAGCATCACAAATACAGTTGAAGGCCTTGAGCGCTATTCCGTCAACCTCCGATACAGCCGCGAGCTACGGGACAATCTCGAGGCCCTGAGGCGGGTTCTCGTGCCAACGCCAACCGGTGAGCAGATTCCGATTGGGCAGCTTGCAACCATTACTCCGCGCAAAGGACCGATGGTCGTGCGCAGCGAAGACACACGCCCAAATGCGTGGGTCTATGTAGATATCAAAGACATCGATGTCGGAACGTATGTGCAGAATGCCAAGAAAGCCGTAGCTCAGAAAGTCAACCTGCCGTCAGGCTACAACATTATCTGGAGCGGACAGTATGAGTATATGCAGCGCGCCGAGAAAAGGTTGATGTACGTCATCCCGATGACGCTGTTTATCATCTTCGTCATCATCTACCTCAATACGCGCTCGGTTGCGAAGGTCGCGATTGTATTCCTTGCGGTTCCCTTTTCACTTGTCGGCGCCTTCTGGCTGCTGTATCTGCTCGGTTACAATCTCAGCATCGCGGTCTGGGTCGGCATCATCGCGCTTGCAGGGCTTGATGCGGAAACTGGGGTTGTCATGCTTTTGTATCTCGATCATGCGTACGATGATTGGAAAAAGAGAGGCCTCATGCGGGGGTTGCAGGACCTGAAGGACGCGATCCATCACGGAGCTGTGAAACGCGTACGACCGAAGATTATGACGGCCTCTGTTATCATCGCAGGCCTTCTCCCGATCATGTGGAGTCACGGGACGGGAGCGGATGTCATGAAGCGGATCGCTGCCCCAATGGTCGGCGGCGTCGTTACGTCTGTGTTGCTCGAGCTCGCGGTGTATCCTGTGATTTACTTTCTCTGGAAAAGCTGGAGCTTGAGGAGAGAGGCGAAGTTGGAAGGGAGACTTCTTGAAAACTAACGCCCATCGAAGGGATCATAACCACATTTCAACAGGAGGCAATATCATATGAAAATCAATAAGATCCTTGCTGCCAGCGCACTAACAGCCGCTTTCAGCCTGACCGGACTTGCGCAGCATATGCACGGCCATACCGCGCAACAAGAGTCCAAATCCGGCAAATCCTCAGATATGATGGGAAAGCCGACAGCTGAACAAACGGTCGGTGGCGTCCGCGTTCAGCTGTGGCTCATCACACAGGATGAACACAAGCGAACGATGGAGAGGGAGATGAAGAGCAGTATGGGCGAAATGATGCATGAGTCGATGCACGGCAAAAATGATTCGGCGATGGCGGGTCACGCGATGGGCGGTATGATGGGCCACGATATGAAAGGCATGGGCCGCGAGAAAATGGAGTCGGGCAAGGAGCCGGAGACAAAGAGTCCGGACCATATGAAGATGATGGAAGCGATGATGACGGGCACCCACCACCTCATGGTCGAGTTGCTTGATGACAAGACGGGGAAAGCCATCGGTGAGGGGCACGTCATGGTTGATGTGACCTCACCTTCCGGAAAGGATTTCACTGTTCACCTCTCTCCGATGAAGGATCATTTCGGCGGAGGGATATCCTTGACCGAGAAGGGCCCGTACAAGCTTTCGCTCTCCTTCAGAACCGGGGGCAAGACGGAGCATGCCCAGTTCGAGTACGAGGTAAAGTGATCGGCCTCTCAGCAGGGGGAGGAGATGATGAACATTTGACAACACGAGCACATGCCCATTGGCATTCTCGCTGAAGAGTTATCTTGGAAAGCTGTGTAAACTCGGAACCGATTTGAACTGGTAGAAAACAAAGCGGCGCATCCGTATCTTGGGGTGCATTTTCACAAACTCTCTAACCCAAGGAGGATACGCCAATGGCAAAGTATCACAAAGGAGTTTCAGGTTCAAGCACAAAACGCAAGAAGATTGAGGCGCTTCCGGTCGTTCTGGAAGCGGGTAGTTCATACATCGACGAGCTGATTCGGGCTCGGGTCCAGAAGGAGTTGCAGGAAGCCTTGGAAGCAGAGCGAGACGAGATTGTCGGACGAGCCTGGTATAAGCATCACGCCGAGGGCTTGGACAAACACTATCGAAACGGTTACGCAGACCCTCGCTTGCTGACCTGCGGATGTGGGACTGTGCAAGTCCAGGTGCCCCGCCTGCGACAGAGGTATGAATCGAAGATTGTTGTGGGGGTGAACCGGAAGGGGCAGAAGAAGCTTCTGGCATTAGAAGAAGGCTATCGGGAGAGCGAAGAGTCATGGACGGCTGTTTTCCGGGATGTGAAGCGTCGTAGAGTGCGATGGATCGGCATGGCGATTGGCGACGGGATCGGCGGCTTGTGGAAGAGCCTTCGAACAACCTTTCCCATGGCTGCTCATCAGCGTTGCTGGGTGCATAAGATGCGTAATATCCTGGACAAGGTTCCCAAGAAGGCTCACGACGAGGTCCTCGATGCTTTGCGCGAGATGTATCGATCCAAATCGTATGAAGAAGCACTCCGTCTCCGTGCGGCCTTCATCCGTCGCTATCGTCAGTTCTATCCCAAAGCTGTGGAGTCGTTGCTGGAAGCCGGCGAAGCATTGTTCACCTACATGCGCTTTCCCAAGCGGCATTGGATACATCTGAAGACCACCAATCCCATCGAGTCGCTCTTCTCAACCGTCCGGCTTCGCACTCGCGCGGCTCGACGATTGCGTACCAGAATGGGAACCGTGTGTTTGGTCTTCCAACTAGAAGGGCCGGAGCAAACGAAGAACTGTTGAAAGAATTCGAGATCGGCATCGACTTCTTGATGAGGGTTGCTGCTGTTGCAGCGTATCTCCTTGGGAAGCCGGAAGAAGCATTGACGTTCGTGTTTCTCTATTTCATCTCGGAAGCGCTTGAGGTGCGGAGAAAGCTGCAACGAGTCAGGGGTGAGCCGTTCCGCGTATGGCGACTACCCTTTGTTGACAAGCACGTGAAACAAGTCGGCGACCCCGATCTGGAGGTGTGTGAAGAACGGCTCTCCGTACTGCACGCCGATGCGCATACCGTAGTAGCGCGACTGAGTTTCGATCCGCCCGAGGAACTCCGGGCTGCTCAGCTTCGTCTCCGGATCCTTGCTGTTGGGATTGTAGAACTGGGAGGCGTGGGCACGGATCGCGCTCATTTTCGTCTCGAAGGTGTCGCTGATGTCGACGATGAAGGAGGGCTCGAACTCATGCCATTGCATGAACTCGAAGAAATGACGGGGCCGGAACGGCTGCTGCTCCGCTCCCTTGAGTTTGGTCTTGATCTTTGTCAGGCCGGCATAGAACCAGGCCTCTTTGCATAGGTGATGACTGTGTGAGTGATCAGGATGTCGCTCGACCGAGTGCGGTATGATGAGAATGCTTGGCTGGAGCTCTCGGATCAGTGTGATGACCTTCTTGATGTTCTCTTGATTGACTTCGACGTTACCATCCGGGATCTGCAGGTTTCTTCGGGTAACGACACCAAGGATCCTTGCGGCCTGCTCGGCCTCCCTTGCCCGAATTTCCTTTGTCCCACGCGTCCCGAGCTCCCCCTGCGTGATCTCCGCGAGAGCCACCTTGTACCCCTGCTTGACAAGCTTTGCGACTGTTCCGCCACATGACATCTCGATGTCGTCCGGATGGGCGCCGAATGCCAGTACATCAACTGCCATGGAGTCTCCTTTGGGCAAAAACGGTGTGCCAATATAGCCAACGGTGGCGTGAAAGACAAGAAAGTCTGGAATTCCTTAGTCTCGATATGCAACACAGTCCAGAGGATGGACTTGTCGTGCGGGTATTGGTCGACAGCTACTCAACTGTAAGCAGCGCGCAACTCTTTTCCCCTGGCAGGTTTTGTCGCATTTGCCATGCGCAACTCGCAGAGACCTTGAATGTGGAACGAATGTTCGGTACCATGACGGAGTTCTGCGTCGGAACGACGTCATTTGAATACCCCCAAAGGCCCGATGGAGCAGTTACCGCTCATAGCTGAGGAAAAGAAGGCCCTCACCGTCAGTGAGATCACTCGACAGATCAAGCTCTCCCTTGAGCAGCGTTTTCCGAGAGTTTGGGTGCAGGGAGAGATATCGAACTTCAAGCATCACACCTCCGGCCACCTCTACTTTACGCTAAAAGATGAGGGCGCCCAGATCTCCGCCGTCATGTGGAGGAGCCGCGCCGAGGCCCTTCTCTTTCTGCCGGAGGCGGGAATGAAGGTGATCGCGCGAGGTTCGATCACGGTGTATCCGCCGCGAGGCAACTATCAGCTCGATGTCGATCAACTGACGCCTGTGGGCATCGGTGAGCTGCAGTTGGCCTTCGAAAGGCTCAAGCGAAAGCTCGCGGCGGAAGGCTTGTTCGACGAGGATCACAAGAAGCCGATCCCTGAGTTTCCAGAATCGATCGGTATCATTACGTCGCAGAGCGGTGCGGCGTTGCAGGACATGCGAAGTGTGCTTGCCCGGCGTTTCCCCGCGGTTGAAGTGGTTCGCGTGCAGGGCGTGGGCGCGGCGGAGGAGATTGTCCAGGCGATCGCGGAGATAAACCGTTATGGGAAGGTTGATGTCATCATCCTGGGGCGCGGGGGCGGATCCCTCGAAGATCTTTGGGCCTTCAATGAGGAGATCGTCGCGAGGGCGATCTATGCATCTCGCATTCCCATTATCAGCGCTGTCGGACACGAGATCGACTTCAGCATCTCTGATTTCGTGGCTGATCTGCGCGCTCCGACGCCGTCAGCCGCAGCGGAACTGGTCGTACATGATCGAGCGGAACTCCTTGAACTTCTGCGCAACTATTGCTATACTATGCGTGGAAGTTTGGAGGAGAAGCTCTCTACGCTGCGCGATCGAGTGCAAGGCTTGTTGTCGAGCTATTCGTTTAACAGACCGAAGGATCTCCTGCGGGAGTCAGCCCAGCGGGTGGATGAGCTCGAGCGAAGTCTGACGCTGAAGTTTTCCCACCTTGTGCAACTTCTGCATCAAAGCCAGCTAACGCTGCAGCATCGTCTGGAGGCACTCAATCCAAAGAATGTCCTTCGGCGAGGGTATGCGCTGGTTCGGAAAGAGGGCGACCTGATAACGAGTGCCCGCAGCCTCGGGGAGGGGGATGACGCCACCATTCAGTTTCACGATGGAACCGTGGAAACCAAGGTCCAATCATGAGTCCTGGAAAATCTCGGAAGGAGTCATTTGAAGCATCGCTGAAGCGACTTGAAGCGATTGTAGAATCGCTCGAGCAAGGCACTGTGTCGTTGGATGAGGCGACGGAGCTTTACGAAGAAGGCATCCTGCTGGCGAAGGAATGTGCCGAGAAGCTGAAAGTGGCGGAGCTGAAGGTCAAGAAGCTGACGAAAGCGATTGACGGTCAGTTTGAGACGGAAGGGTTGAAGGAAGAATGAGCGATTCGCATTTCAATTTCAAGTTTCTGGATAAGATCGACTACCCTGAGGACCTCAGAAGGCTGAGCGTGAGGGATCTTCGTACGGTTTGTGCAGAGGTTCGGGAGTATCTCGTGGACTCTGTCTCGAAAACAGGCGGGCATTTTGGGGCCGGTCTGGGGGCAGTGGAGCTCACTGTCGCGCTGCATTACTCATTCAACACTCCGAAGGACAAACTGATCTGGGACGTGGGACACCAGGCGTATCCACACAAGATCCTCACGGGCCGCAAGGATCGGATGCACACGATGCGCCAACTTCACGGCCTGAGCGGATTCCTGAAACGGTCGGAGAGTGAGTATGACGTGTTCGGCGCCGGTCATGCGAGCACGGCGATCTCTGCAGCCCTTGGGATCGCAACAGCGAGAGATTTCGCCGGCGATAAGTACAGGGTCGTGGCAATCGTTGGCGATGGATCCATGACGGGCGGTATGGCGTACGAGGCGATGAACAATGCCGGCGTGCTGAAGAAAGACATGATCGTCGTGCTCAACGATAACGGGATGGTCTCCCTTTCCTCTGTGAACCCGGCGATCTGGTCGTTTTACAACTACTTCAGCGAAGTGTTGACGCATCCCACCTACAACAAATTCAAAGCGAATGTCTGGGAGTTGACGGGGAAGCTGGATAGTTTCGGTGATCGGCTGCGGTCGGTGGCGCAGAAGTTCGAACGAGGCGTGAAAGCGGTCGTTACACCCGGGATGTTGTTCGAGGCGCTCGGCTTCAGGTACTTTGGTCCCTTCAATGGTCACAACGTGATCAAGCTTGTGGAGATCTTCAAGCATGTGCGTGATCTGAAAGGGCCGATCCTCATTCACGTGCGGACGGTGAAGGGGAAGGGGTACCCGCCGGCGGAGAAGGAAGCGACCAGGCTTCACGGCGTCACGCCGTTCGACAAGATCACGGGGATCTCTCCGAAGAAGCCGAACGAGGGGCCCGCGTACACCACGATCTTCGGCAACGCCATCGTGGAGATCTGTAAGCAGAATCCAAAAGTCGTCGGTATTACTGCGGCGATGCCTGATGGGACGGGGCTGACGATGCTGCAGAAGGAGATGCCGGAGCGTTTCTTCGACGTCGGGATCGCAGAGCAGCACGCGGTGACGTTCGCGGCCGGGATGGCGACAATGGGATACATACCCGTCGCGGCGATCTACTCCACTTTTCTGCAGCGCGCGTATGATCAAGTAGTTCACGATTGCGCAATCCAAAACCTGCACGTCGTGTTCGTTCTCGATCGAAGCGGCCTGGTTGGGTCGGACGGTCCAACCCATCACGGGGCGCTCGATCTTTCGTATCTCCGGTGCATTCAGGGGATGGTTGTGATGGCGCCGAAGGACGAGCAGGAGCTGCGCGATATGTTGTACTCGGCGGTTGAGTACAGGGGCGGCCCTATCGCTCTTCGGTACCCGCGGGGGAACGCTCTCGGTGTGCCTCTTCGGGAGGGCTTCAGAAAGCTTGAGATAGGAAAAGGGGAGACGGTGCTTCAGGGGAAGGACGTTGCGATCCTCGCGCTCGGCAATATGGTCCCGAACTCTCTCCATGCTGCGGCGCTCCTGGCGAAGGACGGAATCGAGGCGGAGGTCGTCAATATGCGTTTCGTCAAGCCGATTGACGATGCGCTCATCAATTCCATAGCGTCTCGCATTGATTCCATTGTAACCGTCGAAGACAATGTCATCTTCGGCGGCTTCGGCTCCGCAGTTCTCGAGTCGCTGAGCAGGCAGGGACTCACCAACGTGTCGGTGAGACTCCATGGTCTGCCGGATTCGTTCGTCGAGCATGGGTCGCCGAATGAGCTGCACAAAATGGTTCGGCTCGATGGACCTGGCATCGCTGAAGTTGTCAAAGAATTTCTTGCCTCAAGACAAGGCAGACCCGCACTTGAGCTGATCACCACCTAAGCAATCGACAATCCCGCATGGAAAAAGTCCGGATCGCTATCGTCGGGCTTGGCACGATCGGCCAGTCCGTCCATCTTCCAATCCTCTCGAAACTCCCAGACGCTGAAATCGTCGCTGTCTGCGACGCGGAGGCGTCAAAGGCCGAGTTCGTGGCTAAGAAGTACGAGATCCCGCGCTTCTACACGGAGCTCGAGGAGATGTTGAAGGTCGAAGAAGATATCACCGGCGTCGACGTGTGCACGTCGACGTTTACTCACCGAGATGTCGCCATTGCCGCGCTGGAGGCCAAGAAACATGTCCTGGTCGAGAAGCCGCTCGCACGCACACAGAAGGAAGCGCTGGAGATCGTGAATGCTGCGAAGAAGAATCAGCGGAAGGTGATGGTGGGGATGAACAACCGCTTTCGGCCGGACTCGATGATCTTGAAGAGCATGATCCAGGGGGGCGAGCTGGGCAAGATCTACTATGTCAAGTCGGGTTGGCTTAGAAAACTGAAAACATCAAGCCCGTGGCTGACCCGGAAGGAGAAATCGGGCGGAGGCGTTGTGCTCGATCTCGGCATCGTGATGTTCGATCTTGGGTTCTGGCTCATGGGTTACCCCGAGGTAAAGGAAGTCATCGCGTCGAACTATTCTCACAATACCAAAGGGGTCGAAGACTCGTCCGTGGTCTTTGTCAGAATGAAGAACGGCTCGACGCTCACCATCGAGTCGAGCTGGTCGTTCGAATCGGATGCGGACTTCTACTACTGTGATTGCTTCGGCACCGACGGAAGCGGGTCGGTCAATCCCTTCAGGATCTTCAAGCGAATGCACGGCAACCTGGTGAATGTCACACCCGTTACACATGAAACGCCCCAAACGCTGTACTGGAAATCGTACGACAACGAGTTGAGGCATTGGGTCGGGTCACTGCGCGGTCTTCACCCGGTTGTCTCCACAGGAGAGGAGGCGATCCACCGGATGAAGATCGTCGACTCGATCTATCACTCGTCGAAGAAGGGGAAGAGCATCGCATTCAAGTGAGGACCGCGATGGTGCTGCCGTGGCGGTTCACTGTCGCTCTGAGCCGGTCATTCGTTCAACCTCCCAACGTCTACAAATACCAGGTCCGATGCGCAAGGCGTCTTCGATCGTTGCCCTCCTGACTGACTTCGGACTCCATGATCACTATGTGGGCACGATGAAGGCAGTGATGCTTTCAATCGAGCCGTCGCTCACGATCCTGGATATCACGCACGAGGTTCAGCCGCAGAATGTGCGTCAGGCGTCGTACTTGCTGTGGGCAGCCTATCGGTACTTTCCCAAGCAGACGCTCTTCGTTTGTGTCGTTGACCCCGCTGTCGGGACCTCACGCCGGATTATCGTCGTGCGGACGTCACAGTGGACATTTCTTGCGCCTGACGCTGGACTTCTTGACATCGTTCTGTCGCAGGAGAAGGCAGAATCGGCGGTCGCAGTGGACATTGGTCGGCTGAAGCAGGATGGTTCGATCTCGCCTCTGGTCTCGTCGACCTTTCACGGTCGCGACGTTTTCGCACCTGTTGCGGCACGCATCGCCCGGGGGGCGAGACTGACCGCGTTGGGTGATCCCATCACGCTCGCCGAGGCGCCGCCCGCCTTCGTGAGTGAAGGAACGCCGCATGTCCGGCCGTCGATTCTCCACATCGACAGGTTCGGGAATATCATCACGAACGTCTCCGGAAGGGATCGCGAATTCATTGGCCGTTCCGTCCGCGGCATCGGCATCCGTCGACACGCGGTGACCCGATGGTCCCAGAATTACGAGTCTGCACCGGCAGAGACGCCATGCCTGATGATCGGCAGCAGCGGTCTCGTCGAGATTGCGGTCAAGAGAGGGAGCGCTGCCGACCTGCTCAAAGTTGATCTCACGACGCCGCTCAGAGTCCTCAGCAAATGAATCTGAATAACTCGACACAAAGGAGACTGATGCGGCGATGCTTCGAGCTCGCCGCCAAGGGAAGGGGGAGGGTCAACCCCAACCCGATGGTGGGCTGCGTTGTCGTGAAGAACGGCAGGATTGTTGGGGAGGGATTCCACGGGAGCTTCGGAGGGCCCCACGCTGAGGTCAATGCGCTGCGCAGGGCAGGCAGGAAAGCTCGCGGCGCTACGCTCTTCGTGAACTTGGAACCATGCGCACATCACGGGAAAACGCCCCCCTGCGTCGATGCGATCATCAAAGCCGGCGTGAAGCAAGTGGTGGCGGCATCCACAGATCCCAATCCCCTTGTGTCGGGCAAAGGTGTTGGACGGCTGCGGGGGGCAGGTGTGACCGTGCGATTGGGTGTGCTCCGGCATGAGGCGGAACGCTTGAACGAGCAGTTCATCACGTTCATGCGTGAGGGGATCCCCTTCGTCGGCGTAAAGATCGCGCAGACGCTGGATGGTCGCATCGCCGACTGCACCGGGACATCGAAGTGGATAACGTCCGATAAGGCCAGGACGGAGGCGCATCGGATTCGGTCGACGTACGACGCGATCCTCGTCGGAGCGAACACGATCGTGCATGACGACCCGCATCTGACGGTTCGATTCACGAAGGGACGTCATCCTCTGCGAGTCATCGTCGACGGACGCCTCAGCGTTCCGACCCGATCACGCGTATTCGACACACGAAGCGCGAAGACGATCTTGTTCACGTCCCTCCGAGCGGTCTCTTCGAAGCGTGAAAAGGTATCGACGCTCTTGAAACGCGGGGTTCCAGTTCTGGCGCTCGGGAAAAGCACCAGGCTTGATGTGCTGGGCATGCTCCATACACTCGCTGCGCTGGGGATCTCCTCCGTGCTCGTCGAGGGAGGCAGCGCTACGGTGAGTGACTTCGTCAAAGCGAAACTGGCTCGAAAGATTCATTGTTTCGTGGCGCCGAAACTCCTCGGCGGCGGCTTGAGTTCTCTGACCCTCGTTCCACACTTGGGGCTTCGCAGGGCGATCCGCGTGGAGAACGTGCGGTGGAAAGAGCTTGGCTCAGATCTTCTCATGGAAGGCTCGCTGCAGTAT
>Ga0315281_10013682_pt1 | contig 10965 bp, 11 predicted proteins | sample YL17G07_0_MG_FD_204540 | JGI IMG/M metagenome (GOLD analysis project Ga0315281, IMG submission 204540) | Sediment microbial communities from Yellowstone Lake, YNP, Wyoming, USA - YL17G07_0 | ecosystem: Environmental > Aquatic > Freshwater > Lake > Sediment | place: USA: Wyoming | collected... | reverse complement strand
CTTCAGCCTCTTTCGCAGCTTGCACATCCATGGCAACTCACCCCACTATGGTGTCCAACGAAATGGTCACCGGCAACAATGGCATGACGCTCTATGTTTATGACAAAGATGTTGCGGGCAGCGGCAAGAGCACCTGTAACGGCCCTTGCGCAGCCAACTGGCCACCGCTGATTGCCTCGGATTTTGCGATGGCTAGCGAGGGTGGTAGCAGCGATTTAACCCTCATTGTAAGAGACAATGGCAAGCAGCAATGGGCACTGAAGGGTAAGCCGCTTTATTACTGGGTTAATGATCAAAAACCTGGCGACAAGACCGGCGATGGCGTAAAAGGTGTTTGGCATGTAGCGAAGCCTTAAAATCCGCTTAGGAAAAGCGGCGCGGTACTGGTCGCATCACCCACTTGCATCGCTATGCGCGGGCAGTGTTGTGCGATCGTGCCGCTGCGAAGCAAAACCTGATCCCTTGGTTTTTTCAGCTACATGGTATGGGCGGCATCTTTCATTGTGGTAGCCAGCAGAGTATAAGCGCTTATCCATGAATTTTTTACTTCAGATGTAAAAGCCGGCCCCAGCCCTGTTTCCAAAGTCCACAGCAGGGCAGTACCCACGGTGTCATAGTGCTGTGGTTTTACACCATATCCGGCATGACGGCGTCCCATATCTTGAATGATTGGCGCTATGGTTTCAATTTTATCCAGAGAGTTGACTACAATGTTGATGGACGTCATCAATTTTTTGCCTTGCTCTACAATATCACTAGTGAACAAAGGTTTTACTGTGGGATCCAATTCGAAAAGCTTGCCGTAGAATAGCTCGGCGGCCTTATCTTTAATGGGTACAACTTGGTTCCAACTGGTTTTAACGAGGGTGATTTGTTCGGGGGTCATTATGTATTTCCTTTCCAAAAATATAACAAGTTAAATTACGAAGAGCAATTTCAAAATTCTAAACTTTCTGGCTAAAAGCCGCGCACACGCGGATAGGAGCTGGGATTTCTTGCCCAACTATAACCGGTTCGCGCACTTTCAGTGACGCCGACATTTTGCGCGATTTCTTTCCAGGCGTATGTTTCGCGAATCAGTATCAATGGCATACACCACTGACGGTGCGACAATCTAGTACCGAGACTCAAAATAGCGAGACAAAATGAAATGGACAGATTTTTTTGCAGGGCAAGGCGCGAGGAAGGCGCATAGTTATTCATATGCAATGACGAGCAACGCCGCCATGCGGAAAAATCTGCCGTTTCATGTTTCGATATTTATGAGTCTCGGTACTAGGTACCCAAGAACATTGCAGATATAAAACTACTATGAGCCATATCAATCCTCCCAAGTTATGATTACTGCTTGTGTAGCCACATGAAAATGAGTCGATTATCCTGTTTGCATACACTTTGTCTCGCCTATCCGAAACTGTCTTTATCGACATAAACGCGATACTAATGAGTTATGGTAAGGTGAAGCAATATGCCAAACGGCCTAGATAAGGAGTAATCCCTATGGGGTGTTTTATCAATAGGATGACTTGTGTTGTGTACTAATACATGCCAATTATTTTGGCATGCTTTCCTACGATAAATTTCGAATTATGGTTTTAACTCTGGTTGAGGAGTACAAGGGGATGTTCCAATATTCCCATGTGCCGTTAAACTATATAATTGAACAAGCCACCCAAGTTGTGTGTTGTCACATTTCTAATATATCAATTCAGGGATAATAAAATGGTTGAACGGAAACGTACCAATACCGTGTGCTAATAATCCAACGAATATAAATGAGTAAACTTCGATCAATTTTTAAACGTATATATATGCATATTGGTAAAATCTCTGAATTAACCGGCGCCACAAGAAAAGCGATACGCCATTACGAGGCGATAGGCTTGATTCCTGTGCCTGAGCGGGTGGGCAAGTATCGTGTTTATACCGATTTGGATGTGGCGTTGATCACAATTATCAAGCGCGCACAGGCTGTGGGATTTAGTCTTGCGCAATTAGGCGAGCTGGTTGCGCACAAGGCAAAGCACAATCAATTTCCGCTAGCCATTGCCCTCGATTTGATTGGCCGGAAGCGGGATGAGTTGAAACTTGAAACGGCACGCATTAAAAAACTGAATGAAGATCTGAATGCGTTGCAGGAAGAATTGAAGACAACCTTCGCCGCTGAATTCACCCGGCAGAAGGTCTGTATTGCGGCAACAGCATAGTGAAATATATCGTAGCGTGCGGAGAAAATAAGAAAATTCCCTATAGTCTTTATTTGTAGATGGCTATACATTAAAGGTGTTCAGAGACGGTGCATAATCTTTGCATATTTAGTAATAGAGCGGTTTGAAAATAGATTTATTACACAGGGGAAAATAAAAATGAGCAAAGATGAAAGCAAGCTTGGTCTGTGCCTTTCTGGTGGCGGTTTTCGTGCGGCACTGTTTCATATCGGTACATTGGCCGCACTGGCCGAGCGCGAACTGCTGCATAAAGTGGAGGTAATTTCCACCGTTTCTGGCGGTTCGATTATTGGCGCATATTATTACCTCAAGGTTAAGCAATTGCTGGAGGGTAAACGCACGGAGGATTTCCCTGAGCCAAATCCAGCGGCATATATCCGGATCGTAAAGGAAGTTGAACACGATTTTTTGAGTGCGGTGCAAAAAAATCTTCGTGCCAGATTGTTTTTAAATCCCTTGCAAACCGCAAGGATGTTGCTGGATGAGGATTTTTCCAGAAGTGACCGTATGTCCCAGTTGCTGGATATTCATTTCTATAACAGTATTTCGCTCGTTGACAGAATAAAACTCAAAGATATTCACATCACTCCTCCCCCTCGTATAACAGGAAAATATCAGAAAGATAAGGGGGGATTTTCAGCGAGTAAATACAATGAAAGTGAAACGTACAAGATTCCTGTGCTCACGATCAATGCCACTTGCCTCAATACCGGCCATCCGTGGGAGTTTACCGGTTCATGGGTCGGAGAGGCGGAACGTAAGGGTTTGTACAGCCGCGAACAAAATACCATTCACCTGTTGCCACAGTTGAGATTCGACGATACATACGATGATGACAAAGAGCGCAAGAATGAAAGTTGGCAGAATAACACCTTGAACACAATATGGCTTTCCGATGCTGTTGCCGCGTCTGCCGCTGTGCCAGGATTATTTCCTCCCTTGCCTATTCATGAGTTATACCGGATTAGCAAAAAAGACGATTTCGTGGTTGAGTTATGCGATGGCGGCGTTTTTGATAATCAAGGGCTGGTTGCACTGCTGTCGGCGCACTGTACCTGTCTCTTCGCCAGCGATGCAACAGGGCAGTTTGTGGATGAAAGCCTGCTATCGACAAGCATGGTTAGCATTGTTCAACGTGCCAATGCGGTGATGATGGAGCGTATTCGCGGCTATGGTTTTTTTGATCTGGGTTTGCGTCCGGAAGTTTTCAATAAATTGCCTGCAACTGACCCCTTGAATAAAGAGATATATTTTGTACAGGACAGTGCATATACGCACTTGCGCGAAGTCGCTGCCAATGGTGTCGTATTGCCCGGCCCGGGTGACAAGGAGGGCGGTATGGTTTACTGCCTTTCAGGTATGCGTACTGATCTGGATTCTTTCAGTGACATGGAAGCTTGCACTTTGATGTACCAAGCCTATTCGCTGGCAAAGGATAAGCTGCGTAATTTTTGTCCAGAATGCGGACAGGGTTCACCAAAAGTTCAGCAGTGGACTTTCCTGGAGATTGCTGACGTGATTAAAAATGACCAGTCACGTCTAGCAAAACATCTTGCAGTCGCAAAGCAGATGTTGTTTAAAACATTTCGTCTCGCACCTGTCAAATCCTGGGCATTGGCATCCGTACCTATTGCGCTAGTTCTTTACTGCCTATATATCAATTGGTTTACCAGCATCAAAATTCCTCTGCCAGGTTTTACTGTGGGTGAGCTTTTCGTGTATGCACTTATTTCAGTTGTCGTAATGCAAGTGTTTAATGCAAAGGTGAGAGTATGGCTTAAGAAAATACGCTTGTTACGCAAATTTACCCAAAACTGGATTTTCCTTGCGGCTGTTACTGTAATATCAGCGCTCGCATGGTTAGTGGTGTTTGTCCATCTTTGCATTTTTAATCCTCTTTTCCTGAAAGTGGGCAAGTTGAAACGCTCGTGAAGCGTTGCCGCTGAAAAATTCTACAGTGAAGTAAGACGCTTGACTCTGCCCCTAGGGGCAAGGTTTAAATTACTGTCCTCAACATAACGAAGGGGCTAGTTCATGAATACAGCAGATTTCAAAGACAGTACAGTATTAATCACCGGGGCCTCATTTGGCATTGGTGAGGCGTTTGCCTATTATCTGGCGAGTTTGGGTGCCAATCTGGTTTTAACCGCCAGGTCGGCAGATAAGCTCAGGAAAATTGCGGATGAGCTTAAACAAAAATATGCGGTATCCGTGTATGTATTTCCAGCCGATCTCAATAACAACGCAGCACCCCGGCAAATTTTTGATCAGATAAAAGCTGCCGGTATAAGCGTCGATGTGCTGATCAATAACGCCGGTTTCGGCAAATTTACATATTTTCATGCGGAGGATGTTGAGATATACCAGCAGATGTTGACGGTGAACATCAATGCGCTGATGCGCTTAACTTACCTGTTCCTCCCAGGCATGCTCGCACGAGGTAACGGCGGGGTGATCAATGTGGCATCAACTGCTGCGTTTCAGCCTGTGCCTTACATCGCGGTTTACAGCGCATCCAAATCATTCGTTCTAAATTTCACTGAAGCGCTGGCAGGCGAGTATTCGGAAAAGGGCTTGCGCTTCTTGGCGCTTTGTCCCGGCAGTACCGATACCAATTTCATGGCGGTCGCCAACCCCGGGTTTGATACGTCGGAAGAGCGTTTCGCAACACCTGAAGCAGTGGTGAAATCGTGTATTAACGCATTTGTAAAAGGTCGTAAATATCATGTGCCCGGGGCGATGAATTATTTGTTGTCATTGTTGCCCAGATTCTTTCCGCGTTTTGTTGCAATCAAAATTGTGGGTAATATGTTCAAGGGGCGGGTTGCAGCATATTCTGTGTAGCCATGTTAATAAATTGAGATAAATTTCGGTTGTAGGAGCGCAGATTTCTGCGCGAATTTTCAAAAAGCAATCGCGCAAAAAACTGCGCTCCAACGCTAAATAATAAGCAGCCTCATTTTGCCGAAATACCCAGCTCGGTATACAGCTTGACCACCAGTGCGCGCAGTTCGCTAAGCTCGGCTTCCAGCTTGGCAACGTTGGACTTGAGCGCGGCAATTTCACCCACTGTTATGTCGCTTGAGGGAGTAGTCAAGTTGGCACTGGCGGTTATATGTTCTTCAATGACCGTTGCGCCGGAGAGCAGATGTACCCAGCGGCTTTCGCGCGAGCCGGGCTGGCGCGGCAGCTCAAGCACCAGACCACCCTCTGCTCGCTCGGCGAGTTCGGCCAAAAAACTTTCGACTGCAGAAATGTCTGCGAATTTGTGCAGCCTGTCGCAATTGATGCGCAACTCGCCAGCGGTCTGCGGGCCGCGCAGCATCAGCATGGTGAGCAATGCGGTGGATTGTGTAGGGATGTGCAGCACCTTTTCGAGGTTGTGCCCGTAGCGCGCGGCCCTGCCACCGCTTGTTTCCACAATCAGCGACAAAGCCCGCAGGCTGTCCAGCGCGGACTGTACTTCTTCTTCCATTGCTTCAATCACCGGATCGCGACTGCTTTTCTGGTTGCAGCCGGACACAAGCGTATTCAGCGTTAGCGGGTAACTGTCGGGCACTGTGCGCTGCTTTTCGGCGAGTACGCCGAGAACGCGGGTTTCGAGGAGGGAGAGGAGGGGTAGGGACATGGTTGGTTATTTGTAAGGATTATAAAATTCTTGTTAGAAGCCGTGCAGGGATTGTATGTGGATGGGTTAGCAGGGTCAACTGATGCGGGTAAAAGGGATGTTTGTGTGGCTATAGAGCAGTGTTTTAATCTTGGATTATTGACAACTAGTTTCCATATATGTAAACTGGTTGTCAATATTTGCGATGGGGAAATTTGTGGCCTGAGATCTTTTTGAAGTTTGGCTATATATAATCAGGAGTGACTATGACAAAAAAACACAACAGCAAGGCGGCTGTATTGACCGAGATTATGCTTGCGGTGTTTCGAGTCAACGGACGCCTGCTGGAAAAGGGAGATCAACTGGTGGCGCCGCTTGGTCTTACCAGCGCACGCTGGCAGGTGCTGGGAGCGGTGACACGTGCGGGCAAACCTATCACTGCTCCGCAAGTGGCAGAGGCTATGGGAATGACAAGACAAGGGGCACAAAAGCAGCTTAATAAGATGGGAAAAGAGGGCTTTTTTGAAATACGATCTAATCCGCGACATGCACGATCGCCGCTCTATGCGCCGACTTTAAAAGCGAATAAAACGATTGACGAGACGATGGCGCTGAATGCGCTATGGGCAAATGCACTCGCTGCGAACCTTGCCTTGGCTGACATAAAAAATACCTTGCAAATACTCAACACCATCTATGAACTTCTCGATTCACCTGTGCCAACGAAAGGAGCAAAAAAATGAGGCCCATTTTTCACGCCATTGCTGGCACCATCGCGATGTTAATTATTTTTAGTTTCTGGATATCCACTTTGATTGCGGAACTCTTTCTCGACTATGTGGCAGTCGCCGCAGTCAAGCATGCCATAGTTTACGGCCTCTTTGTATTGGTGCCGTTCATGGCGGCCACTGGCGGCTCAGGTTTTTCGCTAGGCAAATCGCGTCAATGTTTGCTTGTAGAGAAGAAGAAAAAACGCATGAAGATGATAGGCATGAATGGCTTGCTGGTATTGATTCCTGCTGCAGTTTTTCTCAACAGTAAGGCCTCTGCTGCAGAGTTCGACACAATATTTTATGCTGTGCAGGTGTTGGAGCTGGGCATCGGTGTTGCGCAATTGACGCTGATGAGTATGAACTTCCGCGACGGACTCAAGCTGGCAGGCAGGCTACATCCGCCTGAAAATAAATAATCGATTTTCTAACCGGGAGGAGTTATGAAAAACACTGCAAGAATGCTGCACATCGTTGGCCTTGTCATGTTCCTGGCAGGCATCTTGCCGTCAATTGTTATGAACGCAGTTGTCGGAATCAGCACCGATGCTGTGCTTATCTATCATCAGCGGCTTTTTGTGTCGGCGATCACCTGGGGGTTGACGATTCCGGGTATGTGGGTACTGCTCGTTGCAGGTAGTCTGACCCTGTTCACCAGAAAGTACCGCCTTATTGAGCAACGATGGCTAATTGCAAAACTCGTGCTAGCCACCTTGATCCTCATAAACGGCACCTTCATCCTCGCGCCTTTGGTCAGTCAGGTAACCGCTATTGCCGAGCAAAGCGCATTGCAGGGTAAAATTTTACCGGCATATATGCCACTCAAAACAACAGAGGATATGTATGGAATAGCTAATTTTCTAATGCTTGCGATTGCTTTTCTTCTCGCTATGTATAGGCCGAGTTTTAGGCGTGCAGAGTAAAGTTTTCAATTATTTCGGTTGTTCCACTTGGCTTGTCCATTAGGGACAAGCAAAAAATGACATATATGTTCTTGAAGTTTGCTCACGTGCTTGGTGCCATACTCATCGTTTGCGGGTTAATCAGCATATGGTTTTTCAATTTGTATTCACACCCAAATAACACTTTTGTCATAATTGACAATTAACGTGCTCTCGCATACAGTTCTTGCAGCTTATACATCTACACGCGCACGGTGTGGGGCAAGTAGTGTGGCCACCAACAGAAGAATGATGCAAGATTCGATACGGCATTTTGGCAAGCAACTTGCCGCAAAACTTTTTTTAGAAAAGGAAAGTTCATGCAGAAGAATATTGTTTTTTTTGTACATGGCATCGGGCAACATGCAACAGGATGGAGCCGTGCCGCTGACGGTCCCATCGTCGCGCTCAACAATGCAATGAAGCTTTATCCAAATTGTTTTCCAGCCGGGAAAAATCTGGAAGACTATTTGGAATTAGTTGAAATTCGCTATGACGATATCTTCGATAAAGTATTGGATACCTGGCAGGATTTAGGCAAGTCCATTCCAATGAATTCCGGGTTTAACTGGGTCGATTCCATGCGCGACCTGTTTACCTCGGTAAATGGAAACAAGGAGCTGTTTCTGCGCTATGGCGGGGACGTATTGCTGTATTGCGGTTTTGATCTTGTCGCTCGCGCCGTCAGATTGCGGGTTAATTCGGTGATTGCAACAAAAATTTATCAGGCACACCTCGCCGCAGCGAGCACTCCCGGCCAGTTGCCGCTAATGTCCGTCATAGCACATTCGTTGGGTACCACCGTAGCGCAGGACGCGTTATATCAACTCGCAAATGCAAAGTGGGACGACGACATCGCGGCGGTATCGGCACAGCGACCCGAACTGAATATCACCTCGCACTTAAACAAAAGCGACCAAAAAGATTACCAGGCTGTAATCGAAGGAGCAAAGCAAAATCCTGACAAGCCCATACCGGTTGATCTCGATACGCTGTTCCTTGTGGCCAACACTGTTCCCCTTCTTAAGCGAACGGGCGAATATGCATTGCAGAGAACAGCAAGCGGCGGGTTTGACTGCGGCAGTGTCTACAATGTCAATCACCTATGGGACCCGGTCAGCAAGATTTGCGGCGGTCTGGCTATCGATAACCCGCGCAATCACTGGAGCTGGAGCAATATTAAAATCGGTCATGTTCACGATGCCAACATACACGGTTATGGGCATTACCTTTCCAATCCGGCAGTTCATGGCCTGATCTTCAGTAAACTAATGGAATCAACCTTTACCGACACATGTTACGACAGCGCCCAGGCGATTGCGCAACAAGCAGCGTGGCAGGGTTTTGGCGGGCAATTGTCCAGCCTTGAAGAGCAAGCCCGGAAAAAGTTGGAGGAGCAAATGAGTTCGATTTCCACAGGCATCGGTAGCGGCATTGAAAAATTGCGTAACGCTGTAGAGGCAATGGCTAAACTGAAGGCGGGTGTGTGATGAGTAAAATTTTATATACCATCCTCATTACCCTGCTTCTGGTTGGTGCATGCAGTGCTGCCGAACTGCAGGAAGATCGTCTGTTTGCGTGTGGTAAAACATTTGAAATTTCTCCCGAGCTACAGCCTTCAGCATTAATGGCTGCTACTGCTGCAGAATTTGATGCAAAACGGTTTGATCTTGTCTACAGACGTTTCGTCCAACTTTTTGAATCCACACTTCTCACAGCAGAGAAGAATGAACCCGATGTAAGTAAATTTATCATTGGCATCACTCGCACTAAAGATTTGGAAGCGAAGTATTACAATGTGTCGCACAATCCAATCAGAAAAGAAGAGGTGTTTTTTTCAGCCACCGGTAATGAGATTCTGGTGAAGTGTGACAGCATCCCATCGCATTTTGCAGATATGGCGGCAGTTTCACTGATGACGCGCTGGGTACGCGGGCAAGAGATATTGCCGGAACTCAAACAGCGTTCGAGTTTTGTGGCCCATCAATCACTGGCCCATGAGGCATTGCTATACAGCGGTTTGCCCATGTGGCCGTGGGAGTTGTGGGCTAATGGTAAACGCCTGGGCAAGGATGATTGGGAGCCTTTATTTAAAACACAACTGGTGCTCATGCGTCCTACTGCCGGAGTTGGCATAGACACGCGAAATGGAATAGCAGGAAATTTGAATGTAAGTGTTGGCATAGAGCCGCTGGGTTTTGTCCGCTATCAAAGCGACAAGTACAATGCGTGGTGGGGCGCATCGCTGCTGGTAACTAGCAGCACCAGTTCAGGTACAGGCGTAGGCGGTTTGCTGCGCTGGAATAACTACGTGCTCGGTATGACGCATCACGAAGCAAATTTGACAGGCGAACCCGCTGGCAACTATGTTTTTGTCGGTGTAGAACTCTATGACATGTTCAACAAAAAGCGTGACGATTTCAATGAATGGAAACAATTGCAACAAAAGCGCGTATCAGATTTGATGTCGCAAGTGCATTGAGCAGATTTCGTTTGACGGGCAAGAGCAAGCAGGGTAGGCCGCATTATTTTTGCTAGCGGTATTTGCAAGGATTTTAATTTTCAGGCCATGCCCGCATTGCCAGTTTCGCCAGACGCTTTAGTTCAACCTCTTTGGCGCCATCCCGCGCTTGCACCGACATCCCCTGACTGACCATTGCGTAGAACGCCGCGAGTGAGGCAGTATCGGTCTTGCTTGCCAACTCGCCTGACTTTCGCGCGGCTTCAAGCCGTGTGTAAAGAGTCTTTTGGGCCGCTTTTCTGAAACTCGTGATTTCCGCTGCCAGCTTCTGGTTGTCAGGCGAGGCTTGCAGCTCTGCGGATGAAATCATGCAGCCCGGTGCATGATCTGATTCGCAGAATTGTTTGGCCGCTGCCAGCAGAGCGAGCTCAACGGCCTTCCGGGCACTTATTTTTTCATCGAATAAACTACTCATGAAACCGGTATGTTTTGTCAGGTATAGATTGATCGCCTCCCTGTACAAGTCTACCTTTGAGCCAAATGCTGCATAGAGGCTGGGCGGGGAGATGCCCATTGTTTGGGTAAGTTGTGGGATTGAAGTTCCGTCAAAGCCGTGACGCCAGAATAAATCCAGCGCGGCGGACAGGGCCAGGTCGCGGTCGAAATTGCGCGGGCGTCCGGCGCTGCGTTTGGCGGATGGAGTGGCTTGTTTCATGAGTATATTGTAGCAGGCATTACATAATTTGTTGACGTTATGCTATTTTTGGACATATTATGTAGTCAGCACTACATAATTTCTTGTCGAAACTTTGCTTGGTGTGCTCTGGTCACGAGTTGACTGCTGTTTAAAAATTTTATACTTAATGGGAGTTTACGCATGATTATTCTTTACACGATGCAGAGCGTCAGCCCGAATATCCGCAAAATCACCATGATGCTGGAAGAGACGAGTTTGCCT
>Ga0315281_10013681_pt1 | contig 10965 bp, 6 predicted proteins | sample YL17G07_0_MG_FD_204540 | JGI IMG/M metagenome (GOLD analysis project Ga0315281, IMG submission 204540) | Sediment microbial communities from Yellowstone Lake, YNP, Wyoming, USA - YL17G07_0 | ecosystem: Environmental > Aquatic > Freshwater > Lake > Sediment | place: USA: Wyoming | collected... | reverse complement strand
GATTGAGGTGAGGGTGATCGGAAAGCTATCGTTCTCGATTTTAGCCCCCTCATCCCAACCTTCCCCCGCCAGGGGGGAAGGAGTATAAGGTAACCCCGTAGCAAGCTACGGGGAATTGTCAAGTTAAAATGTAAAAACCATTGCAATATTTCCCAAAACCGTTATACTCATATTGGCGGTTTACCCGTTAATTATTATGGGCGACAGTTGCGATGAAACAGAAAATTCTACTAATTATTGCGGCGTGTTTGATATTCAATAATTTTGCAGCGATGGGCAATGTTGAAGCTGCCGTTAACACCTCGTCTCCGTCCGTTCAATCCTCCGCCTTTCAACTGGTTTCATTCGCGCGTGTGCCTTTTGCGATAATGAGCGGCGTTGTTGAAGGTATCCCGTTTTTTCCTGAATACAGGCAGCCGGCAAAAAAGCAAAGCCAGAGCAACAATTCTCAAGACAACTGGTATCTGTTTTTTATTGATAGAAATACGGGATTGAAAGGCGTCCCGCAAACAAATAATCCCGAGAAGGCCGTAACAACCGTTGCCCGGGCAACGGTTTGTGATGCCGGGATGACGGGCGTTAAATTATTTTCCGACCGAACAGGACTGTTTTGTCTATTTCTACTGGCGTATCTCGTTATACTCTCAAGGAGTAACCTGCCTTGGGAGATAACCGATCGGTTGTTTAGAACAGCCCGGCCATGCTAAAAACATGACCGGGCTTTTTAATTTCGCTGAGGCAGGCATGAATATCAAAAAAATTCTATCGGTCGTTACAGCGGCGTGTTTCACTTTTTCATTTGTTTTCGGTGAAACGCTTCACGCCGCCCTTGATGCGCCGGCTGATGCCGGGAGGGCGTTGCCGGCGCTGGAAGATTTCGTTATTCCGCAGAGTTGCGGCCGGATTACGGACAGTAAATTGTTTGGCAGTAAGCAGGTGGTAGTCAACATCCAGGACTTGCATTGCCACCCTGAAGTACAGCGCAACATTTCAAAGATACTTTCCGCGCTTGACAAAAAGTACGGACTTAAGAATGTATATGTGGAAGGCGGTTACGGGAATATCAATACATCTTGGATATGCGATGTCAAAGACAAACAAGTCAAGAAAGAAATCATGGAAGGCCTTATCGACCGCGGGAGGTTAACGGGCAGTGAATACTACTCGGCTGTTTCAAACAGGCCGGAATTGCTTAAAGGCATAGAAGACGAGAGGGTGCATAAGGCCAATATAGTCAGGTTGGGGAAGATATTAGAAAAGAAGCGGTATTTTGAGGAAAAACTCAAGCTATTCGATAAAGATCTTGAGTTTATGAAAATAAAATATTTCAGCTCAAGACGAAACCGGAACTTTAATAAGTTGATCGAAGAGCATAAAGCAGGAAGAATAACCACTGAGAAATACTATGCGCTCTTGAGCAGATACGTAAAGAAGATCAACGAAGACCCTGATAGATATAACAATATATTCACCATCAGCATGGAGAACTATCCGAATATCAGCGCCTACCTTGAACTAAACCGGATACAAAGCGAGTTAAAGTACCGGAGGATATCGCGGCAGTTGCAGGAGTTCATGCAGTCCGTGAAATCGAGAATACCCTACGGCGTTTACAATTCATTGCTTGAAAAAACCGACAATTTCACCAAGATGGACGAATTTTATATCTATCTGGCCCGGCTTGCGAAAGGATATAATTTTGATCTTGACAATAACTTCCCGGACTTAAAGAGATTTTTCGAATATGCGGAAAAAAGCAGGAAACTCAACCCGATAAACCTGATAGAGGAAGAAAAGCGGCTGGTAGAGGAAATAAGGATAGGGTTTTCACGTGACATAAGCGAGCTTGAGGTATCCTTTCTTTCGGATTTTTACGGGTATTTCAAAGATTATCTGGGGAACACGTTATCGGCGAACGATTATAAATATTTTGTACAAAGATTCGACAAATTCAAATCTGTATGGAATAAATACGCGTTTAACAACGGTATTTCCGGACTGAACGAAGATTTCAAGCTGTTTGATGACTTCTATAAAACAAACTGTAAAAGGAACGAGTGTTTCCTGGGAAATATAGCGGAGATCAACAGTTCCGGGCAGAGAACAGGAGATCGGGAGTTCAGAGACAGGGCGCCGGCCAGTGAAGACGCAAGCTCTAACACCGCGATTTCAGGGTTGATTAAGAACTCTGAAATCGTGGTAGTTGTGACGGGCGGTTTTCATACGGAAGGCCTCAAAGGATTACTGCGGGACAAAAAGATATCGTATCTTTGCGTAACCCCCGGCGTAACCCGGGATACCGGCGCATCGGGTGCCATCTATACGGAATTGGCAAAACGGCAGGCAAGGCTGTTTGGTTCGCAGGCTCTTGCGCTGGCGTTAAGTTCTCTTGACGCCAAAGTGATTTCCGTTACGAAAAACGAAATAATCGTAGAGCTTGAGGGTGAAAGAGTAACATTAACGCGGAACGGCGAAAACAGGTTTGAACTGCCCGGAAAATGGCAAGAAATACTGGCGCTTGGGAACAAGTTGCCAGATAAGGCAGCGATAGAGGCCGGGGTAAACGAGGGGCTGGGTATAGCCTCTAAAATAGAGTTATTTGTCAATCCGGCGCTAAGCACTGAATTAATATATCAGTTGGCGAAACATTTTTCACAATGGGAAGCACGGGAAGGAATTTATAGCGGTAACGGTTTAATCTGGTCCATCGCGAGCAATTCCAGGGTGCAGGAAATTATCGGCGCAAGAGAGAATATACCAACGGACGAGTTGGGCCGGCTTTCCGATTTTATCCAGGAAGCAATTAGAAACCATGCGCTAAACCAGGAGAAACTGTCCGTAATTTCAAAGGACAGCGCTCTTGTCGATGCAATTGTCAGCGTGCCGGGAATGCAAACCTTTATTGGGTCGTTGAGTGAAGGTAAAGAACATGTTTCTCAAATGACGCTCGGTGAAACCATAAAGAATTATGTGAAGGCGCATCCGGTTGCAAGAGCCATATATGAGCGGAACATCCTTGGGCTGGGCAGGGGGCTGGTAATCGCCTGGATTTCGATATCGCTTGGCGAACGCGGGTCGCCGAGGGCGGAGTTGGAGCGGATAGCTGCGGCGATCGCGTTAAAGGTCGGGGGAGACGAAACGGAATTAAACGCTTTCATAGACGCCCATAAACCCGAAGGGATGAGCCGCGGCGCATGGGCGGCAAGCGATGTGCGCAAGGGGCTTGCGGGCGGGTTGCGGCAAATCGAAGACACCGTAGTACGAATGCTTCCCGACACCGGCTGGACGAACCTGCTTGACAACAAAACCATCGCAAATGCCATCGTAAGGGCCCATTTCGAATATAACCTCGGCATTCTCATCAAAACAACCCTCGTCAACATCGGCAGGATATTTACTGGAAACAAGCTGATATCATACCATTTGTTGCTGACAAACAATGCGCCGGCCAGTTCCCGGGATATTTTGAAAAATGTTTTATATTTTGAATCCAAGTTTGATGATTCAAACGAGGACGTTCGGGATACGGCGGCAAATGTGACTGGAACGGTGTATGCTGAACTGGTGCATCAGGGCAAGGAAATTAACCTTGCGTCTCTTGAAACGAAAGTCAATGATCGGAATTGGATGATACGGGAGGCGGCAATAAAGGTGCTGGGGCCGGTGTATGCCGAGATGCTGCGGCAGGGAAAAGGCATTAACCTTTCACTGATTGAGGCAGGGCTTAAAGATCTTGATGAGCACGTCCAGGTTGCGGCTCAAAAAGCGATGGGGCAGGTATATGTTGAGCAGGTGCGGCAGGGAAATGATATTAACCTTTCGCGCCTTGAGCTAAGGCTAGGCCACCCTTCCGGCGACATTCGAACAGCGTCAGCGGGAGCGTTAGGGCCGGTGTACGCCGAGATGGTACGGCAGGGAAAAAATGTTAACCTTTCGCGCCTTGATCAGAGGTTTAATGACAGCGAAGAGAGAGTCGTAACTACCGCGGGAAATGCAATTGGAACGATATATGTTGAATTGATGCGTCAACGAAAAGAAATTAATTTTTCGCGCATAATAACGATGCTCGGAAATAATGATGGGAATATGCGAACGGCAGCGGCGCTGATAACGGGGGCGGTGTATGCCGAGATGCTGCGTCAGGGAGAAAATGTTGACCTTTCACGTCTCGAAGCGAAGCTTAACGACAATGTCTTGTCCGTTCGATACGCGGCAGTAAAAGCGGCAGGGCAGGTGTATGCCGAGATGGCGCGTCAGGACAAGGAAATCAATCTTGCGCCGCTTGAATCGAAGATTAATGATTCTTCGGGATACGTTCGAGATTTGGCTGCGGACGTGCTGGGAGCGACGTATGTTGAGATGTTGCGTCAGGGAAAAGACATTGGCATTGCATCCCTTGAAGCGAAACTTAACGGTTCCGATATCGAGGCCAGAAGGGCCGCGGTAACAGTGATTGGGGCGGTGTATGTTGAGCAGATGCGCCAGGGGAATGACATCAGCATTTCATCCCTTGAAACGAAACTCAACGATTCTGACGACGCCGTAAAAAGGGTTGCCATAAGAGTGATCCGGCGTGTATATGCCCAGATGGTACGGTATGGAAAAGACATCAGCAAGGCGCCCCATGAAGCTATACCGGGGGGATCTGACGAAGTTGCCCGAACTGAGCCGGCAAATCCCACGCTAGCGGTTATTTCAATGCTTGCTCAGGAATTAGCAGAAGACGTGCGATCTGTGCAGTTAGAAAATGAGGATATCAATAAATATACATTGTGGAATACAAACGGCTTGCCGTATGAAAGAAAAGTAGTGGATAGATATTTTAATGATAATAACCCCCTTGGATTTGTAGAAGCAGTAAAGAAAAAAGCGAAAGAGACGATAGAAAATGGTTTTGAATATACTGACCGGGAAGCTTGCTGGTATGCTTATGTGGGGGCCAAATTAAACGGAATAGGCACACCGTATGAAGATTTTAATGAACGCGTAAACGAACTTGGAAAATTCGACGCTAAACATCCGGGATATTTCAGGAATTTATTCTCTAAGGCCGGCACGCTAAGAAGTTTGGAGGTAAGCACCAACGAAATCAGGATTCTGGACGTAAGCGGCGTAGACGTTAAAGTGTTTGACGCAAATCTTGCGTTATTGATGGGCGTAAAAGATAGAATAGATTCTCTTGACTGGATAGGGGAGTTTAGTTCAGTAAAGGCGTTTACAATAAAGAATCTGTATTTCCAAATGAAGAAAAGCCGTGCGATTGAAAGCGGGCAGCTAAAAGAGGGCGAACGGTTAAGCGTTGATTTATCGATCGACGAAGAAACGATGAAAGCGGAACTGCTGAAAGACAGGAAAGAGTTTTATAAGGCGGTATTTCGCATAGCGAAAGACCGTCTCGGGGACGGTCAAATAGGCGGGAAGAGCCTTGCATTGCTGCATGACCTGATAGTAAGCGATGTATTGATGGATGAGGCTCTGGTAAATGAGATGAAGTCTGCGGATGTTGAAAGAAAGATGCTGGCATTCAAGAACTTCTACGAGGATTACAAGAACCATCTCCCCAATTCTGTCGGGGCTGAAACGGACAAAATCAAGGGTTTGCCGGCCCTGCTGGCAAAAACCTCGAAAGGCGTCTATGAAGAGATAGGCAAGGCAAAAGCGGTGAGGAAGGCCGGCGCGGATTCCTATACGCTTATACCGCAGGGATTCTTAAGCGTATTCCGGGGACGCGCGGGAATGACAGACTGCTCGTTCGATATGGATAAAGGGCACCCCTTCACCAGGGCCATGCATGGGGACACGATATACTATTATGTGTATAAAGGCAAGGAACTTAAAGGCTATGTAGGGATGATGCGCACCAAGACGCCTGAAGGAAAGCAGGTGCTTGCGATCGACACGGTTAACTCCCCATCACTTGACGGTGTTGAACTGTTAACGAATTTATTTAAGGGATTGGATATGCTTGCCCGCGAAATGGGATGCATCGGGATCGCCCTGCCGGAAGATATGGGCCCGTCCTTTAATTTTGATAACGAAAAAACGATTAAACACATGGGGGTATATAAAGATGGTATTAAAATTAAATTGGCGCCGCTGCATGATGACTGGGAAATTTTTACTCAAGACTACGGGAAGGATAGGTATAACAGCATAGATGCATCGTCTAAATTCAAGCTGATAAATTTAAGTTCTACTGATAAGGATACGAGTGCGGGCGCCACCGGTAAAACCCCGATGACGCTCGGTGAAACCATAAAGAATTATGTGAAGGCTCATCCGGTTGCAAGAGCCCTGTATGAGCGGAATATGCTGGGGATAGGCAGGGGGCTGGTGATCGCCTGGATTTCGATATCGCTCGGCGAACGCGGGTCACCAAAGGCGGAGCTGGAGCAGATAGCGACGGCGATCGCGTTAAAGGCCAGGGGAGACGAAACGGGATTAACCGCTTTCATAGACGCCCATAAACCCGAAGGGATGAGCCGCGGGGCATGGGCGGCAAGCGATGTGCGCAGGGGGCTTGCGGGCGGGTTGCAGCATATCGAAGATATCGTAGTGCGAATGCTTCCCGACACGGGCTGGACGAACCTGCTTGACAACAAAACCATTGCGCGGGCCATTGTAAGAGTCCATTTCGGATATAACCTCGGCATTCTCATCAGAACAACACTCGTCAACATCGGCAGGATATTTACCGCAAACAAGCTGATATCATACGCATTGTTAGTAACAAACAATGCTTCCGGCAGGCTGGCGCTGAATATCTGGTTGATCATCTGGAAAGCGCCCGTAAACTCCACCAGGGCGCGTTCGCTGTGAACGACGGCTGTCGGGTACACGCCGTCCGGGTAGGCAAAATCGGGCACAAGACTTGCGATAGTCACGGCAACTTCCCTGCCGTCTACAAAAAGCAGCCCGCCGCACAACTGAAGCGCATCGTAGTGCTGCATCAGACGGCATACCATGCGGTACTCACCTGAAGCCGCCTGCCGCGAAAGGGGGGGAACGCGCCCGTCGGGTTCCCATCGCCGCATAAACCGGCTGACAACGTGCAGGTTATCCCGGTTCAATGTCTCATACCGGTAAGTGTAATGGCGCGAAAACCGGCGTATCAGATTCCGCTTCGGCGCGTACTGCTGCCCCGGTAAATTAACCAGGTCGCTCCGGCGGTAAATATAGTCGTAGCTGTCGCGCTCCGGATAAACCGCATATTGTTCCTTCGGCAGATGTTGCACATAAATGTCCGGGAAAGAACTGAATACCGCCGCCCACCCGTTGTCCCGACAGACCTGCGCCACCTGCGCCTGCATGGCGGCAAATCTTGCTCCCCACCCGGGATCGTCTATCCTGCCCGCCAGCATGAATGGCGGCAGAAACGCAATCTCGTTGTTCCGTACACTGAATACCAGAAGAAAATCTTTATGACGGCTGAACCGGTAATCGAAAAACTCCTGCCAGCCGAAAAGGTTATTAAAAACCTGGTCGGCTACGGCAGGCGGGCTGTTACGATACACCAGAGAAAATAACGGCCTGCTCTCGAGAGTGACCGGCAGCGAGTGCGGAAAATCGGGCATATCCATAAATTATGCCCCGATCAATCCCCTGATCTTTTCGACCAGCAGATCAATATCATATGGCTTGCTGATAAAACGTTTTGAATCTATTTGACCAATTTTTTCAATCACATCCTCAATAGGAACCGCTGTGGCAAAAATGACGGGTATAGTTGAAGTTCCGATCGAGAGTTTCAAATTTTCGTAGGTCTTTATACCGCCGCCCGCCGGCATCATAACATCGAGCATGATCAGGTTGGGCTTGATTTGGCGGGCCGTGTTCAGCGCCTGATATCCGTCGAAAGCAAGGAAGACGTCATAGCCATGTACGCGCAGTATCTCTGCCGTCGATTCAGCCAGGGTACGATCATCATCGACTACAAGAATTTTTCTTACCAATTTTAATCCTCACTACGGCGAACAGGGCATTACGAAACTACCCAATTATATAACCCGCATCACTACTGTCCCACACATTTTGTCATTCCCGCATGTCGTTAGCGGGAATCTATCATTATCGACGACAATTAATTTCCCTGGATTCCCGTTTTCACGGGAATGACACCTTTTTGAATTGAAATCGATTTGTGTGTTTTCCGTCGCAAAGTGCAATTTCTGCGGGACACCAGTGAACCCGCATATCTACCTGACTGGACTAACCAATTATGTACCCGCAAGAGCGGGTACTCCAATTGATAACAATCCAAGGAAGTCGTACCGGCGAGAGCCGGTACTTCATCATAACAATCCAAGGAAGTCGTACCTTCCAGGCACTCCGATGATAACAACATAAGGAAGTCGTAGGGCACGTTCCCCGAACGTGCCGAACTTTCAGTCGGACTGTTCGGGGAACAGTCCCTACAAAAGCACCTGAAATCAGCATGGGACATCCAAGCAGATAAGCAGATTATATAATTATAATTCTGTTATTGCAAATGTACGTTGCTGTTCGGGGGATTAACAAAGAACCCATCCTGTGATCAGGATGGGTTCTTCAATAAATGAGGGTATCTCGAGTGAAACCTCGAAAAACGCCTGTAACAGCATACTCGCAGGGATGGGGACTGTGCTATTTGGTATTAAGTTTCGTCAGGATCGAAGGAGTGTTCTTATAGTCCGCACCTTCTTCCTTGTACACGACCATGTAAAACTCGCAGGACAGGCAGTTGGCGTATTTCGTTGCAAAGGTTCCCTGCAGCTTACCGCCGCAGAGCGTACCGGCAATCGCCCAACATGCCCTGCCGGCGGCTTTCCCGCCGTTGATACCTTCAAGCTTGAACTCCATCGATGCGGGGCAAACACCCAGTTCCTTTACTTTCGCGCCGTTGCCTTCTCTGCCGCACTTCTTGAACTCCCAGCAATTTAACTTCGACATGTCCGTCCTCCTTTATTACTTCTACTTCTTACCTTACGCTCGCGCAACTATGCGTCACACAACGACAAACGCGTTCCGACAAAATATAGTTTGTCATGCAACGGTACTAATTATAATACACCTGAATTAATCTGTCAAGTGGTATTTGCAAGAGGTGTAAGTCTTTTGTAATTTGCCGCCAACCATGCTATAATTTAAGCATGTTTTTACCAACTACCGAACAAGAGATCAAGGCGCTGGGCTGGGACAGGCCGGATGTCGTCCTGGTCACCGGCGATGCCTATATCGACAGCCCTCATTTCGGCGTCGCCGTCATCGGGAAATACCTGATGCGGCACGGCTTCCGAACCGCCGTCATCGCCCAGCCTTCAACATTGGACGGACGGGACATCGCCCGCCTGGGCGAACCTAAGCTCTTCTGGGGGGTCAGCGGCGGATGTATAGACTCAATGGTGGCAAACTACACGGCCACGAAGAAATGGCGGCAGCAGGATGACTATACGCCGGGCGGCTGCAACGCGCGGCCGGACCGGGCGACGATCGCCTACACAAACCTTATCCGCCACCACTTTAAGAATACAAGGCCCGTCGTGCTCGGCGGCATCGAGGCATCGTTGCGCCGCATCGCACATTACGACTACTGGGATAACCGCATCCGGCGCTCGATCCTTTTTGACGCAAAAGCCGATATCATTGCCTACGGAATGGCGGAGAAGACGACCGTCGAACTGGCACGGGCATTTCGGGACGGCACGGATTGGAGAAACATCCCGGGTATCTGTTACATCGCCGCGGAACCGGTAAAGGAGTACAGCGTCCTCCCGCCGTTTGAAGAGACACGGGACAACACGCAGTCCTTCCGCAGTATGTTTTTGCGGTTTTCCGAAAATATCGATAATACATTAACGGGTTTTGTGCAGCGGCACGGCGAACGTTTCCTCATTCATACCCCTCCGCAGCCGCCATTGACGCCCGCCGAACTGGATGACGTCTACGCCATGGATTTCGAACGCGACGCCCATCCCTTTTATAAGACCGGCGAGATACGGGCCCTGGAGACAATCAAACAATCCATCACAACGCACCGGGGCTGTTTCGGCCAGTGCAATTTTTGCGCGATCGCCGCGCACCAGGGCAGGCGTATCGTTTCACGAAGCATGGACTCGATACTAAATGAAGCTGCCCGCCTGACAAAACTGCCCGGATTTAACGGCATCATTTATGACGTGGGCGGCGCCACGGCCAACATGTACGCCGCCGCCTGCGCCAGCGAGGCGATGTGCGCCCACCGCCATTGCCTGTTGCCGCAACCGTGCGAAAACCTGCGGTTCGGCCACAAAACCCAGATATCCCTCCTGCAAAAATTGTTGAAGATCCCCGGCATAAAGAAAGTCTTCATCGCGACGGGAATCCGGCACGACATGGTTGTCGCCGACCGGGAATACGGCGATAAATACGTGCACCAGCTGGTCAGCCACCACGTCTCGGGGCAGATAAAGCTTGCACCGGAACATTTCGACAACGATGTCCTGGCCCTCATGAACAAGCCTGCCATCAAGCCGCTGATGAAGTTCAAGGATATGTTCGACGCCGCCTGCCGGTCGCTCGGCAAGAAATACTTCATGACCTATTACCTTATCGCCGCCCACCCGGGCTGCACCGCCGCCCACATGCAAAAACTCCGGGATTTCTTTTGCGGCGGCCTCAAGGTTCTCCCGGAGCAGGTGCAGATATTTACACCGACGCCGGCAACGATCTCTACGATGATGTACCATTGCGGGACCGACCCGGCGGGCAACAAGATATTCCGCGAAATGGATATTAACGGGAAACAGCGCCAGAAAGATATCCTGAAAAAAGGCCAACCGCGAAGATTTCCCAACCGGCAACGGCGCCGCTACCGCTAACCACTGCATTTACCGGAACCGTCAGGTCATAGCAATCGCACTGAACCTCCGCGCAGCAAGCTGCGCGGTATCAATGGTAGAATGTTGTTCATCCTCTCCCTCGACGGGAGAGGATTGAGGTGAGGGTGAT
>Ga0315281_10013679_pt1 | contig 10965 bp, 12 predicted proteins | sample YL17G07_0_MG_FD_204540 | JGI IMG/M metagenome (GOLD analysis project Ga0315281, IMG submission 204540) | Sediment microbial communities from Yellowstone Lake, YNP, Wyoming, USA - YL17G07_0 | ecosystem: Environmental > Aquatic > Freshwater > Lake > Sediment | place: USA: Wyoming | collected... | reverse complement strand
TGAAGGCCCACGGGATTACGCGCACCATCCTCGCTCTTTCCTTCTGCGCCGCCGGCGCGCTCATGGCCGGATCGGCCGCGGCCGAAGGCGACGCCGCGGCGGGCGAGAAGGTGTTCAACAAGTGCAAGACTTGCCACAGCCTGGAAGCCGGCCAGAACAAGATCGGGCCGTCGCTCGCCGGTGTCATCGGTCGCGCCGCCGGCACGGTCGAAGGGTTTGCTTACTCCGACGCGATGAAGGCCTCGGGCGTGACCTGGAGCGAGGAGAACTTGATCACCTATCTGGCGAGTCCGAAGGACTTCGTCCCCGGTAACAAGATGACCTTCGCTGGCCTCAAGAAGGAAGCGGATATCGCCAACGTCATTGCCTACATCAAGCAGTCTGGCGCTCAGTAACGCCGAGGCCGATAGCGACGCGAGCCCGGCACCAAGCTTCGGCTGCCGGGCTCGCGGTGTCGCTTGATCCAGGTCAATGCGGCAAAGGCCCGGGGCGGGTAACCTAGCCACCATGGATGCCACCGTTCTACAGCGCTACGACCGCCCGGTGCCGCGCTATACCAGCTACCCCACCGCGCCCCATTTCAGTGCGCGCGTCGGCGCCGAGACCTATCGCCAGTGGTTGGCGGGGATCGGGCCGGGGGACGGCCTTTCGCTTTATCTCCACGTCCCCTTTTGCCACGAGATGTGCTGGTACTGCGGCTGCCACACCAAGGCCGTTCGGCAGTACGAGCCGGTCGGCAACTACGCCAAGATCCTACGCCAGGAGGCGGAACTTCTTGCGGCGGCCCTGCCGAAGGGGCCGCGCATCGCCCATCTGCACTGGGGTGGCGGCACGCCGACGATCCTCTCGGCCACCGATTTCGCGGCCGTGATGGACGCGCTGCATGAACGGTTCGCCTTCGCCGCCGATGCCGAACTGGCGACCGAGTTGGATCCGCGCACGCTCGGCGCCGAAACGGTGGCGGTGCTGGCGCGTTGCGGCATCAATCGCGCCAGCCTTGGCGTGCAGGACTTCAACGAGGACGTGCAGCGCGCCGTCAATCGGTTGCAACCGTTCTCCGTCACCGAGGCGGCGGTGAGGCGCCTGCGCGACGCCGGCATCGCCCATATCAATTTCGACCTCATGTACGGCCTGCCGCTACAGAGCGTGGACGGCGTGCTGCGAACTGTTGACCTGGCGGCACAACTGCGGCCGAACCGGATCGCCCTCTTCGGCTATGCTCATGTGCCGTGGATGAAAACGCACCAGAAGATGATCGACGAAGCGGCGCTGCCGGACGGGCCGGAACGGCTGCGCCAGGCCGAGGCCGCCGCGGGGCGTCTGGTGGAACACGGCTACCGGCGCATCGGCCTCGACCATTTCGCCTTGCCCGACGATGCCCTGGCGCAGGCGCTTGCCGCCGGCCGCCTGCACCGCAATTTCCAGGGTTACACCACCGACCGGGCCGGGGTATTGCTCGGTCTGGGGGCGTCGGCCATCGGCTCGCTGGCGCCGGGTTATGTGCAGAATGCGGTGCCGTTGCGCGGCTATGCCAAGGCCATCGCTGCCGGTGAGTTTGCCGTCGTGCGCGGCTTGGCCTTGTCGCCCGACGACCGCCGCCGTCGCGCGGTGATCGAGCGGCTGATGTGCGATCTGACGGTGGACCTCGACCAAATCGGGCCGGCGTCGGATCAGGGCTTTGCCGCCGAGCTTGCCGACCTGGGTGAGATGCGCCGCGACGGGCTGGTTGAAATCGAGGGCTCCCGCCTCACCATACCCGAGGAGCATCGGCTTCTGATCCGCACCGTCTGCGCCGTCTTCGACCGCTATTTGGCTAGTGGCGTGGCGCGCCATTCGCGGGCGGTCTGAAGAATCCCTTGAACCAAGTGAAGCGGCTGGGGCAGTTTGACGGGCGAGACCGACCCCCGGAGCAGAAATCATGACCAAGCGTGCCGCCGCCGACAGTGTTAACGAGGAAGGCGCCAGTAAGCCGGGTCATCCCTTCGCGCCCTATGTGCAGGCCATCGGTCGTGGGCCGACCCTGTCGCGGGAATTGACCGAAGACGAAGCGACGACGGCCATGGGCATGATTCTGGACGGGCAGGCGGAGCCGATTCAGCTTGGCGCCTTTCTCATGGTCTTACGCTATCGCAAGGAAACGGCGATCGAGCTGGCCGGCTTCGCCCGGGCGGCGCGCGAGCGCTTTGTCGGTCGGGTGGCGGCGCACGCCGATCTCGACTGGCCGTCCTACGCCGACCGGCACAAGCAGCTGCCCTACTTCGTCTTGGCGGCGCTGCTGCTGGCGCAAAACGGCGTGCGCGTGATGATGCACGGCATCGCCGGATCGGGCGCGGCAACGACGCCCAAGGTGTTGACGGCGCTGGGCGTGCCCCAGTCGGCGACGCTGGGCGAGGCGGTGCGGCGCCTCGATGAGGCCAACTTCGCCTATGTGTCGCTGTCGAATTTTTGCCCGGGCCTGGATCGCCTGTTTGCCTTGCGGCCGCTCTTTGGACTGCGCTCGCCCGCCAATACCTTCTCGCGCGAGATCAATCCCTTGAACGCGCCCTGCCAGGTTCAGGGCATCTTCCATCCCACCTACATGGAAACTCACATCGAAACCGCGCGCTTGTTGGGGGGGCGCGACGCGGCCGTGTTCAAAGGCGGCGGCGGCGAGGTGCAGCGCAACCCTGAAAAACCATGCCGGGTGGCGCGCCTGACCGGCGGCGTGGCCTCGGAGGAAACCTGGGACGCGCTCACGCCCGAGCAGCGCTACCCCTGGCGCGACGAGCCGCTCGATCCGGCCCGTCTCTTGGCTTTGTGGCGTGGCGAGTGGAGCGCGCCGGAGCCGGAGGCGGCGGTGATCGGAACGGCGGCGATTGCGCTTGCCGTGTTGAAGCGCGCCGCGACCCCGGCTGCCGCGGATGCGCTGGCCGCCGAGCTTTGGCGGTCCCGGTCCCGCAACGCGCCGGGTCGTTAAATCGGCTGGCTAGGCCGCCGCCCGCACCTGATCGAGGATGATCTCCACCATGGCCGGATCGGGGCCGATGGCGCCGGCATAGTGAACGGCGTTGCCGCCCGGCGCCAGAGCGGCGCGGGCGTCGGCTTCGCCATGTGGCCCGGCGTCGGCAAAGAGGCCGACAGCGACGCAGGCTCGGCCCTCAATGGACCTGAGCGCCGCACCGACATCGGGTGCGTCATCGAGAAAGCCGGTGGCGACGGCGGCAAATTGTCGGTCGGCGGCCAGGCGCGCCGCCTGGGCCCTTGCCGCGTCGCGCGATTGGCGATCGCGCGGCGTGCCGTGGCCGATTAGCAACAGAACCGTCTCGGCCGCCGCCAATCCCTGACGGGCACAGGCTTGAGCGGCCCGGGCGGCGATGATTCGGGTCAAGTGCGGGCTCTCGCCCACGGGGCGGCAAAGGGTCAGGCGCGGATCGCGCAACGGGGCGCCGAGCGCGGCGGGAATGCCGTCATGCAGCACATAGCCAGCACTCATCAAGAACGGGACCAGATAGACACGCCCGGCGGGCATGGCCTGGAAAGCCGCCAACGGCGATGGCGCCCCCTTCAGACAACTGGCGGCGACGGCGGCAAAGAGGCCACGCGCCCGAATCGCGCTCGCGTGTTGCTCGGCGGCCCCAGGGGCGCCGCCAACGCCATGCGCCACCAGCAGCAGCCCGGCATGGGCCCAGGCCGCGTCAGTGACTGGTGCCGTCGGAGCGGGAGATCTTGTTGAAGACATTGTACTTGCCGAGCGGCTTCACCATCGGGATGCGTTTCACTTCCTGGAGCGTCACCGCATCATAGACGACAATGGCTCCGTCCATTTCGGCGATGCTGAGCAAGGCATAGCGCCCGTCGCGCGTGAATTCCACATGCGCGGCGGTCTTTCCCGGCGCTGGTTGAATATAAGCGACGATCTCCAGCGTTTCCTTGTCGATGACCTGCATGGTGTCGCGTTTTTCGCCGAATGAGGAATCGACCCAGGCGTAGCGCGAATTTTCGTGGCTGCGCATGAAAAAACCGGGGCCCAGCGTCGGAATGCGCTTGATCAGATGGAAATCCTGAAGGTCGATGATGCTGACGGCGGCCTCTTTCAGATTAGGCGTTGCCAGGACGCGCCGGCCCTGGCGCAGCCAGGAAATACCCGAGGCAAGGTGGGGCAGGCCGGGCAGGGGTAGTTCGGCGATCTCTTGCCGCACGTCCAATTGCACCGCCACCGTGCGCCCGCTGTCGCGCATCGAGCCGATGACGAGGCTGTAGGACGGGTCGATGAAAAAATCGTCGAGCGGCTCCTTGAGGAAAATGCGGCGAATGGGGAAGCGGCCTGTCTTCCCGGCCACCGCCTCGACCATGCCTTCCTCGTAGCTATGCACCAGGCCGGAGTAGTTGGGCGGCGGATTGACCGCATACGAGACTTCCCACAGCTCTGGCGCATCCTTCAAGGCGACGATGAAGCTCTGGCGGGGTGCCGCCTGATAGACGGCACTGACCCGCGACCCCTTCTTGGTCTGCCAGTCGGCCGTCGGAATCACCGTCAGGGGAGAGAGGTCATGGGCATCCAGCATGACGAGGCTATTGGGAAGATAATTGGCGACGGCAACGACCGCTCCATCGTCGGAAAGAGCGATATTCCGCGAATTGATGCCGGCCCGGACCTCGGCCACGGTGGTGAGGCCCCAGAGGTCGTATTTCGTCACCCAACCGTCGCGCGACATGAAATAGACGAAGCGCCCATCGGGAGAAAACTTGGGTCCGCCATGAAGGGCGAAGTGGCTTTGAAAGCGGGTCAACGGCTCGAAACTGTCGCCGTCGAGAATGGTAACGTGATGGTCGCCGCTTTCGACCACAACAAAGAGATTGAGGGGGTCGGCCTGGTATTGGGGGGCGGTGGGAAGGTCCGCGTCCGCCGTCACCACCGTTCGGCTGGCGGCGATTTCGGCCATGTCCCAGTGCGGCAGTTCGGGCAGCGGCGTGTAAACATAGTCGGCCATCGCCGCCACACTGATGGCGTCGAGGAGCGCGCCGAAGGCGGGCATCTGGGTATTAGCGCGGCCCTCGGCGATGACCGTGACGGCGTCCGTTTTCTTGAGGCGCTCCAGGTTTTCGGGCAGCAGGGCCGGACCCATGCCGCCCAGACGATCGGCGCCGTGACAGGAGGCGCAGTGCTGGGCATAGAGGGCGGTCGGCTCCCCGGCCATGGCCGGCCCGGTCGCGAGCCACAGCGCGGCGGCAAGCAGAATACTACTCGGCCGCCGTGTCATGCCGTTTGCTGGCGCTGTAGGGGGTAAGCTCAAGCCGAGGCGCTCCGGCGACGCCGATCTCGCGATCAGACAGGTAACAGGCCGGGTCTTCCTGCCAGGGATCGCCGGTCAATTGCAGCGCCCGCACCCTGGTATTGCCGCCGCAGATGTCGAAATAACCGCAAGCCCCGCAGCGACCCTTGATGGCGCGGGGCCGGGCCTTGAGGCCGGCCATGATGGGATCGGAGACGTCGTTCCAGATGGCCGAGAACGCACGCTGGCGAACATTGCCGAGATCGTAGTGCCACCAGAAAGTATCGGGATGCACGTTGCCCAGGTTGTCGATATTGGCGACGTTGACGCCCGAGGCGTTGCCGCCCCAGGCGGCGAGCTTGGCGCGCAGATGCGCCTCGCGTTCCGGAAAGCGCTCGCGGGCCCACAGCAGGAAATAGGCGCCATCGGCGTCGTTGTTGCCGGTGACGAAATCCTTGGCCACACCGCGCTGGGCATAGTCCCAGCAGCGCTCGAAGATCAGGTTCATGGCCTGGCGCGTGGTGCGATGATAGGCGTCGTCTTCCCGAAAACGATTGCCGCGCCCGGCATAGACCAGATGCGACAGGTAGAACTTGTCGAAATCCTCGCGCTCGACCAAGTCGAGAAGGGCCGGCAGCGATTCGACCGTATGCTCGGTCATGGTGAAACGCAGGCCCACCTTGATGTTCCGCTCGCGGCAATGGCGCATGCCGGCCAAGGCTGCCTCGTAGGCGCCCTGCTGGCGGCGAAAGCGGTCGTGAACCTCGCCGATGCCGTCGAGGCTGACGCCGACATAATCATAGCCGACGGCGGCAATGCGCTGGCTCATGGCGGCATCGATCAAGGTGCCGTTGCTGGAGAGGCCGACATAGAAACCCATTTCCTTGGCCCGCCGGGAAATGTCGAAGATATCGGGGCGCAGCAGCGGCTCGCCGCCCGATAGAATCAAGACCGGCACGCCGAAACGCTTCAGGTCGTCCATGACCGCGTAGATTTCCTCGGTCGAAAGCTCGCCTGGAAAATCCACATCCGCAGACAGCGAATAGCAGTGCTTGCAATTGAGGTTGCAACGCCGAATCAGATTCCAGATCACCACCGGCCCGCTGGGCCGCACCTGGCGTGCCGGCGTCGGCTCGATGATTTCGCGCATGAACTGGCTGAGGCGGAACATGGGGCGTCCTATCCGGCGATCCTGAGGCCGGTTTTCTTGAGAATGCGGGTGCTGTAGAGCACGGCATGGCCGCGATCGGCGCCGCCCAGAAGGGCGGCGATGTCGGCAACCTTGGCCTCGACCTCGGCCTTCGTTTTTCCGTGCACCATGGCAAACAGATTATAGGGCCAAAGCGGCGACTGTCGCGGCCGACGATAACAATGACTGACGAAATCGAGCCCCCCCACCCGCCGGCCGATCTCGTCCACCTGCTCGTCGGGCAGGTTCCAGACCGACATGCCGTTGGCGCCATAGCCCAGCGCGTAATGGTTCGGCACGGCGCCGATGCGCCGGATGATGCCGTCGTCGAGCATTCGGCGCAGCCGGGCCATGATCGCGCCGGCGTCGAGGCCGGTGACCTCGGCCACGGACCGATAGGGCATGGGCGTCAGCGGCAGCCCGGCTTGGGTCGCGGCGACGATGGCGCGGTCGGCGGCGTCGAGCGGCAGGGCAGGGTTAATGGCGGTCATGCCTCGAGCTTCAACTCCAGGAAATACTCGTCGAGCTTTGGAAAATTAAACACCTCGAGCCCGGTCGCCGCGTTGATCTCGCTCAATACCTCGGGCAGGCGCTCGGGGCGCTCCGTCGCCACTACGAACCACATATTGAGTTCATGGTCCCGGGCATAGTTATGCGCCACCTCGGGAAAGCCGTTGACGATGGCGGCCACCTCATCGAAGCGCGAAGGCGGCGCCGCCAGCGCCGCCAGGGTTACCGCCCCGCCCAGGCGCTCGGCGTCATAGAGGGGCCCGAACCGGCTGAGGGTGCCTTGCGCCAGCATGGCCGCGAGCCGTGCGATCAGTTCATCCTCGGAAAGATCGAGGCGCGTTGCCGCCTCGGCGAAGGGCCGTTCCGAAACGGGAAACCCCCCTTGCAGGCCGTTGATGATGCGGCGATCGGTTTCGTCCATCAGGCGGCGCTCTCCGCGTCGGTGGCTTGCGCTCCGGCATAGCGGGCGCCCCGCTGCTTGAAGGCCCGCCGGCTGAACAGAATGGCGCGGGGGTAATCGGCCAGACCTGCCGCTACGCCGGCCTCCTCGATCTGTTTCAGCACGGTCTCGCGGCTGCGGCCATGGATCATGCAAAAGAGGTTATAGGGCCACTCTGGCGGCCGCCGCTCGCGGCGGTAGGCGAGCGTGACATAGGGCAGCACCGCCAGCTTGCGCCCGGCCATGTCGGCGATGCCGTGCGGCGCCTCCCAGACCACCATGGCGTTGGCGCGATAGCCCAGTTCGCGGTGCCGGACGACGACGCCGAAACGAGCGATGACACCGGTGGCGGACAATCGATTGAGGCGGGCCAGCACGTCGGCTTCCTCGAGTCCGATCCGCTCGCCCACGGCGGCAAAGGGGTGCTGGGTCAGCGGCAGGCCGTCCTCGATGGCGGCCAACAGGCGGCGGTCGGTTGGGGTCAGGTCCATTGCAGAGGGAATCCCAGATCGAGGCGATAGGCCTCCACCAGTGGCAGGTCGAGAACCGACAGGCCGGTGCGGGTCTCGATTTCGTCCAGCACGGCATGGACGCGCTCTTGGTCGGGCGCTGTCACCACGAACCACAGGTTATAGGCGTGCTCGCGTTCGTAGTTGTGGTTGACCTCGCCATAGGACGTGACCATGGCCGCGACCTCGTCAAGGCGATCCTCTGGCACGGCCAAGGCGGCAAGGGTGCTGGCGCCGGCCTGGCGCGGCGCCAACACCGCGCCGATCCGGCTCACGGCCCCGCGCTCGCCGAGCGTGCGCAAGGCGTCGATGATCTCGTTTTCGCCAACGCCCAGTCGGCCGGCGATCTCGGCATAGGGGCGCGCAGTCAGGGGAAAGCCGCGCTGAAACTCGTCCAAGAGACGCCGCTCCAGCGCCGAGAGGGAGGCTGGAGAAAGGGCGGGGGATCGGTCCACGGGCGGCGCCTTCTATTGGCCGATTCGTGCCGCGCGGGCGGTGAAGAAGATGCCGCTTGGCTTGTCGGCCGGCAAGGTGGCGCGGACGGAGAAATCACGGGTATCGTAAACGAGCACGCGGTCGTCGTCGCGCGCCGAGACCCAAGCCTGGTCGCCGCGCGGCGTGAACTCGATATGCAATACCGCCCGGCCCGGCGTCAGGTCGCGCACGACTTTGAGCGTGGCCACGTCCACCACCTGCACGACACCGTTTTCGGGATGGGCAAAATTGACCCACACTTGGCGGCCGTCGGGATTGGTGACGGCGAAAACCGGTTGGCCCTGCAACTTTATGCGCGCGACCTCGCGCCAACTGTCCTTTTCCACCACCAGCAGCTCGTGCCGCCCGACCGCCGGCAGGAACAGATAATTGCCGGCCGCCGCCCAGCCCTCGAAATGCGGCATTTTGTAAACCGGCAGCGGCTCCTCGCCGCGACCGTAACCGTCAAGAATGCGCCTGACGCCAGCATCCAGAGCCCAGAGATCGAGCAGGGCGACCCCGTCCTCGCCGAACAAGCCGGCGAGATAATATCGCCCGTCGGGGGTGATCATGCCGTCGTAGGGGAGCCGGCCGACTTTCCCGAACTTGCGCAGCGTCGGCGCCCGCGGATCGGTGGCGTCGGCGACCCAGATCTCGCCCGCGTCATAGAGCGAGAAAACGAAACGATTGCCCGGCGCGTCCACCAAGCCAACGACCTTGGACAGGGCCTTGGCCCCCCCATAGGTCGCCGGAATCTCGGCCAGTGGTTCCAGGCTGTCGGCGGCAAAGAGGCGCACGCCGCCGGGCTCGTAGTTGGCGACGGCGATGACGCGGCCATCGGCTGAAATCGCGCCGCCAATGGCGTTGCCGGCCTGGACGATGCGCTTGACGAGGCAGTGGGTGAGCAGGTCCACCTTGCTCAAGCCGCCGTCGCGGCCGAAGACGAAGGCAAACCGCGCGTCGCGCGAAAAGACGACCGAGGCATGGGATAGGTCGCCAAGACCGCCGACGCCGGCAAGGATCGTATCGCCACTGGTCTCGACGATCTGAATACTGCCGGCCGCCCGTTCGACGACAACGCCGAGATCGCCGGTGCCGCGCCAATTTCCGGCGCCGGGCGCGACACAGGCGGCGAGCATCAGGGCCAGAACGAGTGCGGGCGCCGCAAGGCGCATCGGTAGCCGATAGTTACGGGGCATCGCCTAAACCCTCATCGCCAATGCCTTGCATCAACCGTCGCGCCAGCCACAAGGCCTCGCCGGCAGCGATCTCGAAGCCCCAGGGCGGCATGGGTGTCCCCTTGACGCCATTCAGCATCACCTCGGCCAGGGCCTCGGCGGATTTGCCGGCGAGCGCCGACGGCAACAGCGCGGGTCCAAGGCCGCCCTTCAGCGTCAAACCGTGGCACGAGCCGCAGTCCTGGCGCAACCGATAGAGGAGTTCCTGTTGGCGTGCCACCGGTGGCTCGTCCGCCGCGACGGGCGCGGGGGCAAGAATGAGGCCGAGGGCTAGAACAGAGCCAAGGGTTCTAGGCATTGCCGCTGCGTTGGTCGCGCCGTGTGACTGATGAAAGAGTATCGGTCAGCATACCCCACGATTCGGCCAGTGCGACAACCCGCCCGATGACGATCAGCACCGGCGCGACCAGGCCTTCGGCGCCAGCGATTTGGGCCAGGGTTGCGAGCGTGGCACGGCAGACCTTCTGTTTCGGCGTCGTACCGGCGGTAATGGCGGCGGCCGGCGTGTCGGCGGCGAGACCGGCCGCTATCAGCCGGGCACTGATTTCCGGCAGGTTGGCGAGGCCCATATAGACGACCAGCGTTGTATCCGGGTCGGCGAGGCTGGCCCAGTTGAGATCCAGGTCGCCGTCGTCGCGACCATGGCCGGTGACAAAGCGCACCCCGCTGGCGACGCCGCGATGGGTCAGGGGAATGCCGGCAGCGGCGGCGCAGCCGGCGGCGGCGGTGATGCCCGGCACGACCTCGACGCGGATGCCCTGTTGGGCCAGATAAGCCGCTTCTTCGCTGCCGCGGCCGAAAGTGAAAGGATCGCCACCCTTGAGGCGCACGACCCGGCGTCCGGCCCGGGCCAGGCGCGCCAGCAGGTCGTTGATCTCATCTTGTTTCAGGGTGTGGTCGCCATGCGCCTTGCCGACATAGATGCGGGCGGTGCCGGTCGGGACCAGGGCCAGGACGTCCGGCGAGACCAGCCGGTCATAGACCACGACATCGGCCTCGCCCAGCAGGCGCAGTGCCTTGACGGTCAGCAGGTCGGGATCGCCCGGTCCCGCGCCGACCAAGCACACGACCCCGCAACTATCGCTTGGCGTGTGCATGGGCATGCCGCCTCGGGTTTCGTTTGGGGGATGATTGGGGTGAGAGCAAGGGTGGGGAGCCGGGTTGCGCCCAGCCCCCCACGTTCTTGGTCAGTAGATGTCGTGCTGCGTGTTGTAGACGTTGAACTTGCCGGTCGGCGTGATCAGGCGCGGATCCTTGATGACTTGTTTCAATTTCCGCGTCTTGTCGTCAACCACGACGATGGCCGATTCCTGAGTCTTGCCGTTCCAGACCGAGAACCAGACCTCCGTGCCGT
>Ga0315281_10013677_pt1 | contig 10966 bp, 13 predicted proteins | sample YL17G07_0_MG_FD_204540 | JGI IMG/M metagenome (GOLD analysis project Ga0315281, IMG submission 204540) | Sediment microbial communities from Yellowstone Lake, YNP, Wyoming, USA - YL17G07_0 | ecosystem: Environmental > Aquatic > Freshwater > Lake > Sediment | place: USA: Wyoming | collected... | reverse complement strand
TGATGGGAGCATTTCAAATGAAAGACTCAATGGGTGCGTTTTTCGGAATCACTTTATTTTGCGTCGGAGTCGTTGCCGTTGTTATGGGCGTATGGGGAATTTTCTCAGACAGCGGCGTGGTCGGGGGATTCTTGGTATTCGGCGGCGGTGCGGCGGCGCTCTCCGGCGCGCGTTTTGCCAGTATGGTGTCGAATCCCCAAAGGGAAATTCCGACCGTCGGCAACTATTTGTTTGCGCTGTGCTTTATCGTTTCTGTGTTCATTCTCATCATTGGGCTAACAGGCATTTTCTCCAACACATTTACCAGTTTGTATTTGATGCTGGTGGCATTTGCCGGCGCGGCGATTTCGGCGTGGTCGGTGGTGCGGCGCAGTCGGCTCGGATGAGTTCGACGGATGGCGACAGCTAACCTCAGCCGCACCAGGATGCCAAAATCGCAGCACCGTCGGCGGACTGCGATTTTTCAGGGTTATCTGCTGGCGGCGATCGTTCTCTTTGCAATTCTAGCTGTGCTCGCTCACACGGTTGCCTATTTTACTTTCGACGTGACGATTACGCGCGAGGTACAGGAATTCAGAGTGAGTTGGTTGCATTATGTTTTTGAGGGAGAAGAACGATAAAAATGAAACGCATAATTGGAATTGTCCTCATTGTCATTGCCGCGATCAGTTTGCTTGTTAGTCTCTCGGGCTTGATTCAGATTTGGACGATGCGCCAACCAGTGGCCGATGCGGCAGTTGCTGGGGCAGACCTGTTCGCTGAAACCCTTGACACGACGAGCGATGCGCTCCGGGTCGTCTCCAATAGTTTGCAGAGCGCGAGCGATATAGTCACAACGATTGAGCGCACATCGCTGTCGGTCGCGCAGACGATGAGCACGACTCGCACGACGGTTGGCTCCTTTGCAAATCTGATGGGCAAGGACTTGCCAACCTCGACAGACGCTACACGCACGGCGCTCAAGTCTGCGCAGTCGAGCGCCGTCGTCGTAGATAGGGTGCTGACGACGTTGTCCAGGATTCCGCTCATCAACATCCAATACAATCCCGATGTGCCACTGAATGTCGCGCTGGGCAACGTTGCTTCAAGTCTGGACAACCTACCGCCAACGTTCAGCGCGATCGAGGGAAACCTGAATACCACCGGCAATAGTCTGGATCAAGTGGTCACGGACTTGAATGAGCTGCCCAAGACAACCCAGCAGGTGCAGCGGAATATTGCCGATGCGCAAAAAGTGGTAACGCGGTATCAAAGCGAAGTGGACGGGCTGCAAAAACTGATCAAGCCGATCAAATCATCCCTCGCTATGGCGCTCACGGCAATAACGCTTGGTTTGACCTTCCTGGTTTTCTGGTTGGGCGCAATACAGGTGCAGGTGCTGCTGAAGGGACTGGAACTTCTCAGAGGCGGTCACAACACATAATCGAGGGTTGACCATGGCTGAGCCAGGACACGCAGGCGCAAATCCGTTCATCCCCTGGCGACGGAAAATCGATGAGGCAGGCGCGATTGTCGCGAAACCGTGGCGACGCTATCACGTCCAGTCTTCCAGGGGTTTATGATTGGCGCGGTGGTTATCTTCCTCCTCCTCGCAGTGCTGGTCTCGCTCACACGGTTGCTTATTTTGCTGTCGAAGACCGTAGATCCCGGGATCCCCGTAGGAATGCCGGAGCTAACCTGTCGAACGCGTTGTCATCAATAATACGACAACCCATTCGATGCTTTCACGACAAAAGGGAACGAGTCCAAATGATTCCCTTTTCAGTCAAAAGACGGTATACTGGATTGAGAGTCTTGCACCTACTGTTTTCTATCGCTCTATCGCTGGTGGTTTTCTCCGTGGTTTCCGTCTTTGCGAAAGCCGAGGTAGAATTGAGGCAGAAGTACCCGGAACCGGCTGAGGATCTGGACCAGATCATGATTCAGTGACGGAGTTGGCAAAGACCTTGGATATGAAAATCCAAAACACGAAGAGAGGAGATCATTATGGCATTGGCATCCCCGTCAGAGCCGAGCCAACTGCAGCCGGTTCAAGTTAAAGACTCTGTTATCAGCGCCCAACATTTGACGAAAAAGTTTGGTGATGAAACCGCAGTACAGGATGTCTCTTTTGACGTACCCCGCGCTTCCATCTTCGGTTTTATTGGGCCCAGTGGATCGGGAAAAACCACTACGGTCCGCTTATTGACGGGCGTCTACACACCTACGGATGGCCAAGTGCTTGTGTTCGATCGCAGTCCGGCCAAGTTCAGCCAGGGTGAGCGGGCACGCCTGGGCTATATGCCACAGCTTTTCGTGCTCTACCCCAACTTGACCGTCTGGGAAAACCTTAACTTTGCCGCTTCTCTGTATGGCATGGGCTTGTTCCGGGGAAAACGTCTGAAGAAGGCGTTGACCTTTGTAGAGTTGTACGAGCACCGTTCGAAGCTGGCCCGAAATATCTCGGGGGGGATGCTGCGGCGTCTCAGCCTGGCGGCCACTCTGGTTCACGACCCGCAACTGCTCTTCCTGGACGAGCCGACCGCTGGGATTGATCCCGTCTTGAGACGCAAGTTTTGGGATCATTTCCGGGAACTTAAAAACCAGGGACGCACGATATTTATCACCACCCAATACGTCAGCGAAGCCGACAACTGCGACCTGGTGGGTGTACAGAACAATGGGAAGTTGCTGCTGGTGGATACCCCGCGCGGTATACGGCATCACGCCTACGGCGGCGATATGGTTGATTTCCGCACTACACAGCCATTCGATTTTCAAGCCGAGGCTATGTTGCGCTCGCTGTCCTTCGTGCGGGCCAAAACCGTTCGCACGGGTTCCAACAGCATGCGCATCATCGTAGACCAGGCCAGCACCGCCACCCCCGAACTGATGGGATGGGCGCAGCAACAAAATATCCAGGTGCAGGCGGTGGAGGAGTATATGCCGTCCTTCGAAGATGTCTTTGTAGAGCTGGTGCGTCGGGAGGTGAGCCATGGGTAACTTTTTCCGAGGCATCATCCGGGCATCCTCTTTCTTTCGGAAGGAAATTTTTGAGATTTTGCGCCAGCCCCGGCTGGTCGCCACCCTTGTGCTGGGGCCGTTCTTAATCCTGTTCATCTTTGGAATTGGCTACCGTGCCCAGTCACGTACCTTGCGCACGCTGTTCGTAGTGCAGCCTAGCAGCCCCATCGCCGCCCAGGATGTCCAAGAGTATGGGAAATCTACGGGCTCGCTGCTCATCTATGCCGGGGTCACTGGCAACCAGAACGAAGCCCTTGACCAGCTGCAACGGGGACAAGTCGACCTGGTCATTGTGGAGCCCGGGGATGCCACGAGCACCATCAAGAACAACCAGCAGGCTGTTTTCACCCTGTATCACCACGAGATTGATCCCGTACAAGTAAGCTACATCAACTACCTGGGATGGCTCTACGCGGACGTGGTCAACCAACAGGTGCTGCGCTCCTTTGCCGTGCAGGGACAGAAGGACGCAGTCAACTTGCACACCAGCCTGCAAGAAGCCCATCAAAACGTATCTGCCATGCGCCAGGCCATGCAGAGCGGAGATGAAACGCTTGCTCAGCAAAAACAGCAGGGGTTAGCCAGCAACGTGGATGCCGTTTCCCAGGCGGTCGGCGTCAGCCTGGGTTTACTGGACAGTTTGCAGCAAACGAAGGGCACTAACGGAGGAAACGCCAACCCGGTGAAGAGTACGCTCACCGATCTGCGTCAAAACACCAACCAGCTTAGCGACAGCACAGGTACCAAGGACGAGCGGCTGGTGCGCCTTGATAAGATAGACAAAGACATCACCGACTTGGACGGCAAGCTGGCAGAATTCCAGAGCATTGACCCTTCCATCATCGTCAGCCCTTTCCGCAACGAGACGAAAAGCATAGCGAACGTCCAGCCTTCTATTTCGGATTTCTTCGCTCCGGCGGTACTGGCGCTCTTACTCCAGCACCTGGCAGTCACGTTCGCCGCCTTATCCATCGTGCGTGAGCGCGACGTGGGCACCATGGAGCTCTTCCGCGTTTCACCCTTATCGGCGGCGGAAGCCCTATTCGGCAAATACATCAGCTATATGGTGTTCGGCGGCGTGGTCGCAGCCATCCTATCCATCCTTTTAGTATTTGCCCTACACGTGCCCATGCTGGGTAACTGGTGGAATTTCACCCTGGTCATCGCCGCCGTGCTGTTTACCTCCCTGGGGATCGGCTTTGCTATTTCGATCGTTTCGCAAACCGATAGCCAGGCTGTGCAATACAGCATGATCATCTTGCTGGCCAGCGTCTTTTTCAGCGGATTCATCATGAGTCTGGATATGCTTTGGGAGCCAGTGAGAGTCATCTCCTGGCTGTTGCCCACTACCTATGGCACGCTCCTGTTGCGGGATATCGCCCTGCGTGGGATTGATCCAAACTGGGCGCTGCTGGGTGGCCTGATCGCCATCGGCTTGGTTCTGATGCTCATATCCTGGCGGCTAATGCGCCGTCTGATTGCATCGTCACAATGATGCTGTCTGTACCGTTTTGTTGTTTGTAGCACTGTTAAAAAAAGAACGCCGGAGCCAAAACAACCCCCGCGTTCTTAAAGCAATCAGGCAGGACTTTCATCCTGCCTGATCGGTAACGTATTCACAACTTGCCGCTAGTTTCTCTGAGAGAACAAATTCTTATTCTTCGTTGATGATGGCAGTAGAATCGTGAAAGCGTATTTCACCCGTGAGCATTAGCCCACTTTGGTGACGTTCGTTGCTTGGGGACCCTTGGGACTCTCTCCAATCGTGAATTCGACTTGGTCACCCTCATTCAGGCTGCGATAGCCATTGCCCGCATCCTGAATCTCGGAAAAGTGGACGAAGAGGTCTTTGCCTCCCTCATGGGCAATGAACCCATAACCCTTTCCCGCATTGAACCATTTAACCGTTCCGGTCACTCGATCAGCCATTTTCTTGGCTCCCTTCGTAGAAATTTTCCGGAACTAGCCAAACTGAGAAAAAGAAAAAGCACCTTGGCGCCGCATTCCTGACAGAGCCCTAGTGCTCGTCTAATTCAGAATTTGCTGTTCCGTACTGACTTCTAGTATACTCACATTGGCATTCTTGTCAAATCAAACTAGCCATTGCTAGAAATTGTGTTTGCTTATTTTGGCGAATTGTGCTATAGTAAAGCAGTAGAGACAAGTAAATATGGTCTATTTACGCCGCCCGAACCACATGACCGAGCGGCGTTCTATTTTCTCTGCTTCTTCAATGCGTATCATCCGCCAAAGACGTGGAGACGGATGGCGCACGATCTATTCACATGAAATGGCCAGGCCACGCACTGGACTTTTCCAACCGAAAGGAGATTCTCGAGTGGAATCGAAATTGTACGTAGGCAACCTGTCTTACAACGTGACCGAGGAACAACTGCGCGCGCTATTCAGCCAAGCCGGCGAGATCAAGGAAATCACGCTGATTATGGATCGTGACACGCAGCGTCCCAAGGGTTTTGGCTTTGTCGAAATGACCACGCAGGTGGAAGCCCAAAAGGCGATTGAAATGTTCAACGAGCATGAACTGGACGGTCGTCGCTTGGCGGTCAACTTTGCGCGGCCAAAGGAAGACCGCAGCGGCTCGCGGGGCGGCCAGCGGAAGCGCTACTAAACCAGGCGCCGGGCTATTCAAATTCACGTCGGCGCAATCCAGATTTCGACCGACTGCTGTTCGCGTCACTAACTCGTGCCGGTACGCTTTAAACCAAGCATCGCTGAGCAGTCGTTGGCTTAGCGATGCCCACTTTAGTCCAGAATCTTTTTACTTCCCAGCACGTTGTTGAAGTAACGTCAATCGGACTAGAAGACAAACTTATGATTCAGAATAAATGGTTCCGTTTCGGATTCACCCTCTTGGTGGTGAGCGTCGTGGCGGTGGCTGGCTATCTCTACTTGTTTCAGCCGCGGCAACCACCGACTTTTATTCCGATCAGCAAGCTTGGCCAAGATGTGCAATTAGGTACCGTGAAGAGAATCTCTGCAGATGGCACGACGATCAACGTAACGTATACCGATGGTACTACGGCGATGTCGGTCAAGGCGGCTGGAGACAGTGGCATCGAGGAAACCTTGAATAACTTGAATGTGTCCCTCAATCGAATCGCCGCTGTTGAGATCACGTATGAGAAACCATCGCAATGGGATGATATTCTGCCGATCCTCCTTGGATTCGTGCCGTTGATCTTTATTGGCGCGATGGTTTTCTTCTTCGTGCGCCGGGCGCAGAGCGGTAACAATCAGGTGCTCTCGTTTGGCAAATCGCGTGCCCGTAGGTCTTCCAGCGATAAACCGACGATCACCTTTGCCAACGTTGCCGGGGTGGACGAAGCGAAGCAGGAACTGCAAGAGGTCGTCGAGTTCCTGAAAGAGCCAGCCAAGTTCACTGCGCTTGGCGCGCGCATTCCGAGAGGTGTGCTGCTCATCGGCCCTCCGGGTACCGGCAAGACGCTGATGGCACGCGCAGTTGCGGGTGAGGCGAATGTGCCGTTCTTCTCCATTAGCGGCTCGGAATTTGTCGAGATGTTCGTCGGCGTGGGTGCGTCCCGAGTCCGCGACTTGTTCGCCACCGCGAAGAAGAACTCCCCCTGCATCGTCTTCGTGGATGAAATTGACGCGGTTGGGCGTCACCGCGGTGCGGGTCTGGGCGGCTCGCACGACGAACGTGAGCAGACGCTCAATCAGATTCTGGTCGAAATGGATGGGTTCGATACCAATACGAACGTCATCATCGTCGCCGCCACCAACCGCCCTGATATTCTCGATCCAGCGCTCTTGCGCCCTGGTCGTTTCGACCGGCGCGTGATCATTGATCCTCCTGATATGAACGGGCGTAAGCAGATTCTACAGGTTCACATCAAAGGCAAGCCCGTCTCCGACGAGGTTGATCTCGGAGCGGTGGCTAAACTAACTCCCGGCTTTTCTGGCGCGGATATCGAAAATCTGGTGAACGAGGCAGCGATCCTTGCGGCACGGCGCGAGAAAAAGGCGACGGGGATGGAGGAACTGCAAGAATCGATCGAAAAGGTGGTTGCCGGTCCCGAGCGTAAGAGCCGATTGATGCAACAAGAAGAGAAGCGCATCGTGGCGTATCATGAAGCCGGGCATGCCCTCGTCATGCAAATACTGCCAAACTGCGACCCCGTTTACAAGGTGTCGATTAACTCACGCGGTGCCGCACTCAGTTACACGATGCGCCTACCAGAAGATGATCGTTATCTGCAACGGCGTGCCAAGTTCATGGACGATCTCGCCGGTGTCTTCGGCGGACAGGCGGCTGAAGAGATCGTCTTTGGTGATACCACGACGGGCGCCGCGGATGATCTGGAGAGCGCGACGCATCTTGCCCGGGCAATGGTCACCCGGTACGGGATGAGCGATAAGCTCGGTCCGCGTACTTTTGGGGCGCACGAAGACATGATCTTCCTGGGCCGTGAGATTTCGGAGCGGCGAAATTACGGCGAAGAAGCCGCTCGGCAGATCGACGAGGAAATCAACCGGATTATTACAATCGCATATACGAAAGCCAAAGAAGTACTCGGTGCTTATCGCGATGTTTTGGACGCGATCGCCAATCGTTTGATTCTCGCGGAGAGTATTGACGGGGCTGAGTTGACGATGTTAGTTGGAAGATCAAAACTTGTTCCAATGCCTGCGCCTGTTCCAAGCAGTTGACCGGTAACAGGATGGATAATGAATCATGGTCTCAGCACGCGCTGATAAGCGGAGGTTCTCATGCAATTCCAAATTGGAGATAGGGTTGTGCACCCCGTGCATGGGGTGGGTATCATCAAGACCTTTTCGAAACAACTATTGTCTGGAGAGAAGGCACATGAGTACTACCAAGTAACTACCGGGACTGCCACGGTCTGGGTTCCGATCAATGCCGAAGGTTTCGCGGGGCTCCGAAAGATCGCACCGAAAGAGAGTCTCAATGAGTGTCGCAGATTGTTAAGGGGGCGTCCGGTTCCCCTTGACCAGGACCGTCAACTGCGGCAACTCGAAATCGCCAAGCGCCTGAAAGGGAGATTGCTCCCTGAGTTGTGTGGAACGGTACGGGATCTCAGGGCACGCAGCCGGCAAAAACCGCTGGGTATAACCGAAGATGATCTACTGCGAAAAATCTCCAAAGCCCTCTGTGACGAATGGGCAGCTGTGGATGGCGTGACCACCCAGACCGCACTTCACGAAATTGAATCTCTGCTCCAAGAGGGTCATTAGAAGTTGCTCCTCGAAAGGGGTGTTTGAAAATCGATTTGCCAAAGTCGCGCGCAGTAGAAAAATGCCTGTGCTCACCAAAAACCCCGTACGTATTTGTTCCAGTGACTTCTGATGAGTCATGCGACGCGCCGGTAATCATGATGTAACCTGTTGAGAACTGGGAACGCAATAATCTTTCCCTTTCGCACCTCTTTTTCCTCTGATGAAGTCCCCTCCGGAATTCTCTGCTTGATCCCCTGGTGTGGGCAAGCCTGGTTGAAGAACGCAACATATCCTTTGACCACCCGATACAAATGACTCTCCCCCAACACAAGGATGTGATCAAGGCATTCTCTCCGAACGCTGCCCAGGAATCTTTCGCAGATGGCGTTGGCTTTTGGCGCGCGGTGCGGGCGCGCTAAGCGCATATACTTTTGGATCGTGGCCGTGACGACCTTGATATCTAGTTTGAGGAGTTCGCCACGAATGCGTTCAGCACCCCCCAGCAAATTTTCCTTGGCCATTTGCTGAATCGAGCTGACCGTTTCGGTAGGCAACCTGGGACAACCGCCGCGGTTGCGCGATTTGAATTTCCAAAACAACCGAAAGCCTTGGCGATGCCAGCGCAATAAGGTTTCGGGTTTGTGGATGAGAAGCGTGTCCTTCCACTGTTGAACGCGACTGGCGAGAAGGACGAGCCAGAGGCGATCCGATTGCGTAAAGCGCGGTTTTCTGACTTGATGGTGCAGGATGAGGAGTTGTCGACGGAGGAGAGCGTTCTCGGCAACGAGTTGAGTTTTGCTTTGGGGAAGGTCAGCCGCTGTGGAAAGCGCAATCGAGTGGTGGATGGGTTAGGTGAGATGGAGGAAAGCCCGTTCGAGAGTCGAGACGAGACGGTTGAAGAACGGGCTGAGCCAGTTGAGAAAGTTGGGCATGGAGTGAGGCCTCTTGAAAGGCTATCAAAAACCATTTAGCAGAACAGATGTCCGGCTTGACAACCTAAATGAAAACGATTACAATCGAATTGTAAACGTTTTCAGGGGCTCGCAATTCTCGCTCGACAATGAGGTACAACCACATGATTTCACCGACGAGCCATGATGTGGCAAGGAAAGCCGGGGTCTCTGTTGCTACCGTGTCGCGCGTCCTGAATGATTTCCCTCACGTCAGTCAGCGCGCGCGACACAAGGTTTTGTCCGCGGTCAAAACGCTGAATTATCAGCCGAATCGCACCGCGCAACGCCTCCGCGCCGGCCGCAGTCATGTGATCGGGTTGATCATCTCCGATATCCAAAACCCCTTCTTCACCTCAGTCGTGCGCGGTATCGAAGACGTCGCCTATCAGCACGGCTATTCACTTGTCCTCTGCAATTCTGATGAAGACCCCGAAAAGGAAAAACTGTACGTCAACGTGATGCGCGCGGAAGAAGTGGCTGGGGTGATCCTCGCCAGCGCGTCGCAAGCCGATACCCACGTTGATGATCTGCTTACCTACAACATTCCAGTGGTGGCGATTGATCGCAAGATCGATCATCGCCCAATTGACACCGTGCTTGCTGCGAACATCGAAGGCGCGCGCGCGGCCGTGGCGCACCTGATTGAACTGGGACACCACTGCATCGGCTTTATCGGTTTGCCCCTGACGCGCACGCCCGGCAAGGAACGTTACGCCGGTTATCAAAGCGTGATGCGCGAACACAACCTGCCGACATCTCAGGATTTCATTCGCATCTCAGATGCCAAACAGCAGGGCGGGTACGAGAGCACACGCGATTTGATGGCGAGCCAACCCTGCATCACTGCATTCTTCGTCGCCAACAATTTGATGGCTCTCGGCGCGCTGACGGCAATTCGTGAACGCGGCTTGAGAATTCCGGAAGATATTTCGATTGTCGGTTTTGACGATATGCCCTGGGCGACGCTGCTGCAACCTCCGCTCACTGCCGTCGCACAGCCGACGTACGAACTAGGCAGAAAAGCCGGAGAATTGTTACTCGAGCGCCTGCAAAATCCACACAAGCCCGTGGCGAACGTGCAACTCGATACGATGCTGATTGTGCGCGGGTCGTCCGGGAAACCACGCGCATAATCGCACTGAGGAGTAGCCCGCCCAAATGCCCGTTACCGATTTCGCCGTTCGCGGCGTGATTACCGCCTTAATCACACCATTCGACGCGCAAGGCAAAGTAAACGAATCATCCCTTGAACGCCTGGTCGAGTTTCAGATTCGCGCCGGCGTCCACGGCTTGAGTCCGTGCGGCACCACTGGCGAAACCGCGCTGCTCACTCTTGAAGAGCGCCAACGCATCGCCGAAATTGTCGTCCGCGTTGCGAAAGGGCGCATCCCTGTTCTCGTGCAGACCGGCGCGGCAAGCACCGAAACGACCATCGCGCTCACGCGGCACGCGCAGAAAATCGGCGCGAGCGCGGCGACGGTAGTGACGCCATGGTACTTTCGCCTAAGCGATGACGCGCTGATTCAGCATTACGTCCGCGTCGCGGAGAGCGTTCCCGATTTTCCGATTTACCTCTACAACATTCCGCAATTGACCGGCAACAACCTTTCACCGACCGTCGTTCACGCGATTGCGGATCGTTGTCCAAACGTCGTCGGCTTGAAAGATAGTTGCGGCCTCCTCGCGCAGATCATAGACTCGGCGGGCGCGCGGGGCGGCAAGTTCAACGTCGCGATTGGAAGCGATGGCTTGCTGTTGTCGGCGGCAGTGGCGGGCATCGGCGCGGGGATTTC
>Ga0315281_10013676_pt1 | contig 10967 bp, 10 predicted proteins | sample YL17G07_0_MG_FD_204540 | JGI IMG/M metagenome (GOLD analysis project Ga0315281, IMG submission 204540) | Sediment microbial communities from Yellowstone Lake, YNP, Wyoming, USA - YL17G07_0 | ecosystem: Environmental > Aquatic > Freshwater > Lake > Sediment | place: USA: Wyoming | collected... | reverse complement strand
CCATGTTCGAGGTGAGCGTGTCCATCTTCTTCTTGTCGCGGTCGAGCCCCATCGCGAGCCAGCCCTGCTCCTCGAGCCAGAAGTCCTCGTTGAAGCGGCGCTTCAGCTCCGCGGCACGCTTGTGCAGCGTGTCGGCGTACGCGTAGTCGCCCAGCTCCGTCGCGAAGTGCGCACGCGCGATGAACGCGGCGTACACGTAACCCTGCACCTCACAGAGCGCGATAGGCGGCTCGGCGAGCCGACCGTCGGCGAAACGGCACGAATCGTGGGAGTCCTTCCACCCCTGGTTGCGCAAACCTCGATCACTCGTGCGCAGGTACTCGACGTAGCCGTCGCCGTCGCGGTCGCCGAAATCGTCGATCCAGCCGAGCGCCCGGTCGGCGGCGGGGAGTAACGCGTCGACCTCCGGACGCCGGTTTCCCCACCGGCGCAGCTCACCGAGCAGCATCACGAACAACGGCGTCGAGTCGATGCTGCCGTAGTAGATGCTGCCACCGCCGAGCGACATTTCGCTCGATTCGCCGAAGCGCATCTCGTGGAGGATCCGGCCCGGTTCCTCTTCGGTGATCGGGTTCACCTCGACGCCCTGGAAACGCGCCAGCGTCTGCAACGTTCCGAGCGCGAGGTCGGAGTCGACCATCATCGCCATCCACGACGTGAGCAGGCTGTCGCGACCGAACAACGTCATGAACCACGGCGCCCCCGCCGCGATGACGGTGCGATCGGGATGGTCGGGGTCGAAGAGACGAAGCGCTGCGAGATCCTCGGTGGACCGGTCGAGGAGCGCCGCGAAGTTGTCGTGGTCCGACGTGATCTTCGGCAGGTTGCGGCGCCACGCCTCCAGGCGGGTCGCCGGGGTCGACCGCTCGACGGGGCGCCCGCACAGGTAGCGGGGAGTCACGTCCTCGCGCTCGATGACGGGCGTGGCCTGGAGGCACACCGACCATTCCGCAGTGGCGGGGATGATCACTTCGAAGACGGCATGCGTCGGCGACAACTGCGGCTCGGACGAGAAGTCGAGGTGAGCGCCCCGCTCGACGCGGCCGCGCCGGTGTGACCAGCTCACGCGGCTGCCCTCGACGGTCGTCGACAGATCCCCGAGCGCCTCGACCCGGCCCTCCTTCACCTCGAAGAGGTTCGCGAAGTCGGCATCGATCAGGAACTCGAGCGAGCAGAACGCCGGCTCGAGCCCGTAGTTGCGTACCGTCACGTCCTCGCGCATCCCGCGCCCGACATAGCGGTTCCGGAACACCATCAAGTGCGAATCGGCCTGTCCGGACCGTGGAACGTCACGCAGCACGAACGCGGCGCTGAACGGATCGACGGTGGTCGCCGCCAGCGGCTCGGGCCACTGCCCGTTCACGCGCAGACGCAGCTCGGAGAGGAATCGCGTATCGCGGAAGAAGAGTCCGTGGGGGAAGCCGGGCACCATGTCGCCCGAAGGGAGGGAGATCGCGAACGCCAGCCCTTCGACGAGCGTCACGGCACCGCGATCGCCGCCAAGCGTCGCGCTCGCGGCGGTCGTCCACGGCTGAGACACGTTGATGCACGCTACCGCCGCTCGCGAGGGCCTCCGCTCATATGCTCCCCTGCGTGAGAATTGCGCAGATCGCGCCCCCCTGGTTCACGGTTCCGCCCGCCGGCTACGGCGGGATCGAGCTCGTGGTCGCGCTGGTCGCCGACGGCCTCGTCGAGCGCGGCCACGACGTCACCCTCTTCGCCAGCGGCGGTTCCCGCACGCTGGCAACGCTCGTGAGCCCGATGCCCGATCCACCCGATCCGGTGCTCCTCGGCAATGCATGGTTCGACGTGTTCCACGCTGCCTCCGCCTATCTCCAGATCGCCGACACCTTCGACGTCGTCCACGACCACAGCGGCATCACCGGGCCTGCCCTCGGTGCGATCCGCGGCGGGCGGCCTCCCGTCGTCCACACGCTGCACGGCCCGTGGACCGAGCCGAGCCGCCAGCTCTACGGGTTGCTCGACGAACACGTGCATCTCGTCGCGATCAGCGCCGCCCAGCGCGCCGACAACCCCGACGTCCGGTACGCAGGCGTCGTGCACAACGGCATCGACCTCGATCGGTACCCGTTCGTGGAGAAGAAGGACGACTACCTCGTCTACATCGGGCGAGCCAATCCCGACAAGGGGCCGGCGCTCGCGATCGAGGTGGCCCGGCGTGCCGGGCTGCCCCTCGCGATGGTCATCAAGAAGAACGAACCCTCCGAGCGGGTCTATTGGGACGAGGTCATCGCGCCGATGCTCCACGACGGCGTCGAGGTCTACGAAGCGATTTCCCATGAACGCAAGGTCGATCTCCTGGGTGGCGCGCGCGCCATGGTGTTTCCCATCCAGTGGCCCGAGCCCTTCGGCCTGGTCATGGTCGAGGCGATGGCGTGCGGCACGCCGGTGATCGCCTGCCCCGAGGGCGCCGCGGTCGAGATCGTCGACGACGGCACCACTGGATTCCTGCGCGCAACCGTCGACGGGCTCGTCGACGCGGTGGGCGAGGCGGCTCGCTGCTCACCCGCGGCGTGCCGCGAACGCGTCGACCGCAACTTCAGCGCCGAGGTCATGGTCGCCGGGTACGAGCGCGTCTACGAAGCCGTCACCCGCTCGTGAAGGGTTTCCACTACCGACGTAGTGCTAATACACTGCAGGGCATGTCCGCGGCCCCGCTGCTCGAGATCGACGACCTCCACGTCGCCGTGGAGGGCCACGAGATCTTGCGCGGGGTCACCCTGGCGGTCCGGGAAGGTGAGCTGCACGCCCTGATGGGGCCTAACGGCTCCGGGAAGTCCACGCTCGCCACGACCCTCCTCGCGAGCCCGGTCTACGAGGTCACCGCGGGCAGCATCCGTCTGCACGGCGACGACATCACCAAACTCCCCACCGACGAACGCGCCGGGCGCGGCCTCTTCCTCGGGTTCCAGCACCCTGAGGAGATCCCCGGGGTGAGCGTGCTGAACTTCCTGCGGGGGGCACTCGCAGCCCGCAAAGGCATTCCCGACCTGTCGATCCTCGAAGTACGGCTCGCGCTCATGGAGTGGACGAAGCGCCTGGGCATGGACGAGCGTTTCATGGAGCGTTACCTCAACGAGGGCTTCTCCGGTGGCGAGAAGAAGCGCAACGAGATCCTCCAGATGGCATTGATGGAACCCGACGTCGCGGTGCTCGACGAGACCGACAGCGGTCTCGACATCGACGCGCTCCGCAACGTCGCGCACGGCATCACCGAGATCCGCGGCGCGCGCCCCCAGCTCGGGATCCTCCTCATCACCCACTACCAACGAATCCTCGACTACCTCACCCCCGACGTCGTGCACGTGATGCTCGACGGCCGTATCGCCGCCACCGGAGGTCCCGAGCTGGCCGAGCGCATCGAGGCCGAGGGCTTCGAGAGCTTCCGCCAGGAAGCCCTGGCGTAGCGATGAACCCGACCGACCACGCCGGTCTCGATACCGCCCGCGTCCAGCGCGACTTCCCGATCCTGTCGCGCACGGTGAACGGAAAGCGGCTGGTGTACCTCGACTCCGCGTCGTCGTCGCAGAAGCCGCAATCGGTGCTCGACGCGATGGACGAGCAGTACCGCACGTACTACGCCAACATCCACCGCGGCGTCTACACGATCGCCGAGGAATCCACGGCCGCCTACGAGCACGCACGCGCAAAGGTCGCCCGTTTCCTCGGCGCCGCGGCCGCGAACGAGGTCGTCTTCACGAAGAACATCACCGAGGCGATCAACCTCTTCGCCCACTCGTGGGGGCGCACGAATCTCCGCGAAGGTGACGCCATCGTCGTCACCGAGATGGAGCACCACGCGAACATCGTCCCGTGGCACATGCTCTGCGCCGAGCTCGGCACCGAGCTGCGCTGGATCCCGATCGACCACGAGTTCCGCCTCGACCTCTCCGAGCTCGACCGTCTCCTCGACGGCGCCAAGCTCTTCGCGTTCACCGCGGTGTCGAACGTGCTCGGCACCGTCAACGACGTGCGCTTCCTCGCCGACGCCGCCCACGCAGCGGGAGCCACCGTGCTCGTCGACGCCGCGCAGGCCGCCCCGCACGGTTCGGTCGACGTGCAGGCATGGGACGCCGACGTCGTGGGGTTCACCGGGCACAAGATGCTCGGGCCGAGCGGGATCGGCGGCCTCTGGGCGCGTCCCGAGCTGCTCGAGGCGATGCCGCCGTTCCTCGGCGGCGGGGAGATGATTCTCGACGTGCGCAAGGACGGCTTCGTACCCAACGAAGTGCCCTGGAAGTTCGAGGCGGGCACGATGCCCATCGCCGAAGCTACCGGGCTCGCCGCCGCGATCGACTACCTCGAGATCCTCGGCACCGAGGCGATGCTCGAGCACGAGCGCCGGCTCACCGCCTACGCGCTCGACTCGCTGCACGATCGATTCGGCGATCGGATCCACGTCCACGGTCCGGCCGGTACCCAGATGCGCGGCGGGATCGTCTCCTTCGGGTTCGACCACATCCACGCCCACGACATCGCCCAGGTGCTCGACGAAGAGGCCGTCTGCGTACGCGCAAGTCATCACTGCGCGAAGCCGCTCATGCGCGTCCTCGGAGTACCTGCCAACACGCGCGCGTCGTTCTACGTCTACAACGACGAAGCCGACGTGGACACGCTCGTCGAAGCGCTCGAACGCGCCGAGAAATTCTTCGCCGTTTAGGCCCGCCCGTTTAGGCTCGCCCGTTTAGGCCCGCCCGATTAGGCCCGCCCGATTAGGCCCGCAAGGAGACCCGATGCCCGGCCTCGAAGATCTGTACCGAGAGATCATCCTCGACCACTATCGCGCGCCTCGCAATCGTGGTGAGCTGGCGGTCCCGCCTGCCCACAAGGTGGAGGGGTTCAACCCGCTGTGCGGCGACGAAGTCGTGCTCTACCTCGAGGTCGACGGCGACACCGTCACCGATCTCAAGATCGCCGGCCAGGGTTGCTCGATCAGCCAGGCGTCGACGTCGATGATGTCGGGCGCGGTCAAGGGGCTCCGGGTCGCCGAGGTCCGCCGGCTCATTCGCGCGTTCAAGGCCCTGATGTCGATCCACGAATCGAAGCTCGAGGGTGACGCCGACGGCGACGACATCCGCACAGAGCTCGAGGGGGTACGCCTCGGCGATCTCGAAGCGCTGCAGGGCGTCGTGAAGTTCCCGGTGAGGATCAAGTGCGCGACGTTGGCTTGGAACACCCTGCAGCAGGGCCTGGACGAGATCGAGTCTGGCGACGCAGCGACATGAAGACCGGGCGGTAGGGTGTGGAGCGACAAGGAGGCACTGACATGACGGGAACAACGAGTCGAGAACAACTCACCCGGGTGGTCGACGAGGCCCTCGTTCGTTTCCGCAGCCGCGATCTCGTCGCCAGCGCCGAAGTGCTCGACGTCCTCCTCGACCTCCGTCTGATGCTGCTCGACACTGAGGGGCTCGAGCAATTGCTCGAAGAACCCGCGCCGACGGCCGGTAGCGGGACCTCCCCGTTCGTCCGAGGTGCTCCGGGGTCGTGAGCGACCCGGTCATTCCTCCTGCTGAGATCACGACCGGTCCGGGGCGCGCCACGCGCCTCTGGATAGCTGCAGGCGTGCTTGCCTTCGTCGTCGTCGCTGCGGCATCGGGCGTGATCACCTTCTCCGACAGCAAAGACCAGATGGCCGCACCGGTCGGAACGCTGCTCGCGCCGACCACGATCGCCGGCGACAACCTCTCAGCCGACCTCGGGCAGGTGGCGCTGCGCGCCGCGGTGACCAAGGGCCAAGATCTCGCCGTGTTCGCCGCCCCCGACGACTCCGCGGCACCCGTCACCACGCTGTCGAAGCAGACCGTCTACAAGCTGCCTCGCACGTTGCTCTCGTTCGACCGGTACGGCCAGTGGCTGCACGTGTACCTGCCGACCCGTCCCAACGGCTCCACCGGCTGGATCAAGAGCTCCGATGTCGACCTGTCCGCGCCACTCGAATGGCAGATCCGCGTGAGCCTTGCCGACCATCACCTGTGGTTGTTCCACCGCGGCGCCGTCAACTTCCAGGCCGACGTGGCGATCGGCACGCCGCAGTACCCCACGCCGACGGGAACCTTCTACATCACCGACCCCATCGACCTGCACTCGCGACCGAACCTGGGCTACGGCGTCTTCGCCCTGGGCCTCTCCGGCCATTCCAACGCGCTCAACGAGTTCATGGGTGGCGACGGCCAGATCGCGATCCACGGCACCGGCAACCCGAGCGACATGGGTCGCAGCGTGTCGCACGGCTGCGTGCGCGTCCTCAACTCGACGATCGAACTCCTGTCGCAACTGCCGATCGGCACACCGGTCGTCATCGCCTGACGCCCCACGTTCCGTCTTGGCTCTATCGCCGGGCAGGATCGCCGGGCGGCGTCGGGCAATCAGAAACCGGGCGCCGCGAAGGGATCGTCGCGGGCCTCGTCCACGTCCACCGCGAGCTCCTCGATGCCGAGCTCTGCCGCCAGACCCTCGTAACCCGACTCTTCGAGTTTGTCCGCCAGCTCACGCCCGCCCTCGGCGACGACGCGGCCCGCCATGAGCACATGCACCCGATCGGGACGGAGTTCGGTCAGGAGGCGCACGTAGTGCGTGATCGCGAGCACGCCCAGCCCACGTTCCGTCGTCATTGCCTCGATCCGGCGAGCGACGTCGCGCAGCGCATCGACGTCGAGGCCGCTGTCGATCTCGTCGAGGATCGCAAAGCGCGGATCGAGCAACGCGAGCTGCAGCGTCTCGACTCTCTTCTGCTCACCGCCCGAGAACTCGACGTTGACACCCCGGTCGAGGAACTGCCGGTCAACGCCGAGGCGCGCCGCCTCGGATTCGATCGTCGCCGCGAGCCCGCCGTCGGCGTCGCGGCCCTGACCGCGGAGCGCCGCCGCGAGGAAGTCGACGAGACGCACGCCCGGTAGCTCCACGGGATACTGCAACGCGAGGAACAATCCACGCGCGGCGCGCTCGTGGGTGGGAAGACCGAGAATCTCCTCGCCGTCGATCGTCACCGAGCCGGCCGTGACCTCGTAGTCGGGCCGGCCCATCAGCACGTGCGACAACGTGGACTTGCCCGATCCGTTCGGCCCCATCAGCGCGTGCACTTCACCCGAGCCAGCCTCGAGATCGACCCCGCGCAGGATCTCGACGCCGCCGACCGCGGCGTGCAACCCGGAGATGCGCAACACGCTCATGGGAGGGTCACGATCACGTCGTCGCCGTCGACCCGCACGTCGTAGACCGGGACCGGCTTGGTCGCGGGGAGGCTCCGCGGCTCGCCGGTCTCGAGCGAAAAGGTCGAGCCGTGCTTGGGACACTCGATCTCGCGCTCGTCCTCCCACACGTCGCCTTGCGCGAGCGAGAAGTCGGCATGAGAACACCGATCGCCGATCACGTACCAGTCGTCGCCGATCCGTACCACGCACACGCGATGACCATCCACGTCGAAGCGCGCCGCGACGCCGGGCTGCACGTCGAGCGTCGAGCACACACGAACGTCAGGCACTGGCCCTCGCGACCGCATCCCGGTGCTCGATCTTCTCGATCACGCTTCGGCGCAGCGGTGCCACGAGTGACGGCAACGGCAGCCGCTCGAACACGTCGTCGAAGAAGCCGAGCACGATGAGCCGTTCCGCTTCTTCGGGCGGTACGCCTCGGGTGGCGAGGTAGTAGAGCTGCTCGTCGTCGAGGGGCCCCACGGTGCTCGCGTGAGAACAGCGCACGTCGTCGGCTTCGATCTCGAGGTTCGGTACCGACATCGCCTCCGCGCCCTCTGAGAGCACGAGATTGCGGTTGGTCTGGAACGCGGTGGCGCGCTGCGCACCCGGGCGAATGCGAACCAGCCCGGAGTAGACGGACTGCGCGCGGTCCTCCACCGCGCCCTTGAAGAGCAAGTCGCTTCGTGTGTGCGGCGCCGCGTGGTCCTGGAGGGTGCGGAAGTCGAGCATCTGCGATCCGTCGCCGAAGTAGACCGCCGTGAGATCGCTCTCGGCGCCTTCCCCCGCGAGCAGCGACTCGGTCCGGAGCCTCGCGTAGTAGCCGCCGAGCGCGACGGCCGACGATCGCAGTGATGCATCCCTGCCCACATGCGCGCGCTGTAGTGCGATCTGCCAGGTATGCGGACCGTGTTCCTGTACCGACACGTACCGCACGTGTGCGCCGTCACCGAGCACCAACTCCACCACCGCGTCGACGAAGTGGCCGGCGTGGGCATGATGACTGTCGGTGGATCCGAATCGGTCGAACACGGTGAACTCGGCGCCGTCACCGGCAACGACGAGCGTGTGGGGAAAGCTGGCGAGCCCCTCACCCTCGGACCAATGGAGCACCACGATCGGCTTGTCGACGACGACACCCGCGGGAACTTTGACCATCGCTCCACCCGCAAGGAACGCGTCGTGGAGCACCGTGAACGCGTCCGGCGACGCGTCGGAGCATGCGCCCAGCAGACCTTCGACGTCGGCACGATCGCAGGTCGCGAGACCGCATGCCTGCACGCCCTTCGCCGCGAGCGACTCGTCGAGCGAGTGGTGCACCACCCGGCCGTTGCGCACGACGACGAGGCCCGACCGCTCGCCGGCCTCGGCCGCCACCGGACCGCCGCCCGGCGCGAGCTCGTCTCCGGGCGCGCCGAGCTGCTCGGGGGGGACGGGACTGAATCGGTCGAGATCGAGCTCGTCGATCCGGCTGTAACGCCAGATCTCCTCGTCGGTGCTCGGCCAGCTCAGGTCGGCGAGTCGCTCCGACGCCGCCAACCGTCGCTCGGCGAGCCAATCGGGACCGGGTAGCGCTCGAGACGCATCGGGCGTGAACGTGCTCACTATCCGACTGCGCCCTCCATATTGAGCTCGATGAGACGCGAGAGCTCGACTGCGTACTCCATCGGCAACGTCTTGATGATCGGCTCGATGAAGCCGTTCACGATCATCGCGGTGGCCTGTTGCTCGGTAAGACCGCGACTCATCAGGTAGAAGATCTGGTCGTCACCCACCTTCGACACCGTTGCCTCGTGGCCGATGCGGGCATCCTTCTCGTCGACCTCCATGCGGGGCCACGTGTCGGACCGGCTGTGGTCGTCGAGGATCAGCGCGTCGCAGCGCACGTGGCTCTTCGAATGATGCGCGCCCGCTTCGACCTTCACGAGGCCGCGGTAGCTGGTGCGCCCGCCATCCTTCGCGATCGACTTCGAGTCGATGATCGACGTGGTCTCGGGCGCGGCGTGGGTCATCTTCGCACCCGCATCCTGATGTTGTCCCTCGCCCGCATAGGCGACCGACAGCACCTCGCCGTGCGCCTTCGGCCCGACCAGCACGACCGCCGGGTACTTCATGGTGAGCTTGGAACCGAGGTTGCCGTCGATCCACTCGACCGTCGCCTCGGTCTCGGCGCGCGCCCGTTTGGTGACCAGGTTGTAGACGTTCGGCGACCAGTTCTGGATCGTCGTGTAACGGATTCGCGATCCCGGCTTTGCGATGAGTTCGACCACCGCCGAGTGCAGCGAGTCGGTGGAGTACACGGGTGCCGAGCAACCCTCGACGTAGTGCACCGACGAGCCTTCGTCGGCAATGATCAGCGTCCGCTCGAACTGGCCGGCGTTCTCCGCGTTGATGCGGAAGTACGCCTGCAACGGCATCTCCACGTGCACGCCAGGCGGCACGTAGATGAAGCTCCCGCCACTCATCACGGAAGAGTTGAGGGCCGCGAACTTGTTGTCGCCCGGCGGGATGACCGTGCCGAGGTACTGGCGGACGATCTCGGGATACTCGCGGATCGCGGTGTCGATGTCGGTGAAGATCACGCCCGTCTTCGCGAGATCGTCACGGTTCCGGTGATACACCGTCTCCGAGTCGTATTGGGCGGTCACACCGGCGAGGAACTTGCGCTCCGCCTCGGGGATGCCGAGCTTCTCGTAGGTCCTCTGCATGCTCTCGGGGAGCATGTCCCAGTCGGACACCTGACCCTCGGTGGGCTTGAGGTAGTAGTAGATGTCGTCGAAGTCGATGTGGGGCATGTTCTTGGCGAACCACTCGAGCATCGGCTTGCGTTCGAAGCGCGTCAGGGCGTTGAGGCGGAACTTGATCATCCACTCGGGCTCGCTCTTGCGGTGCGAGATCTCCCGGACGATGTCGGCGTTGAGGCCCTTCTTGGGCGTGTAGACGTAGTCCTCGGTGCTGTCGGACCAGCCGAGCTTGTACTTGCCGAGATCGATGCCGGAGACCGCCATCACTCGCTCCTCACCTGGCAACGGGACACGCAACGGGACACGCAACGGGACACGCAACGGGGGATTTCCACTACGTAGATAGTAACAATCCCCCGGGCCCCGGACAACACCGGGGAATCTGGGGTTCCCGGCCTAGCGAGTGGCGGCGTCGAGCTTGGCGATGATGTCGCCGAGCTGGGTGATCAGCGTGGCGTAGCGGGCGAAATCGCCGGCCTTGAGGGCCGCCTGGGCCTCGGCATACGTGCTGTTGGCGAGCTTGATCAGCGCCTGGGTCGAGGTCGGAAGCGTCGTGGTGGGAGGCGAGCTGGTGGTGGGCGTTCCGGGCACCGTGGTCGTCGTGGTGCTCGGCGTCGTCGTGCCACCGTTGCCGACCGAGATGTTGCACGTGCTCTGGGTGGTGTCGCTGAACAACAGGTCGAGGCCCTGGTTCACGGTCTGGGCGCACACCGCCCCGAGTTCCTGGCTGTAGACGACGACGAACTGGAACTGGGGATAGCTCCCGCTCCCGCGGCCCTGTACGTAGTACGGCCGCACGTAGATGAGGGAGTTGCCGACGGGAATGAGCTGGAGGCTTCCCTGGGTGACACTCGATCCCCGCTGGTCCAGGAGCGTGACCGACGACGAGATCGCGCTCGTCTTGTTGATGTCGTTGTCGACCTGCACCGGGCCGCGCACGGTCGCCCCCTGGGGCATCGTGAAGGCGCTGAGCTTGCCGTACTGCCCCGGATCGGAGCTTGCCGCCAGG
>Ga0315281_10013675_pt1 | contig 10967 bp, 13 predicted proteins | sample YL17G07_0_MG_FD_204540 | JGI IMG/M metagenome (GOLD analysis project Ga0315281, IMG submission 204540) | Sediment microbial communities from Yellowstone Lake, YNP, Wyoming, USA - YL17G07_0 | ecosystem: Environmental > Aquatic > Freshwater > Lake > Sediment | place: USA: Wyoming | collected... | reverse complement strand
ACTGGGGGCCAATTTCTTCGCTTCGGTGGCAGGCGCGTTCATGTACTTCGCCACCTTGACGGAGGTGCCGATTTTGCAGGGACTGATGGGAGCAGGCATGGGTAAAGGACCGGCCCTGGCGATGTTGCTGGCAGGTCCGGCTGTTTCACTGCCGAGCATGTTGGTGCTCCGCGGCATCCTCGGCACGCAGAAGACCGTCGTTTATGTCGTTTTGGTCGTCCTGATGGCCACGTTGTCCGGTGTTATTTTTGGTGCTCTGTTTGAGGTGCGGCCATGAAGAAGATACAGATACTGGGAACCGGGTGCGCGAAATGCAGGAAACTGGCCGAGGCTACTGCCGCAGCAGCCAACGCTCTTGGCCTCTCTTGTGAACTGGAGAAAATCACCGACATCAACGAGATCATGAAGTTTGGGGTGATGATGACCCCGGCTCTAGCGGTGGACGGCGAGGTGAAAGTTGTCGGCAAGGTGCCTTCGGTCGAGGAGATCAAGGCGATGCTGATATAAGAATGGGTTTTGCTGCGGATGTGGTGTTGGCACATCGCTTCGAGGAGGAAATCAAATGACACCGAATGAAGGGTGCAGGTGCAGTGCGGGTCCGACGTTGATTTTTGCGTGTTCCGGGGCGGCTGATGTGGGTGAGATTGCCGATCGTGCGGCCCGCAAATTGACCCGAGACGGCGTGGGCAAGATGTTCTGTCTGGCCGGTATCGGCGGACGGGTCAGCGGCATCATGGAAACGACGAAGGCTGCTTCGGCGATCCTGGTCATCGATGGCTGTCCGCGGGACTGCGCCAGACTGACACTCGAGCAGGCAGGTTTCAAAGATTTCGAATGCCTGCGCCTGAGCGATATGGGCTTGGAAAAGGGGAAATCGCCGGTTACGGACCAGACCGTCGCGAAGGCTGCCGAAACAGCGTCCAAAAAGTTGCAAGAAACCGTCGAGGAGTAGCAGTTGCAAGCACACACAATAGCCGGAGCATTGGTCCAGTGTCCGTGCAGCGGCTCGGACGGCGGCTTCGCTGCCCTCACGCTGCTGATGATGGCGGCTGTGATGGGTCTGATCGTCTGGCGCGTCCGTCGCTGGAGCGAACAAGGAGTGTCGTTTATGAACAAGGCAGGTAAGATTGGTATCGTTGCGGCTCTGGTGATCGTCGTAGCTGTGATCCTGGCCAGCAAGAAGGGAAATTCAGGATCAGAAAAACAACCGGCGCCGGCTGCCTCAGAAACTTCGCAAGACTTGGCAAGCCAAAGCCTCACCAGGCTCCCCAGGCTGGTCGATCTCGGGGCTGGAAAATGTATCCCCTGCAAGATGATGGCGCCGATACTTGAGGAACTGAAGAGGGACTATGCTGGCGGGCTTGAGGTTATCTTCATCGACGTCTGGGAGCATCCGAACGAATCCGAGGAATACGGTATTCGACTTATTCCCACTCAGATTTTTTATGACGTCTCCGGCAGAGAGCTTTTCCGGCACGAAGGCTTCATATCAAAAGAGGATATTCTGGCCAAGTGGAAGGAATTGGGAGTTCAACTGCAGCCCGCAGCCAAGAACGGCGGGTGAGATCCTGGTCGTGGAGCAGATCTTTATAAAGCTAACGCATGCTGTGGAGAACACGCCTGCTGTCGCACTGGGCGCGGCGTTCGTCTGGGGCATTCTGAGCATTCTGCTGAGTCCCTGCCATCTGACCAGCATTCCGCTGATCGTGGGCTTCATCGACGAGCAGGGGCGAATATCCACCCGACGGGCGTTCGTAATCTCGATACTCTTTGCCGTGGGCATACTGATCACCATCGCCGCTATCGGAACGATTACCGCAGCGGCAGGCAGGATGATGGGCGACGTGGGCCGCTATGGGAATTACTTCGTTGCGGCGATCTTTTTCGTCGTGGGTCTGCATTTGCTGGATGTGATCCCCACGCCGTGGTCGGGCCCCGGACAGGTGGGCATAAAAAGGAAGGGAATGCCGGCGGCGTTTATTCTGGGTCTGGTGTTCGGGATCGCTCTTGGACCGTGTACGTTTGCGTACCTGGCCCCGATGCTGGGCGTAACGTTCAAACTCGCCGCTACGAACCTGCTCTACGGGATATTGCTGCTGTTTGTGTACGGCGTGGGTCACTGCTCGGTCATCGTCCTGGCCGGTACGTCCACGGGGTTGGTCCAGAAGTACTTGAACTGGAATGAAACGTCCAAGGGAGCTGTGATCGTCAAGAGGGTTTGCGGCGTGCTGGTGCTGCTCGGAGGGGTATACCTGATCTACGTAGCTTCCTGAGGGGAACAAGGGATTCAGGGTCTGTGATTGTGGGCATGTGGCATTCTTTGCCACCCTGCAAAATGTTTTTGGACGCTTGACAAGAAATATGCATAACCGGTATACTTCGTTATGTGGCGAAGTATAGGAGAAGCGGATGCGGGAATTCATGATGATCACGAAGGCGATGTCCGACGGAAACCGTGTTCGGACGCTCATGTTCCTGCGGAACGGTGAGCTGTGCGTCTGTCAGATCATTGAGATTCTGCAACTGGCGCCTTCTACGGTCTCGAAGCACATGAATATCCTCTATCAGGCCGGCCTGGTCGAGATGAGGAAGGAAAGTCGGTGGATTTACTACCGTCTGCCGGACCATCCCGAGCCAGTCGTTCGAGACACTCTCGAATGGCTGAGCCGGGCGCTTGCGAAGGACGAGCAGGTTCGTGACGACGCCCGAAGGTGCAAACGGATCAAAAAGATGGCTAAGGAAAAACTTTGCGAAAGGTATAGCCGCCGCTGACTGGGGTGGTGGAAATGTGATGACACAGCCTAAGCTCAGAAAAGTCAATCCCGCACCGGATTATCCTCCCGAGGAAGGGTCTTACCTTCGAGGAAACGATTTTTCCCCCGTCGCCGTCTGCATTATATTAAAGTGGATACGCGAAAACACCCCGCCGGAAATCGAAGCCCTGGTCCGTCTCGGCGTGGAAAGCGGCGCCGCCCTGGCCGGCACGTTGCAGACGGAGAATGTCGGGCTGGAGAAGATCGTCTGTAATCTTGTCGCCAATCCGAATATCCGGTATCTCGTCGTCTGCGGTCCGGAATCTCCGGGCCATCGGGTGGGGGACGCCGTTCTTGCTCTGGCCAGAAACGGAACCGACAAACAAAAACGGATCATAGGAACCCAGGCGCCTACGCCTTATCTTTTCAACATTCCCGACGAATTTGTCGAGCGATTTCGCCGTCAGATCACTGTGATTGATCTGGTGGACGAAGGATCGCCCGACGTTTTGCGTGAAGCCATCCGTTGCTGCTATCAGGAAGCGCCAACCCCGTTCAGGAACTACACTCTCTATGATCCCGGAGCCTATGACGAATCGCCGCTGAGCGGCGGGATCACCTGGCGGATCACACACCCCGAACGGGAACCCAAGTCCGACGAGGAACGGCAACAGGCGGGGAAAGCGAAAGAGCTCAGCGAACGTATTCGCAAAGCGGTTGAAGTAAGAAAGCGAGGCGATCCTCATGGCTGATTGTTTGAAGATTCTGTTTCTGTGTACGGGCAACTCCTGCCGCAGTCAAATGGCCGAGGGCTGGGCCCGGCATTTTAAGGCCGATGTGCTAGAACCATATTCGGCAGGGATCGAAACCCACGGACTGAACCCTACGGCAGTAAAGGTCATGGCGGAAGCGGGCGTGGACATCAGCAGCCATCGGTCCAAACATCTCAACGAACTCAAAAACATTAAGTTCGATTACGTCGTGACCGTCTGCGATCACGCCCACGAATACTGTCCGGTCTTTCCCGGTGCGGCGAAGGTGATTCACGTCGGGTTTGACGATCCGCCAAGGCTGGCAAGAACGGCCAAGTCGCAGGAAGAAGTCTTTGGCCATTACCGCCGGGTGCGGGACGAGATCAGGGACTTTGTGTTGGGACTTCCTGGCAGTCTGAAACATGTGGGTGGAGGCAAAATGTGAGCGCAAAGGCAGCCGATAAACTCTCTTTTCTCGATAGATATCTTACCCTGTGGATTTTTCTCGCCATGGCGGCGGGCGTGGGGTCGGGGTATTTGCATCCTGCCATCGTGGATTTCTGGAATGTGTTTCAGGTTGACACCACGAACATCCCGATCGCTGTCGGTCTTATCTTGATGATGTATCCGCCGCTGGCGAAGGTGAAATATGAAGAACTCGGTGAGGTTTTCCGGAATTACAAAATTCTTGGTCTTTCGCTGATCCAGAACTGGGTCATCGGGCCGATCCTGATGTTTGTCCTGGCCGTCGTGTTTTTGAGGGGCTATCCCGAATACATGATGGGGCTGATCCTGATCGGTCTGGCCCGGTGCATCGCAATGGTGATCGTCTGGAACGACCTGGCGGAGGGCGATACCGAGTATTGTGCCGGGCTGGTGGCGTTCAACTCGATTTTCCAGGTAGTGTTCTTTTCTCTCTACGCCTACATATTCATTACGGTTCTTCTGCCCCTGTTCGGTTTGAAGGGCAGCGTCGTTGATATCACCATCGGCCAGATCGCAAAAAGCGTTTTCATTTATCTTGGAATTCCGTTCATCGCAGGAATCATCACCCGTTTCACGCTAATCAAGCTCAGAAATCGAGAGTGGTATCAAACGAAATTTATCCCGAGGATAAGCCCGATTACGTTGATCGCACTGCTTTTCACCATCGTGGTGATGTTCAGTCTGAAGGGTCAGTTCATCGTCAAGTTGCCCTTGGATGTCTTGCGCATCGCCGCTCCCCTGCTGGTTTACTTTGTCGTGATGTTTCTTGCCACCTTTTTCATGAGCGCCAAAGCCGGGGCGAACTATCGTCAATCCGCCACACTGTCGTTCACAGCGGCTTCCAACAACTTCGAACTGGCGATCGCCGTTGCGATTGCCGTGTTCGGGATCAATTCCGGCCAGGCGTTTGCTGCGGTGATCGGACCGCTCGTGGAGGTGCCGGTCTTGATCAGTTTGGTCAGTGTGGCGTTCTGGATTCGCAGGAAGTACTTCGCCGGGCCGGCCCCCGTGCAAGCCGTTTAATGCCTCATTTCGATAACCTGTCGGCTGGAGCGGGGACGATTTCCAGCCAGCTCTTACCCCTCGATGAACATTTTGTAAGCCCGCTGCTTGCCGGTGGGCGTTCGGAATACTTTCTCAATGACCTGTCGGAGCTTTTGCGTGTCGGCACCGGCGAATTCGTCCGGAATGTTGACGAGCCAGTCCGCGTCCCAGACAATGCGAAACTCCCGGGTGTCGATGTTCTTGGCGCTGTGATGGCTGGCGATGATCCGATTAACATGGTCGATGGTATTTGGATCCAGCCCGAACTTGTGCATGATGCGATCGGCGATCGGCGGACCTTCGATTTCCTGGTAGCGTCCTCCGGCAGAACCATGCTTGCGTTCTGCCTCCTGAATGCCGATATCGTGCAGGATCGCCGCCGCAGTAACTACGAATGGGCAGCCGCCCTCGACGGACTGAATGGCTTCGGCGTGAGAAAGGACGGCCAAGGCATGATCGATCCGTCGCTGATCAGAGCCAAAGACAGCCTTCATCGCGTTAATCAGTTGCTCGCGTACCGCAGCGGGGCGGGCGTTGGTCTCATCGGTGTCCGTGGCGCCAAATCTCAGATCATCGAGGGTGAAAACCGTAAACTTCGGGGCGTAGAGGGGATGATTGACGTGCAAGTCGGCATAAAGGGCATTTCTCCGCTGGATCTTCACGGTCTGCCAGCCAAGCTGGTTGGGTCCGATAAAATCTTTCTTTTCATTATCGCCAATGTAGACGGACTGTGATCCCGATACGTTGAAATGATCTGTCAGGAAGGTGAATCCTTTCGTGCTGGGTTTGGCGAAATCCTGGCCAAGCCCGGCGGTATAGACGATGTGGTCAACGCGGTCTTCAAGATCAAGCAGCCGAACTTTCGTCTGTTGCCCTGCCAGCGGGCCGTCGGTGAGGATCGCCGATTTCAAACCTAGACTCCGTGCGCGAGCCAACGCCCGATCCGCATCGGGCAGCAGGGGAAGCGTGCGATCCGCCGTGCGATACAGATGTACCAGCCGCCCGACCTCGTCTTCATCCGCCTCGCCGGCCAATTCCGTCAGAATGGCCTGAAAGAGGTCACGCCGCCCCGCTCGCTGAAGCTCGTGCATCTTGTAGGCCAGGTCGTCGGCTCGGCCGCCGTAGGTTCTGGCCAAATCGTCAGCTACGGCGTCAAATCCGCCGATGACAAAATCCCGCTCCAGACACAATGTGTCGTCAATATCGAAGACAACCAGGCAGATTTAGCGACATACGTGTTTACCGTCCACATCGATGCGGTTATTCTATTGAAAAGACGTTGCGAACAGGTTCCCTTACTGTTCATGATATTGTTATCTGTACGTAAAGGCAAGGATCGATGCTGAACGCATTTTTATGCCGTGCGATCGATATTGTGGGTGCGGTCGTGGGTCTGGTGTGTTTCGCTGTGCCGATGTCGTTGGTCGCGATGATCATCCGGGCCGATTCGCCGGGTCCGGCGATTTTCAGACAGAAACGGGTGGGTAAAAACGGCAAGGCTTTCCTGGTATACAAGTTCCGAACGATGCGAAGCAATGTCGACCCGTATGGCTTTTCGCCCCGCGACGACGAAGACCCCCGAATAACCCGGATCGGACGATTCTTGCGAAAATACAGTCTGGACGAACTGCCGCAGTTTGTCAATGTGCTGCAGGGAGATATGTCGCTGGTCGGGCCCAGGCCGCTGCTGTTGTGGCAATATGAAAAATGGACCGAACACCAGCGCCGGCGGTGCGACGTCAAGCCCGGTCTGACCGGCTGGGCCCAGATTCATGGCCGGGGGGCGGTAACGCACGAAGACAAGATCGAGCTGGACATCTGGTACGTTGATCACGCGAGCCTTTGGCTTGACATCAGGATTATTCTCAAGACGATTCTTCAGACCGTCCGCAGTGAGAACATTCTTGAGGTCCGGTATTCGCGGGATGAGTCGGCTGAAAAAGATCGGCAGGACAACGTTCAGGGATAGGCTCGGTCATTCAAGGTTACGGAGTTTTCCGGAAGGAGGTTCCATCATGAAAAAGCCCATGAAATCCCTATTGGGTCTGATTGTCTTAGGGGTGGTCACGGCATCGGGTCTTTGGGCTTGGTCGTATTACGTGGGATTGCCGCGAAATTTCGGCGAGGTCGCGCCAGGCCGGTTGTACCGATCCGGACAAGGGTCCGAACCTCAACTTCGGCATGCCATCGAACGGTACCATTTGAAAAGCATCATCTGTCTTCGCAAAGTCCAAGGAGACGGCGATCCTCGCTGGTTTCGACAGGAAAAGGACTTGGCCCGGCGGATGGGGGTCAACTTCATCTACCAGCCTATGACGGCGGATACCTTGGGGGACGAGAAGGTCTGGATCAAGCTATTAGAGATCGCGCAAGACCCGGCGTCCGGGCCAGTCCTGGTTCACTGCGCCCAAGGGGAACTTCGCACGGGTTTTTTCTGCGCATTGTACCGACAAATTATCGACGGCTGGTCGTGGGAGAAGGCTATTGCCGAAATGGAGCGGTTTGGCTATGATCTGAAGTCGCACCAGACGGCGGTAGCCCTATTGAAGCAGATCGACATTCAGGGGGCAAGAGCGGCCCTGCAAAAGGCCTGCTCTCAGCCGGCTAAACAGCCATAAGCAAAGCATGGAAAATGTTCCACGTATTGCCATTGACGCAACAGACGCTTTCCCGGAAGGAAGAAATGTTCCGATGAGGAGTCCAAGGCGATATATGAGGTTCGGATGGATGGGGCTGGCCATGATTCTAAGCGGTTGCTCCTTTTACCATGCCAAGCCTCTGACAAAGGAAGAGATGCAGCAGAAGTTGGCCGGACCGGATTGGACGATCATCGCGGTTCAGGCCAAGGATCTTCATCATCCGCTTTTGGCTCCTCTTGAGTTTGATTACCGGGACGGTCTCTCGCCGGATGAAGCGGCCGTGGTGGCGGTTCTGGCCAATCCTGCTTTAATCACCACCCGCAATCAGCGGGGCTTGGCGCAAGCCCAGGTCATCGAGGCGGGAATCCTTCCAAACCCGGAATTATCTTTCGGTATGGACTTTCCCAAGCAACCATCGCCCCACGTCCATCCGCTCAAAGACATCGGTAATACGGTGGCCAGCACCCTCGGGGATACCTTGGGATCGAACGTTGCCAACGCCATAGCACCGGGTGTTGTCCCGGTGGGGGGCGGGGGCGGAACGACTGCCGGGGGAGGCGGACCCACGGCCGAGAAACTGGTCAACGCTTATTCCCTGGGAGTGCAATGGGAGATCACGTCGCTTATCCCATTGCTGAGCAAGCTAAAAGGGGCGAAGGCGAACGCCGTTTCCGTGAACTTGAATATCGCATGGCAGGAGTGGCAGACGGCTGAATCCGCCAAGCTGCATGTCTTTCATTTGGTTTCCCTGGAAGACCAATTGGCCTTGACCCGAGAGATGGAAAACGACTTGGCGGAGAACTTTCGAGCGGTGCAAAAGGCCGTCGAGCTGGGCGGGAAAACCATTGTGGAACAGGCCGCTGCGGAAACCGCCTTGCTGGAAGCCCATCTGACCGTTTTGGGCCTTAAACAAGAAACGGAAAAAGAACGACTGGAACTCAACAAAACCTTGGGCGTTCCTCCGGCCGTACAGATTCCCTTGCAGAAAGGCATCACGCTCCCCGTGTGGGTGAACCTGCCGAGCCTGGACCAAATGATGGACGGAATCGAGGATCGACGGTTGGACCTCGTGGCCATGAAATACGGGTACCAGAGTCAGGAAGAAAAACTCCGGACGGCCGTGCTGGAACAATTCCCCAGGATCGGCCTGGGAGTGACCCGCGGACGGGATACGAGCAACATTGTCACCATGGGTTTTGCCTCCACTTTCGGTCTGCCGATTTTCGATCGCAATCAAGCCGCGATTGCCACGGAACGGGCGACCCGGCAACAACTCTTCGATGAGTACATTTTGCGATTGTTTGATGCTCGCGCGGAGATTGCCGGAATCCTCGTGGATATTCAGGCTGTCAAGGAACAGATTCAGTCCAATCAGCAGGCGGTCAAGGCCCAAACCGATCTGGTCCAGGTTTATCATCAGATTTTGCAACAGGGGAACGCCGACGTTTTGAGTTATTACAATACGAGAATTGAATTGATCAAGAAACGGCTTGAGGTTTTGAAACTCCAGATGGAACTGGTCGATCAGAGCATATCCTTGGAACTGGCGGCGGGCGAGTATTTCCAGCATACTCAAGCTGAAAGGAATTCCAAATGAAGAAATGGACATTTTTCTTAATAGTATTCATTCTTGTGGTCGGTCTTGCCGGCGGTGCCTATTGGTGGCACTCGCATCAAGCAATTAGTGAAGCCGTCGCCGCCGAAAAGGAAGGCGATGAGCCGGCAGTCAAACCGGTCGTAACCGTCCAAACGGAAAAGATACGCAGCGGCACCCTGACCACCAAGATTATCTCGTACGGTACGGTCATCCCGGCTCCGGGGGCGATTCAGACCGTTTCCGTTTCCTTCGAATGCAAGGTGCTTCATGTCCTGGTCAGTGAAGGGCAATTGGTTTCTCCGACCGATCCTCTGCTGGAGATCGCCCCGAGCCCGGAAACCGCGCTCGAGATGGAGCAGGCCCGAAACAGCTTTACCCTTTCGCAACAGGGGTTGCAGCAGGTTCAGCAACAGTTTGCCCTTAAGTTTGCCAGCAATGAACAACTGCTGACCGCCAAGCAGATCTTCCAGGATGCCAAATTGAAACTGGAAAGCCTGCAACGGCGGGGGATCGACGGACCGCGCAAGTTGACCGCCGATTTTTCCGGACTGATTACGAAAGTCAATACCCAAAACGGCGCGCTGGTTGCTGCGGGCACTTCCCTGGTGGAACTGGTCGCCCCCGATCAAGTGGAAGTCAAGCTGGGTTTTGAGTTGGAGGATATATCCCGGCTGCAGGTCGGTCAACCCATTCTCCTGCACCGGGTCAATGCCCCGGAACAGGAAACCCTCACGGGAAAAATTCGGGCCATTTCCCAAGGCATCAGCCCGACGACGCAGCTGGTGGACGTGTTTGTCTCGTTACCGCCCAAGACACGATTGTTCCTGGAGGCGGCGATTCAGGGAACGATCACCACCATCTCCGCGCCGGGACTGATCGTTCCCCACGCCGCGGTCTTGCCGGAAGAAGACCAGTATGTCTTGTACACGGTCACGAACAATCATGCCAGCAAGCACATCGTTGAAGTCAATGTGGAAAACGACCAAGACGCCCTGATCACCGGGAAGGATCTTCACGCCGATGACGCCGTGGTCGTGATGGGCAATTACGAGCTGGAAGACGGCATGAGCGTTAAGGAAGGAACGCCCCGATGACGGTTACTCAATGGATGCAAGCCCATCGCCGGTCCCTTCTTTTCCTGGTGGCGATCCTGGTTATTGGCGGTCTGGCCAGTAGTCTTCAACTGCCCGTTGCTCTGTTTCCCCATGTTGAATTTCCGCGAATCATAGTGAGTCTGGAGGCGGGGGATCGTTCCGCCGAACGCATGGCCATTGAAGTCACTTGGCCGGTGGAAGAAGCGGTCCGATCGGTCATCGGCGTTCGCAACGTCCGCTCAACGACGAGCCGCGGGGCGGCGGACATTTCCATCAACTTCGATTGGCAAACCAACATGGTGGCCGCCCTGGCCCAAGTGCAGTCCGCGGTCGGACAGGTGGCGTCCAGTCTGCCTCAAGGGACCACATTCGAGGTCGAACGGATGGACCCGACGGTCTGCCCCGTACTGGGTTATACGCTGACTTCGGATACCCGGTCCCTGTTTGAATTGCGCGACATTGCCCAATATCAGCTTCGCCCGTTGCTTTCGGCGGTGGAAGGGGTGGCCAAGGTGGAAACCCTCGGCGGGGCGCAGGAAGAATACCGCGTGACGGCGGATCCGGGGAAGATGGAAGCGTATGGTCTTTCCCTTGATGATGTT
>Ga0315281_10013673_pt1 | contig 10968 bp, 10 predicted proteins | sample YL17G07_0_MG_FD_204540 | JGI IMG/M metagenome (GOLD analysis project Ga0315281, IMG submission 204540) | Sediment microbial communities from Yellowstone Lake, YNP, Wyoming, USA - YL17G07_0 | ecosystem: Environmental > Aquatic > Freshwater > Lake > Sediment | place: USA: Wyoming | collected... | reverse complement strand
GCTGCGGCGGCAATGCCGGCAGCATAGGGGAGACCCAACACGACGCTTGTCGCGGCGGTAACCGCGGCGTACGTGAGGCCCATGATCCCCTGGCCGCGCAGGAACCCCCCGAACGAGCGGCCGATGCTGGTCTCGAGGAGACCGGCCTCCACCTTGTACTGCGGCGGCACCAGCCGGAAGGCGAAGGCCAGCATGCCGTCGCGGTCGGCGACCATGTAGAGCGACAGGATCAGGATCAGGAGCAGGTTCGCAATCGCGCTGAAGCTCGCGACCGCGACCTCCTGGAGCGGCCCGACGAGCTGGGTCGCATAGCGGTCGAGGTTGTTGAGGAACGCGCCTGCCTGGGCGGCCAGGTGGATCCCGGTCAACCCCAGGGCGTTCAGCCGCTCCTGCCATGGCGCCAGGATGGTCGGCAGGTTGCCGCGCAGCGTCGGAACCGACGCAAGGAAATCGGCAATCGAGGTGGCGAGCGCCCCAGCGACAGCGATCACGAGGACTGCGATCCCGCCGAACAGGGCGATGTAGACGAGGACGACGGCACCCGCGCGGGTCAGGAAGGGGATCGAGGCCACCCGGCTGACGATCGGCGAGAGGATGAAGGCGAGCAGCCACGCCAGGAAGAAGACGAGGATCAGGTCCCCGAACGCCGCGAGCAGGTTGGCGAGATAGCCCAGCACGACGAAGGTCAGCGCCAGGGCCGCGAGGAAGAGGACGGCGTCGAGCCAGCGCCGTTCCCGCGGGGTCAGCTCGAAGCTCATCGCGTCCACCTCCTCCCCGGCTCCGTCTAGCGGAGCCCCATCTTCTCGCGGACCTCGGCCATCGTCGCGGCGGCCATCGGTGCCAGCCGTTCCGCGCCGGCCCGGAGGATCTCGTCCACCCGGTCCGGGTGCGCCATCAGCTCCGCGTAGCGCTCCCGCGCCCCGGCGTAGTGGCGGATGATCCGGTCGGCGAGAAGTCGCTTCATGTCGACGCAGCCGGTGGCGGCTGTTCGCTCACCTTCCCAGAGCTGGATGTAGTCATCGCCGAAGAAGCGCTGGAGCTGGCAGACGTTGCAGACCTCGGGCCGGCCGGGGTCGGTCCGCTTGATCCGCTGCGTGTCGGTGACCATGGACATCACCTGGCGCTGGATCTCGTCCTCGGAGGCGAAGATCTCGATGGTGTTGCCGAGGGACTTGGACATCTTCCGGACGCCGTCCGTGCCGAGGACCACGGGCGCCTGGGTGAAGACGGCTCCGGGCTCCGGGAAGGTCTCGCCGTAGCGGTTGTTGAAGGCCCGGACGATCTCGCGCGACAACTCCAGGTGGGCCGCCTGGTCCTTGCCCACCGGGACCACGGACGCCTTGTAGATGACGATGTCGGCCGCCTGCAGGACCGGGTAGGTGAGCAGGCCATGGTTGACGTCGTCGGGCTGGTTGGCCTTCTTCTCCTTGTAGGTCGGTGTCCGCTCCAGCCAGCTGACCGGCGTCACCGTCATCAGCAACCAGGCGAGCTCAGTGTGCTCGGGCCGGTGGCTCTGGACGAAGAGCGTGCAGCGCTCCGGATCGAGGCCGAGGGCCAGGAGCGCGGCGGCCATCTCGCGGGTCTGGCGGCGCATCCGCTCAGGGTCGTGGGTGCTCGTCAGGGCGTGGTAGTCGACGATGCAGTAGATCGACTCGTACTCGTCCTGGAGCCGGACGTAGTTGCGGATGGCGCCGAGGTCGTTGCCGATGTGCGGGGCGCCCGACGGCTGGATGCCGCTGAACGTCCGCACGGTCGCGGGGGAGGTCGTCATGGTCGGCCGAGTGTAGCCGAGGCACACGGGCCCGGACGACCGGCCTGGATGGCCAGCCGGGACGGCCGCGGGCACTCGCGGCGACGTGTCGGCGCAGGGTCGGGCGGCGACCTCGTACCATTTGCCCCGATGTTCCCCACGAGGATCCAGGGATGACCGCTCCGCTGCGCGTCGCCGTGCTCGGTGCCGGCACCGTCGGCCGTGAGGTCGTGCGCGCCCTCCTCGATCGCCCGGACTCGCTCCGGGCCGCGGACGGCGCGCCGCTCGAGCTCGTCGGTGTCGCCGTCCGGGATGCCGCGCGGGCGATCGCCGCGGGGATTCCCGAGGGGCTGCTGACCGACGCTCCGGCCCATCTCGTCGCCTCGCCGTCGACCGACCTCGTCGTGGAGCTGATGGGCGGCGACGAGCCTGCCCGGACGCTCATCGCGGCTGCACTTGCGGCCGGCAAGGCGGTCGTCACCGCGAACAAGCACGTTCTTGCCCACCATGGGCCCGAGCTCGAGGCCATCGCCCGTCGAACCGGGGCGGCGCTTCGTTTCGAGGCCTCCGTGGGCGGGGGCACCCCGATCCTCGGGCCGCTTGCCGTCGACCTCGTCGCCAACCGGATCGAGGCCGTCCGCGGGATCGTCAACGGCACGACGAACTTCATCCTGACCGCGATGACCGCCGAGGGCCGGCCCTATGCCGCGATCCTCTCCGACGCGCAGGCGGCCGGCTACGCAGAGGCCGACCCCCGCGGCGACGTGGAGGGAGACGACGCGGTCAACAAGCTCGTGGTGCTTGCCCGGCTCGCCTTCGGGCGCTGGCTCGATCCCGCCTCCATCTCGATCGCGCCGCTCCTGGCGGGCGGAGGCGCCGGCCTGCCCGGGGTGACCGGCGTGACGCCGGCCGACATCGCCGCCGCGGGTGCCGCGGGCTTCGTCCTCAAGCTGATCGCCGGCGCCGTCCGGGTCGGGGGCTCCATCGCAGGCTCGGTCCTGCCGTCAGCCGTCCCGCTGGATTCACCGCTCGGTAGGACGGACGGCGTCCTCAACCGGATCGAGGTCGTGGGGGATCCGGTCGGCACCGTCGCCTTCTGCGGGCCGGGCGCCGGCGGTCCGGCCACCTCGTCCGCGGTCCTCGCCGACCTGGTCGCGGTTGCCCGTGAGGCAGGCAGCACCTGGGCCGGCCTGGGGCCGGCGGCTGGTCCGGAGGCCGCCGCGACCCCGTCCGGCGCCGACGTCTTCACGGCGCCGTCCGGCGCGCGCTACCCGATCGTCCGATGAGCAGGCTCGGCGCCCCGCGTCCGCACCTCCTGGATCGCTACCGCGCCTGGCTGCCGATCACTGATGCCACGCCCTCGCTCTCGTTGGGCGAGGGGGCGACGCCGCTCGTCCACCTGCGCCGGCTTGGCGGGGAGATCGGCCTCCGCAACCTCTACGTGAAGCTCGAGGGGATGAACCCGACCGGCTCGTTCAAGGACCGGGGCATGGTGATGGCGGTCGCGAAGGCGCTTGAAGCCGGCGCCAGGTCGATCATCTGCGCCTCAACGGGCAACACGTCAGCGTCGGCGGCGGCGTACGCCGCTGCGGCAGGGCTCGAGGCCGTGGTCGTCCTGCCGAAGGGGGCGATCGCGGTCGGCAAGCTCCTCCAGGCGATGGTGGCCGGTGCCCGGGTCGTGGCGATCGACGGGAACTTCGACCAGGCGCTCGCCATCGTTCGTGAGCTCGCCGCCCGGGACGACCATCCGATCACGCTCGTGAACTCCGTGAACCCGTACCGGATCGCCGGGCAGAAAACCGGCGCCTTTGAGATCTGCGACGACCTCGGTCGCGCGCCCGACGCGCTGGCGATCCCGGTCGGGAACGCCGGCAACATCAGCGCCTACTGGGCCGGCTTCAGCGACTACGCGGCCGCGGGGCTCGTGGAGGGGCGACCACGGATGTTCGGCTTCCAGGCAGCCGGCGCAGCGCCGATCGTCCTCGGTCATCCGGTCGAGCACCCGGAGACGATCGCGAGCGCGATCCGGATCGGCAACCCGGCGTCCTGGGCGCTCGCGACGGCGGCTCGTGACGAATCGGACGGCGCCATCGAGTCGGTCACCGATTCGGAGATCCTCACCGCGTACCGGGCGCTCGCCCGTCTCGAGGGCATCTTCTGCGAGCCGTCCTCGGCGGCGAGCATCGCCGGGATCGCGAAGGTCGCGCGGACTCGTCGGCTGGCTCCGAGCGACCTGGTCGTGGCGGTCCTCACCGGCAACGGCCTGAAGGATCCGGTCACCGCGGAGCGCGAGGCTGCCGTGGAGATCATCGAGGCCGACCCCTCCGCGGATGCCGTGCGGGCGGCGCTCGCCTGGTGAGGGGCGCGCCACCTGAGGAGAGGGCACGCTCCCTCCGCCGGGGTGTCCTCGGCGACTCGGCCGCTTCGGGCGGCCGGCGATGACGAGCTGGCCGGCCGAGCTCGACGGTCGTCGCGTGACGGTCGAGGTGCCGGCGACGACGGCGAACCTCGGCGCCGGGTACGACTGCCTGGGGATGGCCCTCGAGCTCACGAACCGGGTCGTCCTGGAGGTCCGCGGCTGGAGCCGGGGCGGCAACACGCTGACGGTCGAGGGTGAGGGGGCAGGCGAGCTCGCGGCCGACGGCGACAACCGGTTCATCCAGGGCGTCGAGGCGGCGATCCGGGCGGCCCGCGGCGACGTGCCCGAGGGCGTCTCATGGCAGATCGAGATGGCCAACCGGATCCCGCTCGCGCGCGGGCTCGGATCAAGCGCTGCCGCGACGGTCGGCGGCCTCCTCGCTGCGAACGCCCTTCTCGGCGCCGCGCTCTCCACCGCCGAGCTGCTCCGCCTCGCGACCGAGATCGAGGGGCACCCGGACAACGCCGCTCCGGCGCTCCTCGGTGGGTTCGTGGCGTCGGCAGCCTTCGGCGACGAGGTGGAGGCGATCCGTTTCGACGTCCCCGGCGCGCTGCGCGCCGTGCTGCTGATCCCGGATCTCCGCCTCGCCACCAGCGAGATGCGGCGTGTCCTGCCGGCCTCGGTGCCCCGCGCCGACGCGATCGCCAACCTTGGCCGCGTTGCGATCGGCGTGGCGGGGATCGCAACAGGCCGGTACGAGGTCCTCGGCCGGCTGACGGAGGATCGCCTCCACGAGCCGTACCGCGCCGCGGTCTACCCGCAGCTGCCGCAACTCGTCGCGGAGGCGAGGGCCGCCGGTGCGATCGGCGCCTGCCTGAGCGGCGCCGGCTCCACGATCATCGCCTTCACCGACACCGCCGCCGGGGCGGAGCGGATCGGGGCCGCCCTCCGTGCCGCGGCCGCGGAGGTGGATCTTCCGGGCCGGGTGGAGGTCGTCGCGCCGCGCAACGCCGGTGCCAGGGTGATCCGCGAGGCCTGAGTCAGCCGCTCCGAGCGGCGATGAACCCGAGGACCTCGCTCCATGCATCTGCGGACGCGTCCGCGAAGGCCTCCGCCTTCCGGTCGAAGAAGGAGTGCGGAGCGCCCGGGTAGGTCAGCGTCCGGTGCTCGACGCCCGCCGCCTCGAGCGCCCGATCGAACGTCTCGCGGACCTCGGCCGAGATCCCCTCGTCGGCCTCGCCGTAGATCGAGAGGACCGGCGACGCGATCGACGCGGCGACGTCGGCCGGCGCCGGCGTGCCGTTCTTCGAGGGCCCGACCGGCCAGCCGTAGAAGGCGATCACGCCCGCCAGGCCGAGGCCGAGCGTCCCGGACAGGAGGGTCAGCCGGCCGCCCATGCAGAACCCGGTCGTGAAGACCTGCCGCGGCCCGATGCCCTCGCCCCGGATCGTCCGGAGCGCGGCGGTTCCGGCCCGGATGTCGGCCGCCAGGGTCTCCCAGCGCGTCTGCGGCACGTGCGGCGCGTAGTCGAAGTCCGCGCCACGCTGGCCGATGCCGGCGGTCCGCGCGAAGTAGTCGATCGCCAGCGCGTCCACGCCGTGTTCGGCGAACCGGAGGGCGAGTTCCTCGTAGTAGGCGTGGAGCCCGCGGACGTCCGGCAGGATCAGGATCCCGGCCCCGGTCGGCGCCGTCGCGAGGGCGCGGAAGGCGTCGAATGCGGTTCCGTCCTCGGAGGCGAGGAGCAGTCGGCCGGCGTCGATCGATCCCCCGGCGATCGGCGCGATCGGTGGGCGGCTGTCGGCGTCGAAGCACATTGGCGGGTTCCTCCTGACCTTGCGGGCGACCATGATGCCGCGCAACGCCGCGCAATGCCGCAGGGCGCCGTGGATGGTCGGGTAGAATGCGCGCCCGATGCAGCCCCTCGTCGTCCAGAAATTCGGCGGCTCCTCCGTGGCGGACGCGGACCGGATCCGGCGTGTCGCCCGCCGGATCGCGCGCGAGCGCGCGGCCGGCGCTGATCTCGTGGTCGTGGTCTCGGCCATGGGGGACACCACGGACGAGCTGCTCGCCCTCGCGGCCGCCATCACCGACGAGCCCGATGCCCGCGAGCTGGACATGCTCCTCGCCACCGGCGAGCACCAGAGCGCGACCCTCGTCTCGATGGCGCTCCACGCGCTCGGGGTGCCCGCGATCAGCCTGACCGGGCCGCAGGCAGGGATCACCACCGACGGTCGCTACGGGCGGGCCCGGATCGCGAACGTGGAACCCGCGCGCATCCGCGAGGAGATCGCGAGGGGGAACGTCGTGATCGTCGCTGGCTTCCAGGGCCAGAGCGCGGCGGCCGAAGGGCTGAGCGAGATCACGACGCTCGGGCGGGGCGGCTCGGATACCACGGCGGTCGCGCTCGCGGGCGCGCTGCACGCGGACCGCTGCCAGATCTTCACCGACGTACGCGGCATCTACACGGCCGACCCGCGGGTCGTCCGCGACGCGCGCCAGCTGTCGGTGATCGGCTACGAGGAGATGCTCGAGCTCGCCCACCAGGGAGCCCAGGTCATGCAGGTCCGGGCCGTGGAGCTCGGCTGGGTCAACGACGTCGTCATCGAGGTCCTCAGCTCGTTCGAGGACGCTCCCGGAACGCTCATCAAGGAGGACCCGCTCGTGGAGCAGCGGAACAAGGTCCGGGGCCTCGCCCACGACCGGAACGTCGCCAAGGTCACGCTCGTGGCCGTCCCGGACCGGCCGGGTGTCGCCCGGATGGTCTTCGACCCGCTGGCCGAGGCCGGGGTCAACATCGACATGATCGTCCAGAACGTCGGCCACGGCGGTGCGACCGACATGTCGTTCACCGTCCCGCGCGTTGAGCTGGCGCGCGTGAAGAAGATCCTCGACCCCGTCGTGCGCGAGCTCGGCGCGCGGGAGCTCACGACGGACGCGTCGGTCGCCAAGGTCTCGATTGTGGGGGCCGGCCTGCACAACGCGCCCGGCTACGCCGCCCGCATGTTCGGCACCCTCGCCGACGCCGGCGTGAACATCGAGATGATTTCGACCTCCGAGGTCAGGATCACGTGCATGATCGCCGAGGACGACATGGCGACGGCGCTCGCCGCGCTCCACGGAGCCTTCGAGCTGGCAAGGCCGGATGCCGTGGACGCTGTCGCGACCGGGGGGGCCGCGAGCTGACCGGCGTGATCCCGGAGGCCCCGGCCGCCATTGCCCGACTGGAGCGGCTCACCTCGGTCGGCTCGACCAATGATGTCGTCCGGTCGTGGCTGGCCGAGGGCGTGCCGGAGATCGCCGTCGCCGTCGCCGATGAGCAGACCGCGGGCCGTGGCCGCAACGGACGGACGTGGACGGCACCACCCGGCGCCGCGCTCCTCCTCTCGCTCGGCTTCCGCCCGTCATGGCTCGATCCCGACCGGACATGGCGCCTCGCGGCCGTGGTCGCCCTCGCCATGGCCGATGCGGCGGAGGGTGTCGCCGGTCTCGCCGAGGGGACGATCCGGCTCAAATGGCCGAACGACCTCGCGATCGTCTCCGGCGGGCGAAACGGCGCACTCATCGGGGACGCCACGGCGGCCGAGGCGCTGGCGAGTCGCGCGGCGCCGACGGTCCTGCACAAGCTTGCCGGGATCCTCGGCGAGACCGAGGGTCTCGGGACGCCGGACCCGCGCGTCGTGATCGGGATCGGCATCAACGCCGATTGGCCGGCGAGCGCGTTCCCCGCCGGGATGGCCGGGACGATGACCTCGCTCCGCGAGGCCTCGGGTGGCCGGCCGATCGACCGGGACGGCCTGCTTGACGAGTTCCTCGGACGGCTGGACACCCGCGTTGCGGCGCTCCGCGGCGGCCGCTTCGACGTGGCCGGGTGGGCGGCCCGCCAGGTGACGACCGGCCATCTCGTGGAGCTCTCGACGCTTGACGGGTCGGTCGCGACCGTCCGCGCCCTCGGGGTGGACGGGGCCTCGGGCGCCCTCGTCGTCGAGACGCCGGGCGGCGCCGTCGACGCCACCGGTCCCGCCGATCGGCTCGAGCGCCACGTCCTGGCCGGCGAGGTGCTCCGCGTGCGCTTCCCGTCGGCGAGCGTGGTGTAACGCGATGGCTCGTCCGGTGTTCAGGAGATCGGGAGCGGCAGGAGGCGCCGCGCCCCGGATCGTCCACCTGGATCTCGACCGGCCGCTCGTGGATGCGGCGCTCCGGGATCCCGAGCGGTTCGAGGCCCTCTATCGGCGGTACGTGGCACCGGTGTACAGCTTCGCCTACTACGAGCTCGGCGACCATCACGCGGCAGAAGACGCCACGGCGCGGACCTTCCTGTCCGCGCTCGCGAACCTCGGCCGGTTCGAGGAGCGCGCCCGTCCCGAGGATGGCGAGGGCGCCTCCACCTTCAAGGTCTGGCTCTTCCGGATCGCCCGCAACGTCATCGCCAACGAACGGCGTTCGGCGCGGCGCCATCCGGCCGCGGTCCTGGACGAGGCGACGACCGCGATCGTGGCCGACCCCCTCGACATCGAGGGTGACTCCGTCCGGCGCGACGAGGCCGCGACCGCGTGGCACTCCGTCGGGCGCCTTCCCGGCGACCGGCGGCGCGCCCTGGTCCTGCGCTTCGTCGACGAGCTCAGCACGGCCGAGATCGCCGGGGTGATGGGCCGGTCCGAGGGTGCCGTCCGCGTCCTGATCCATCGGGCCCTCCGGTCCGTGGCCCGCGACCTGGGTGCCGGCCCGGGGTCAGGAGCCGGTCCCAGGGGCGGCCGTCGGCAGGGTCGCGCCCGATGACGTTGCCCGGTCGGGACGTGGCCGACATCGACGCGCTCGTCACCGATCGCTACCTGGATTCGCTCCTCGGGGCGAACCGGCGAGGCGCGGAGGGCGGTGAAGGCGGCCCGACACCCCGTCGCCTCGAGAGCGGCGTCCGCCTCGCGTCCGATCGTCTCGTGCGCGACCTGCCCCGCTTCCACCCGTCCTTCCGTTTCGAGGAGCGCCTCGCCGTGCGCCTCGCCGAGGCCGCGGCCGCGATGCGCCTCTCGGCCGCAGTCGGAGCCGAGGGCGCCGTCCCGGTGATCCCGTTCCCGGCGCCGGAGCTGCCGGTCGGCTTCGATCCGCTCGCGGACGCACCGCATGAGGGGTTCGTCATCGGCTCCCTGCCGCGGCCGCTGCTGATCGGCGGGGCCGTTGCCGCCTCCGCGATCAGCCTGGCCGGCGCGGCCTACGTCGCCTGGCGTCGGACCCGGCCCGGCGGTTCGCCGATGGCCCGCGCCGCCCGCGCCGCGCACGCGATGCGCGAACGGCCGGTCCAGGAGGTCTGATGCCCATCAAGCTGCCCTCCTTCCGGCCTCGCAAGGACGCCTACCCGCCCGATCTCTGGACGAAGTGCCCGTCCTGCTCCGAGATGCTCTTCAACAAGCAACTCGACAAGGCCGACCGGGTCTGCCCGACCTGTGGCCACCACTTCCGGCTCTCCGCCGAGGCGCGCCTGGAGCTCCTCCTCGATCCGCGCTCCTTCCGCGAGGAGGACGCGGGCCTCCAGAGCGTGGACCCGCTCGGGTTCGTGGACCAGAAGCCGTACCCGGACCGGATCGCCGCCGCCCAGCTGGCAACCGGAATGCGGGACGCGGCGATCCGCGGCACCGGCTCGATCGATGGGCATCGCGTCTCCATCTGCGTCATGGATTTCGCTTTCATGGGTGGCTCCATGGGGGCGGTGGTGGGGGAGAAGGTCACCCGGGCCGCCGAAGCCGCCCTGGTCGAGCGCATTCCGCTGATCGTGGTCTCGGCCTCCGGTGGCGCCCGGATGCAGGAGGGGACGCTGGCCCTGATGCAGCTCGCCAAGACCTGTGCGGCACTCGAGCGGCTGCGGGCGGGCGGAGTGCCGTACATCTCGGTCATGACCGACCCCACGACCGGTGGCGTCTTTGCCTCATACGCGGTCCTCGGCGACGTCAACCTCGCCGAGCCGAACGCGCTGATCGGCTTCGCCGGCGCCCGCGTCACGGCCGGCACGATCGGCGAGGAGCTGCCGCCGAACTTCCAGCGGGCCGAATTCCTCTTCGATCACGGATTCGTGGATCGGGTCGTGCAGCGCCGCGACCTCCGGGGCGAGCTCGCCGGGCTCCTCCGGTATCTCGTGCCGGCCGCCCGCGGCGGCGAGGCGATCTCCGAGGCGCGACCGACATTCGACCCGATCGGGTTCCTCACGTCGCTCGCCGAGAAGGTCGTCCCGGACCTCGGACCCCTCGACGACGCGCTCAATTCCGCCCCGACCTCGGGCAACGGGACCTCGGGCCGGAGCCCCACGGCCACGCGGCCCGGCGCGGCATCCCCCGGGTCGCCCAACGGCGACCGCGGATCTGCCGTGCCGGGCAACGGTGCCATCACTCGCGGGGCTGGCAGCCGCGGACGCTCGAAGGCGGCCGACCGTGGTTGATCGCCTGCTCGGCCGCCGCCCCGGTCCTGCCGAGGTCGCGACGGACGATGCCCGGTCGACGGTCTGGAATCGTGTCCAGCTGGCCCGCAACCTCCGTCGGCCGCGGACCCTGGAGCTGCTCGCGCACATGGCCGACGAGGTCGTGGAACTCCACGGGGATCGTGCCTTCGGCGATGACGCCGCGATGGCCTGCGGGTTCGCTCGCCTCGACGGCCGGCGGATCGTCTTCATCGGCCAGCAGAAGGGCGCCGACACGGAGGAGAATATCCGGCGCAACTTCGGGATGCCCCATCCCGAGGGGTATCGCAAGGCGATGCGGGTCATGGAGCTCGCCGAGCGGTTCCGCCTCCCGATCGTCACGTTCGTGGACGTGCCCGGTGCCTACCCGGGCCGCGAATCCGAGGAGCGCGGGATCGCCGAGGCGATCGCCCGATC
>Ga0315281_10013670_pt1 | contig 10969 bp, 12 predicted proteins | sample YL17G07_0_MG_FD_204540 | JGI IMG/M metagenome (GOLD analysis project Ga0315281, IMG submission 204540) | Sediment microbial communities from Yellowstone Lake, YNP, Wyoming, USA - YL17G07_0 | ecosystem: Environmental > Aquatic > Freshwater > Lake > Sediment | place: USA: Wyoming | collected... | reverse complement strand
TATCCAACCAGGGGCTTGACTGCAGATGGTGGAAGAATATTCTTTCACATGATTAGCGATATCACCGACCGCAAACAGGCCGACGAGCAATTGAGAACTTCACGTGAACAGTTGCGTGACCTTTCACTATATTTAGAGTCTGTCAGAGAAGAAGAGAGAACAAACCTGGCACGTGAAATTCATGACGAGCTGGGATCACTATTGACAGGTCTGAAGATCGACTTGTCCTGGTTGGCCAAAAAAACTTCGAGAGAGCAAGAATTGATCTTGGCGAAGATAAAATCCATGTACGAGCTGATTGATGAAGCCATCCAAACAGTGAAGAGAATTTCTACTGAATTAAGACCGGGGGTGTTAGATGACCTCGGCCTTTCCGCTGCGATTGAATGGGCGGGGCAAGAGTTCCAAAAGCGGACGGAAATCAAACTGGAATTCACATCAGGGCCTAAAGATATTATTCTGGATGGTGATCGCTCTACAGCGATTTTCCGCATCTTCCAGGAGGCACTGACGAACATTGTTCGCCACGCGAACGCCACCAAGGTGAGAATAAGCCTGAAACAAGACGGCGATAGAGTTGTACTCAAGATTAGGGATAATGGCAAAGGAATTGACCAAAAGCAGCTTTCTGATCCGAAAGCATTTGGGCTAATCGGTATGAGGGAGCGTGCTATGTCTAAGGGAGGCGACGTCAAGATCAGTGGCACTACAGGTGGGGGTACCACAATTATAGTGAGTATTCCGCTTAAGAACATGGAGAATCTCAATGCTGAAGATACTAATTGCCGATGACCATCCAGTTTTTAGACGGGGACTGAAGCAGATAATCGCTGAGACTACCGACATGGTAGTCGCCGGCGAAGCCACCAATGGCTGGGAAGTGCTTAGCAAAGTGAGGACAGGCGACTACGATTTGGTTCTCCTGGATATTTCTATGCCGGGCAAAGATGGCATGGATGTTTTAACTCAGTTGAAAAAAGAGAGACCGGCACTTCTCATTCTTATGGTGAGCATGCATCCGGAAGAACAGTATGCAGTGCGCGCATTAAAAGCAGGTGCCTCGGGGTATTTGACAAAGGAAAGCGCGCCGGACGAACTAATAGTTGCGATCCGGAAGGTGTCGACAGGCCGGAAGTATGTCAGCTCTGCTCTGGCAGAGAGATTGGCTGCCCTGTTGCAGGAAGATGCCGAAGTGCTACCCCATGAGGCACTGTCCAGTCGTGAGTATCAAGTTATGTGTATGATTGCCTCAGGGAAAAAAGCTACCGAAATTGCCAAGGAACTATCATTGAGCGTCAAGACTATCAGCACCTATCGATCCCGTATCCTGGAGAAAATGAAAATGAAGAATAATGCTGAATTAACCCGCTATGCCATAAATAACCGCCTCGTAGACTAGAGTGCATTTGAATTAGAGCCCAGCTTCCACTGGTACAAGAGCTACAGCTATGAACCCTCGCTTCGTCCCTTCTAACCCTCTCAACTTCTTTCTGACACTGGTGTTATCTATTTGTAGGACAAACACTGACAGAAAAAACCGCAAAAGTCCTACAAAACAATCAGACTCTTACGGATGCTGATGCAAGCCTCCCCTGCTGTAGGATATTTATAAATGCGCTGCGCTGAAATCATAGAACGGAATTAGAAAAAGGTGCCGAGGTGAGAAAATAATTGACTCAGGATGGCTTCCAAATTGACGAATAATCGCAAGGGTCATTTGAAAAGGAGATGTATACAATGAAGAGGTTTTCTTTCATAGGATTCTTAGCCATTATCACACTTTTTCTCATAGTTATGGCAATGGCAAGTTGCAGTTCTAATCAGCAATCCGAGGTGGACCAACTTAAGCAGATAGCCGGGCCGCCCCCGGCTTCCCTGGAGCAGTACTTTCCACCCAAAACACAGGCTCCTGTCTATCTTATCGAGATGTTCAACCTCGCCGGGCCGTTGGAAGGTATCGGGGTGGACCTGCAGGAGCAGGATATGGCGGGTGTGAAGGCCAACTTCCAGGCGTTCCAGACTCAATACGGCAAGGTCTCCGAGATGGTGCCAGAGTGGACCAATCGCTTCCCTGAAGATCCGGTAACGGCGCTGGGCAAGGCTATCGATAGCGGTAATCCGGCCCAGATCGGTCCCGCGATGGGTAAAGTTGGGGAAGTGTGTGGCTCCTGCCATTTGATATATCAGGTTAAAGTTCAGCAGCAATACCACTGGAAGAATTTTGATGATATTAAGGTAACAGATCCGGTGACCGCCCAGTCGATGTCATTCGGTGACTACATGACGGCGATGGCCGGGGCTTATAGTGGCATCGCCACCGACCTTCAGGAAGGCCAGATAGACAACGCCCGCAAGAATTTCCAGGCTTTCAACGCTCGTTTCGATACTCTGGCCACCGACGCATGCAAGGAATGTCATGTGGACCCATCGGGGAAAGAGATACCACGGAAATACTTCGTTGATGACAGTATGAAAGCCGTAATAAGCCAATTGGGGCAGGCTCTGGCAGCTCCGGCTCCTGACGCCCAATCTATCCAGCAGTTGAGTGGAGCTATCGGCAACGATGCGTGTTTGAATTGCCATTTGGTTCACCTTCCTGCTCAAAACGCCAAGGATACGTGGGAAAACTTTGCAGACCTGTTTAAATAGACGGGACACTAATACGGTAAAGGGTATAGGCCAATGGCAACTCTTGCCACTGGCAAATCTTAGGAGAATGACGTAAAGCAATCTTTAAAAGAAAGGAGGTGATTAATTATGAAGAAGTTATTGTTAGTGTTTCTGGTAGTCGTCCTATTGGTAGCTTTGTCTTCGACGGCAGCGCTTGCCGGACCGCCATCCCCACCCAACTACGGCAAAGTCGATCCCGTTGGAATCTGGCCCCCATACCTGCCACCGCTCAACCTCTTAACTGGCGTGGAGAAGGTCATTCCGTCGTCTCCAACCATTGGGCAAATCCATATCATTACGGACCTTCTGCTTCCTACCGAGTTTGATCAAGATGCTGCTGGAAATGTTACATTCTGGTGTCAATCGCAAATTGGTTTCCAGTATCATATTGTCACGAGTGGTCTGGCGCCCAAGTCCGCCTATGCGGTAACCGCTGAAGGGTTGCAACTTACACTTGATCCAAGCGGCCCAATAATTACTGATATTGGTAATTTCTCCATTGTCAGTACGGTGGGCCCCCTGAACCTGGGCATTCTGCACACCGATGCTAACGGCTTAGGGGCCGTGCACGGAGTCAAGAAACTGGAGCCCGTGGCGCCTGATTTGTACGTCTTAATGGTTTACATTAGAAACGCCAGCGACCAAATTGTCCTGCAGAGCGATCCCTACGATCCTCAGGACCTTGTCGTCTACTAGTCGCTACTCGTTTCTCGAACAGTCGAATCAGCAACCGCCAAATGGCTCGACCTTGACCTTAGTGAGCAGTTGAGGTTAGTGATTACAGGAGAGGCTTAAGTATAGGTAAATAAAGAGGGGAGCACCGTGAGGGGTGCCCCCCTCTAAAGCCTACGGACGCAATCAACCAAAAGAAGAAGGGGCAACACAAATGAAAAAAAGAGCAATTACCAGTCTGGTAATAGGCATGATGCTGGTGGCAGTCATGGTATCATCAGGCACAGTTTTCACACAGAAATCTGCCGCTGTGACCGCCACTTTGCCTGCGGTTCAGCTATTCCACGGTCCGCGAGCACCGTTGAAGGAAGGAACTTCCACGAACTGGGCTGGTTATGCAGTGGAGACTAGCCTGAGCTCACCTCAGAGCCAGGCAGTTAGCGACGTTCGGGGGCAGTGGGTAGTACCCACGGTTAGCCCTAGCGCCGGCAACACTTATTCCTCAGTCTGGGTCGGCATAGATGGATACTCTGATAGCACGGTTGAGCAAATTGGGACTGAGCAGGATTATATCAACGGTCAGCCCAGGTACTATGCCTGGTACGAGATGTATCCGAAGCCAAGTCGGCTCATCAGGTATCCGGTAGCACCTGGCGACATAATGAGTGCTGAGGTTAACTATATCGGCAAAAATCAGTTTGTCCTAACTTTAATTGACCAGACTGCTGGCTGGACCTTCAGTATCACCCAAAAAGCCAACGCTCAGCGCCAATCTGCTGAATGGATAATTGAGGCTCCCTGGTCCGGCGGGGTACTGCCACTCGCCAACTTTGGCACTTTGTCGTTTGACAATACAACAGCTACGCTTAATGGGCACACAGGTTCCGTCAGCGATACCACATGGCACAATGATTCTATTACCATGACCACTTCAAGCGGAACAGTGAAGGCTCGACCGTCTGCACTCTCGCCGGATGGCAGCAGCTTCAGTGTAAAATGGTATCACAACTAAATAAAATGGGGCTTCCGGCGGTATTCTGTCCCACCCGGCTATTAACGCCCGTGAGTACCGGGTCCCGGCTGTGGTAGCCACGGGTAACGCAACGCAGTTGCTGAAGGATGGGCAGGTCGTCACTGTGGATGGCACTGCCGGCAGTGTGCATCTAGTACCATGACCCAACCCGGAAAACCGATTCTGCACCTAATATGTTGCACATTGAACTAATATCACTGTTCTGACTTTATTCTCTCATGGGTTTGAAGCTCTATGTGATAGATTGCTTGTCTGAGCATGTCCAACATTATGAGAAAATAATGGCTGTTCCCCTTGATGCAATTGGAGCGATTCACAATGCATTCCGCAAAGGTATGACGGCGATATACGCGGCTGCGCACATTGCCGCCAGCGGACATGGCGGCCTATACCTGGTTTTAGAATGTTACACCTCCTTCAAAGGTGTCCTCACGCCAGTGACCGAGGTGAGGTATTGATTATCAACTGGAGGCGGATTATAATCAGTTCCAAACTCAAGGATCGTTGCGACCCAGGCTACCACTTCCTGAAGCCAAAACGCTCGTAACTCTAACTGAGTAAGTAATACGATTTCCGGGGGCCTCAGAATCGGAGATTCATATGCCAGGCAAGAATTTAAGCCGACGTGATTTTATAAAGTGGTCAGCGGGAGCTGTGGGGTTTCTAGCTGTCGGGTTCTCACCACTGATGTCATTGTTAAGCCGCGTGAAAGCATCCGACAGCGCTTCCCAAACGATGCCGGATGAAAAGAGACGTGCCTGGTGCATGGTCATTGACCTGAAGAAATGCGACGGATGCGTCACCATCGGAACGACTCCCCAATGTACAGAGGCATGCATCGCGGCTCATTTTGTTCCCCGGGGACAGCAGTGGATTCAGGTCTATCAAGTCGAGCTCCCCGGCGGAGGCAGTTATTTCATGCCTACTCCCTGCTTTCAATGTGAAAATGCCCCCTGCGTCAATGTTTGTCCTGTTGCTGCCACCTACCAAAACAAAGACGGTATTGTCCTTATCGACCACCGCAGGTGCATTGGCTGCCGGCTATGCATGGCTGCCTGTCCTTACCAGCGGCGCTTCTTTAATTGGGGAGCTCCGGAGCTCCCCCCTGAAGCCGCTTTTGCCGAATACTCACCTTTATACCCCGTACCTGCGGTAAAGGGGACGGTAATCAAATGTATGTTCTGTGCTCACCTTTTACCCCACGGCAAACTCCCTTTCTGCGTTTCCGGATGCCCGATGAAAGCCCTCTATATGGGCGACCTGAATGAGGACATCGCATCTAATGGAGCTGAGGTTGTCCAACTATCAAAATTCCTGGGTGAAAACGATGCCTATCGCTATAAAGAAGAGTTGGGCACTCAGCCCCGCGTGTGGTATCTTCCGGGACATGGCCAGACCTTCGGCAGGAAGGCCGATGATCCCCGTACCTTCAAGCCGGCAACCTGGCAATGGGGTACGGAACGGCGCAGGCCCGAAATTTTCCCATAAAGAGACGAAATGAGAGCTAAGCACGTAGAAAGCTACAGCGAGCGTTTAGAGCGTGTCGTCCTTCATCCGCTTTTCCACACGCGGCGCGGGTATTACTTTTTTGTCCTGTTCCTCTTGGCAGTTGTAGCCTGGGGTTTCTATGCCTACTATAATCAGGTCCGCTACGGTCTCACAGTTACCGGCATGGGCGACGTGGTCATGTACGGATTTTACATAGTGAATTTCGTTTTCTTTATCGGCATTAGCTATGCCGGGGCACTGGTCTCCGCCATACTGCGGTTGACTAAAGCCGGATGGCGTACTCCCATAACCCGCATTGCGGAGCTTATTGCTGTAGGCGGGTTAACCGACGGAGCAATTCAACCCATTATCGATCTGGGCCGTCCCGACCGGGTATGGCACATTTTCGCCTATGGACGCTTCCAGTCACCGCTGCTTTGGGATATTATTGCGATAATAACGTACCTGGTAGGCAGTTTTATTTACCTCTACCTCCCGCTTATCCCTGATTTCGCTTTGATAAGAGACCGGTTGGGGCAGGGAGGGTCCAGCTTTAAGCGAAGGTTCTACACCCTGTTCGCTTTGGGCTGGCGAAACGGAGTGGAACAACGTCAGCGATTGGAGAAAGCAATAGGCATCATGGCTATTCTTATAATCCCGCTTGCTGTCTCCGTTCATACTGTCGTCGCCTTCATCTTCTCCACGACGCTCCGCCCGGGCTGGAACAGCACCATCTACGGCATTTATTTTGTGATTGGGGCTGTCTTTTCCGGAACGGCAGTTTTGCTGATCGCTATCGCCATCTTCCGTAAGATCTATCATCTTGAGGAGTACATAACTGAGAAGCACTTCCGCAATCTGGGTTATCTCCTGCTGGTTCTGCTCCTAACCTATTTTTACCTGACATTCACAGAATATCTGACCATCGGTTACAAGCTCGAGGCCGGCGAAAAGGAACTGCTGCAACTTGTAGTTCTGGGCAAGAATGCCCCCTGGTTCTGGCTCTTCTTTATCAGTAGCATCGTGGTACCTGCCGTCCTGATAATTTTCTCCCGGCGTAAGACTATTCCCCTAGTAGTAACAGCGTCAGTGCTTGTTGTGATAGGCATGTGGCTTAAGCGATTTATTATCGTCGTGCCCACTCTTCAAGTGCCTCTGATGCCCTTTGAATTCGGCACTTATACCCCAACCTGGGTTGAGATATCTATCGGCGCCGCAACGTTAGCCGGTTTTGTGCTGATGTTCACTCTGGCTGCCAAGTTCATACCTTCAATATCGATGTGGGAAGTAACCAGCGAGTCGGGGGGTGAACCGCCGGCAGGGGAGGGGCGGGCGAAATGAATGTGAAGTGGACTATCATTATTGTTCTGGCAATTCTTCTTCTCATTATCACCGTCTCGATATCGCTCGCTCAGGAGGAACCACCATCATCCTATGACGGGCTGCAAAATCCTTTCTCCTGGACTGACACGCAAGCTCAAGCTGCAGGCAAGAACGTGTACCAGCAGTCCTGTGCCGGCTGCCATGGTAGCAATGGCGCCGGAGTAGCCGGTTTTGATTTCAGCAGCCCGAGCTTCTCACAGGGTCTGCAGAATAAGCCAGGTCCTTATTACGGCATTCTGTCTGAGGGAATCCTGGACAAGGGAATGCCACCCTACGAATCTCTGCTTTCGCAGGAGCAGCGATGGCAGACCCTGACCTATATCTGGTCGCTGGGTGCAGCCCCATCTCCGCCTCAACCCACCCCCACACCTTCCACGGGAGGCGCCTCGCTGACATTGACCGTACCTCAGCAGTCCAATACCGGGGAGGTTCTGAGCCTGGTTGCTGCGCTTAATGATAGCCAGGGTAGACCCATCAGCGGTGCCGAGGTGAAGTTCCTGTTATCAGAAGACTTTTTTGCCTCCGGTTTGATGGAAATCGGAGATGCGGTTACGAATGAGGCAGGCGTTGCTACTCTTCAATACATACCCCGACGGCCCGGTGAGACAGAGGTAATCGCCCGTTACAATACTACCGAAGCTGGCCATAGTCTTAATATCACCGATAGTGGCGAAGTATTTTACCACACAGTGGCAGGGCTACACCTCCCGTCTCTCGGCCCGGAGATATTCATCGGCCCCAAATCAGCACACGAAATTGTGGACGGGAAAGCCCCCATGACCGCTCTGCGTCTCCCGGGCGGCACTCTTTCCTGGCTTTGGCTTTTCGTGGCTGTCCTCATGCTCGTCTGGGGCACTTACATTTTCATTATGTACCAGGTTTTACGCATCTCAACAGTAAAAGGAGTAAGTACAGGCAATAGCAGGGTAGTCCCCCTGGTTTGGATAGCTGTCCTGATCGGACTCGGTATCCTCATGGTGCTGATGGTTATTACCGGGCCTTTTTCCCACTTCAATTTGCTTCCATAACTTGAAGGCTTGGCAGTTCATTACCTGCAGGGCATGACCCTACATCGCAAAATAGTTCCTGTAGGGTAGATAGGTTCTGGCTAGTAATGACAGGCCAAATAGGATATTATGTTGCTTTCAATCAACATTTACTGCTGGAGCGAGACAGATGCTTAGCAAACAAGAGTTAGCCAGGTATGGCAGGCAATTACTGATCCCTGAGTGGGCAAAGGCGGGGCAGCAGAAGCTAAAGAAGGCAAAGGTCGTGGTTGCCGGCGCGGGAGGCCTGGGCTCGCCTGTCCTGACCTATCTAGCCGTGGCAGGTGTGGGCAAGCTGAGGGTCATTGACGGCGATAAGGTGGAGCTCGGCAACCTGAACCGTCAGATACTGCACTGGGATAAGGACATAGACAGGGCCAAGGTTGATTCGGCAAAAGAGAAGCTCGAATCGCTGAATCCGGATATAGAGGTGGAAGCCATAAATGAAAGGATAACGGAAGATAATGTCTTTGAATTGGTGGGTGATTATGCTATCGTCGATGCTATCGATGACCTCTCCACAAGGTTTCTGCTGAACAGGGCTGCTCTCAGGAATAATCTTCCTCTGTTCCATGGCGCAATCTACGGCTTTGAAGGAAGGGCTACCACCATAATCCCGGGCAGGACATCATGTCTGAGGTGTTTATATCAAGAGATGATACCAGGCCCAATCCCCGTAGTCGGGGTCACTCCGGCAGTTATAGGATGCATCCAGGCTACGGAGGTGCTAAAGTATATCTTAGGCATAGGTGAGTTGCTGACAGACAGGTTCTTGATATACGATGGACTCAGTATGAGATTCAGCGAACTCAAACTAAAGAAAGACCCGAATTGCTGTGAGTGCAAGTAAAGGGCGGTCTGCTGAGGAGGGAAGTATGGTTACGGTAAAAATATCCCCGCTATTGCGCAGGTACACCAATGACAAAGAGGCCGTGAAGGTAAAAGGGAACAGCCCTATGGAGTGCCTACATGCTTTAGAGGCTAAATACCCTGATTTGAAGCGACTGTTTTACGATAAGCAGGGCGTATTATTGCCCCGGGTCATGTTTTTCGTCAATAACCAGAGAATTCACGCCGGTGAATTGAATAGTACCCTGAAAAATGGGGATGAACTCCTCATATCTATTGCCATCGGCGGGGCTTAGAGTAGGGGCAGACCCATGTGTCTGCCCTTATGTCACCTCGTCGTCGGCCGGCAGCGCTACATCAGCCTCAAGGAAAGAGGGCTAGGGTTCAGCTAACCTGCTAATTTCGCAAGGGCGCGCAAAATCACCTTATTTCTAACGGGGCAGAACAATTGATAATGTCCGTAGGGGCGGGTTTGAAACCCACCCCTACTTAATCATTAAAGCTGAATCCAAGTGCTTCTATTCTGCATTACAAATAGGTTTATGTCCATTGTGCAAAACGTATAATAAAATCAGTCTTCGCTCCATGTACTTTATCAACAAGTTGTCTATCTCACCCAGTAATCTGGCAAGTAATTCGATATCTAGATCCAGCTTCACATCATGACCGGAAATATCCAACAAACTATATTTTTCAAGTTGGAGGAATGCTTTCATTATTAGTTCAATGGGAATATGAGAAACGTACAAGAAAGACAAATCCTTACCATATATCTTCTTATACCTTTTGCCACCTGGATGTCGTCCCTTATCGGTCATGACCGCTCTTTGAAACGCCGTCCAACGCTTTTCGAACGTACCATTTGTAGTTTCACCGATATAGACTACTCTGGTATCAAAAGGATTAGCTGGACCATCAAGAAGTTCCTCCTCAATTCTTGAAATCAAATACACCCCTGACTTATTTTTGTCCGTAAGACTCTTACGAGAACCCCAGTCAGTCCAAGAACCAAAATATATTCCTGAACTCATCACATGTAACTCTCAAGGGCACGAAATAATTCAATTATGCGGTCTCACTTCACGCGCTCCTTTGAGGATGTTATCATCCCCAAAGACACCCCCAAGGCTGTGGATGATAACATTCACAGCGAGCAAAGAGCTCCGCTCCTTAATCTCGATTGGGATACTTGCCGAGCTTCCAGAACCTGATGCGTTTTCAGACATGAGCCCCTGCTTGCGCAGATGACACCCCAGCAATCTATCTGAGCTAGCATACTTAGGCGCGTGTGTCTTGTAGCCCAGAATATGCTCAAGCTCCACCCTTTCTTACCAACCCGGGTAGTAAAGCAGCTAATGCCACAATGCCACCGATTATCATTCCTGTGATGGTCGCTGCTAATCCAATATGACCTTCGTAGTATTGCCAGTGACATATAGCACCCAACCCCAGCCCTGCCAAGGCTACAAAGGCTAGAAACGGATTATCCCTCTTGCTCATCACAGCCTCCTACTCATCTCTGACCAGCCCAAACAGCTAGACTCTCACTTCTCAATGGGGTTTCCGGCTTATTGTTGCACAGGACATTCTGAAAAGCAAGCTCTGGTTTCTCGACAGACCAATTGACATTTATCAACCTTGCACCATTTCATGTATCGCAGTAGAATATTGAAAAAGGTCACCATAATAGCTTGACCGAAGGGTAGAGGCATGTCAAAGAGAGAAAACCATCACGTGAATTTTAAGAAGATTCAAAGACAGGTGTTTAATGTGCCGTGGAACAAAGGTATATATGATGAGACAAAGATTTCTTTAGAGAAGAGGGTTC
>Ga0315281_10013669_pt1 | contig 10969 bp, 7 predicted proteins | sample YL17G07_0_MG_FD_204540 | JGI IMG/M metagenome (GOLD analysis project Ga0315281, IMG submission 204540) | Sediment microbial communities from Yellowstone Lake, YNP, Wyoming, USA - YL17G07_0 | ecosystem: Environmental > Aquatic > Freshwater > Lake > Sediment | place: USA: Wyoming | collected... | reverse complement strand
ACGGCGCTCAGGTGGTGCGGAACGCGAAGGCGCTGGCCGGCGAGCTGTTGGAGCGCGGCTTCGACCTCGTGTCGGGCGGCACCGACAACCACCTCATCCTCATCGACCTGACGAACAAGGGCGTGACGGGAAAGAAGGCGTCGAAGGCGCTCGACAAAGCGGGTATCGTCGTCAACGCCAACACCGTTCCTTACGACCCGCGGAAGCCGTTCAGCCCCAGCGGCATCCGCATCGGCAGCCCGGCCGTCAGCTCGCGCGGCATGAAGGAGCCGGAGATGCGCCGCGTCGTCGCCTGGATGGACGAAGTCATCGCCGGCGCCGACGATGAGCAGACGCTGGAGCGCATTCGCAACGAGGTCCGCGAGTTCTGCGCCGTCTTCCCGGCGCCCGGAATCCGCATTCCTTCGTAGGCGGGACTATTACGGTTCTGAGGGTTGAAAACCCTCAGCTACACACATGACTGAGGCCAGACGCGTCTATCACGTGTGGTTCAGCACCAAAGAACGTCGACCCATTCTCGACGGCGAAGTGGGGAACGATGTTAGGATCTCCTTCGCGGAGATAGCGAAAAGAACGAGCATCGGGCTGCTCGAATTCGAATTCGCCATCGATCACGTTCACATACTCCTGGAGATTTCTTCAGACAAGAGCCTGAGTTCAGTCATGCATCAACTCAAAGGCGCGTCCGCACACGCGATCTTCCTCAAGTATCCCGACATGAGACTGGACACGCGCGCACTGTGGCAAAAGGGCTACGGGTTCCGAAGTATTGCACCGAGCGAAGTTACCGGCCTCCGATACTACATTCGGACTCAGTCAAAACGACCTATTCGACGTGAATAAGCTGAGGGTTTTCAACCCTCAGATTGTTTTCATATCCCAATGGAGGCTCGCCTGGGCCGCCTATCCAAATTGTTAATTCTCCCTGATTACTCGCGCCCGATCATGCGAACCTCTTGACAAGGGCGCTCCCCTTCGCTCAGAATTGATTCGATTGACTCGCGAGTGGACGCGCGAACGGAAAGGAATCCGCCGCCGGCGGATTAGTTGAGAAGGAGAACTCAGCATGAAGAAAAGGATGTCTTGGTATTGGGCGTTGCCTGCCGTCGCGGGACTTGCCCTCGTAATGGTGGCAGCGCTGCTGTCATCCTCGTCGCCGGCCGTATACGCCACCGCGGATGAGACCTCCACGGCAGTAGCCAATGCGACGGCCACAGCGCTGGCAACCACGCCCACAGTAACGGCCACGCCAAACGCGAACTGCGAGCTTAACGCCGTCAAGGACGCCGCCGCATCTACCGTTCCGGAAGGCGGTCAAATCACATACACGATCAAGGTGGAGAATAACGGCAGCGGTAGCGGCAGCTGCACGGACCTCACGGTGACCGACGTGATTCCCGCTGACACGGACTGCGTGTCTGCCACCGCAACAGATGACGCCGGCCTCGACATCGACATCGACGGCTGCGACACTTCCGGCACCGTCACGTGGGACACCAATGACAACCTCGACACCGACGACCAGGTTACCCTCCAGATGGTGGTGAAGCTGACATCCGGCGCGAACGAAGACGACAAGATCAACAACGAGGCTTGTGCCACGTCTTCCAGCGACGTCGGCGGCGATTGCGACTCGGCGAGAGTCACAGTAACTGGGGCCACAGCAACGCCAACCACGGCCCCGATTGCAACCGCGCAGCCAACTGTCTCCGTGCCGACCGTGATCGCCCCACCACCGCCGGCCCCGACGGCGCGCGCACTCCCGACGCTGTCGCCGCCTATCACCGGCAGCGGGTCGACGAGCGGCGGCGGCTCGGGTCCGCTGGCCCTCGGCCTGGGACTGGTCGGCGCTTGCCTGCTGCTTGTATCCGGCGCGGCGCTGGTGAAGCGAGCTCGCTAACCGACTGAAGAACATAGGCACGAACGCTAATGTAGGGGCGCACGGCCGTGCGCCCCTACAACATCGCCAGATTTGGTCCAGAACTTACTTTGACAGCCGTTCCCTCTCGCGCTGGATCAGGTCGCGGCGCAGGATCTTCCCGGACGCGGTCTTGGGGATGGTCTCCAGGAACTCGACCTCGCGTATCTTCTTGTAGGGCGCCACTTTGCCGGCGACGAACGCCATCAGGTCGTCGGCGGTCGCACCGGAGCCCTGGCGCAGGACGACGCAGGCCTTGGGGATCTCGCCGCCCGCTTCGTCGGGCTTCGGGATGACCGCCGCATCGAGGACGGCGGGATGCTCGTGGAGGAGCGCCTCCAGCTCCGCCGGCGCGACCTGGTAGCCCTTGTACTTGATCATCTCCTTCATCCGCTCGATGAGGTAGAGGTAGCCGTCCTCGTCGAAGCGGCCCACGTCGCCTGTGTGGAGCCAGCCGTCCGGCGTGAGACAGGCGGCGGTCTCTTTGGGGTTGTTCCAGTAGCCTTTCATGACCTGCGGGCCCTGGACCATAAGCTCACCCACCTCGCCTATCGGCAACTCCTGGCCGGTGTCGAGGCTGACGATCTTCTCCAGGGTGTCGGGGAATGGCGGGCCGACGGACTCCAGCTTGATCCGCTCGAACGGGTTGGTATTCGTCGTGGGGCTCGTCTCCGTCATGCCGTACCCCTGCGAGACGATGCACTTGAACATCGTTTTCGCCCGCTCGCCGATCTCAGGGGGCAGCGGCGCCGCGCCCGAGCCTATCACCTGGAGGGAAGACGTGTCGTAGCGTTCGACGTTGGGGACGTTCACCATCGCCAGTATCGCCGGCGGCGCCAGGTAGAGGTCCGTTATCTTGTGTTGCTGGATGAGTTGCATCATCTGCTCCACATCGAAGCGCATCATCACGACGCCCGTGGCGCCGCGTGCGACGCTGGCGCTCATCAGCACGGTCATCCCGTAGATGTGAAAGAGAGGCAGCGTCCACAGGCCGACCATGTCTGAACTGAAGAACCGGGTCGTGAGGCCCTGAGCGACGTTGGAGGTAATGTTGTTATGGGTGAGCATGACACCCTTGGGGAGGCCGGTCGTGCCGCTGGAGTACGGCAAAGCCGCGACGTCCTCGCGTGGGTCGATCGTCACCGGCTGGAAGTCCTCAGGGACGCCTTCCAGCACCGCGGGCAGGTCATCGATGGGGAAGACGCTGTGTAGCAGCGGCAGGTCCTGACGGGCCTGGTCGACGGCGGCGCGCATCGGCGTAAAGGCGAAGAGCGCGACCGCGCCCGCGTCCGCCAGTTGCGTGGCGGCCTCGTGGGCCGTGTACAGCGGGTTCAGCGTCGTGACCGTGGCGCCGGCGAGCAACGATCCGTAAAAGACAGCCGCGTAGTCGACGTGGTTAGGTGAAAAGATGCCGACTCTATCGCCCTTCTGGATGCCGTGGTCCTGGAGCAGGCGCGCCACCTTCTGGGCGTCGCTGGCAAGACGAGTGTAGGTGCGGGTGGCTCCGTCAGCGCCGATCAGCGCCGTCTTGTCGCCGAACTCGGCGGCGGACCTGAGGATCAGTTCGGGGAGCGGGATTTCCTCGTAAGGGGCTTGGCTTGGCCAGTAGCTCTTGACTATCATTCCGGACACCCCTTCCGCTAATCGACCGCACGGACAGTCTTTTCTACCTGGTCGACCTCTCCCGTTCCCTCTGGATCAGGTCGCGGCGAAGGATCTTCCCGGACAGAGTCTTCGGTATCTCCGTGAAGAACTCGACCTCGCGTATCTTCTTGTAGGGCGCCACCTTGCCGGCGACAAACGTCATCAGGTCGTCGGCTGTCGCGCCGGAGCCCTGGCGCAGGACGACGCAGGCCTTGGGGATCTCGCCTCCCGCTTCGTCCGGCTTGGGGATGACGGCCGCATCGAGGACGGCGGGATGCTCGTGGAGGAGCGCCTCCAGCTCCGCCGGCGCGACCTGGTAGCCCTTGTACTTGATCATCTCCTTCATCCGCTCGATGAGGTAGAGGTAGCCGTCCTCGTCGAAGCGGGCCACGTCGCCGGTGTGGAGCCAGCCGTCCGGCGTGAGGCAGGCGGCGGTCTCTTTGGGGTTGTTCCAGTAGCCTTTCATGACCTGCGGGCCCTTGACCATGAGCTCGCCGACTTCGCCCAGCGGCAATTCCTCCTCCGTGCCGAGCTTCACGATCTTCTCTATCGTGTCGGGGAACGGCGGCCCGCAGGACTCGATCTTTATCTTCTCGAAAGGTTGCGTGTTGACTGTGGGACTTGTCTCCGTCATGCCGTATCCCTGTGAGACGATGACGTGGTACATCTCTTTCGCCCGTTCGGCGAGTTCGGGCGGCAGCGGCGCTGCTCCCGAGCCGACGAACTTCAGCGACGACGTATCGTAGCGGGAGGGATCGGGCAGGTTGACCATCGCCAGTATCGCCGGCGGCGCCAGGTAAAGGTCCGTTATCCTGTGCTCCTGGATGAGTTGCATCATCTGCTCGACGTCGAAGCGCAGCATGACAACGCCAGTGTTGGCGGTCGCGATGCCACTGCTCATGAGCACGGTCATTCCATAAATGTGGAATAAGGGGAGCAACCAGAGACCTATCATGTCCGGCGGTATCTCTCTGGTCCCTTGCCCTTGCTTGACATCGCAGGTGATATTGTAGTGAGTGAGCATGACCCCCTTGGGGAAACCGGTTGTGCCGCTGGAGTAGGGGAGGGCGGCGACGTCCTCTTTGGGGTTGATCGTCACCGGCTTGTACTCCTCGGAGACGCCCTCCAGGACCTCCGGCAGTTGATCGATGGTGTAGATGGTGCGAAGCCGCGGCAGGTTCTTCTTCGCCTCTTCGGCGGTGGGCCTCATGAACGAGAAGGCGAACAGGATCACCGCTTCCGCGTCGGAAAGCTGGTGCTCAATCTCATGCGGCGTATACAGCGGGTTGAGCGTGGTGACGGTTGCGCCGGCCAAGAGCGACCCGAAGAACACGGCGGGGAAATCGATGTGGTTGGGCGAGAATATGCCTACCTTGTCCCCTTTCTCCACGCCGTTGTCCTGGAGCAGGCGCGCCACCTTGCGAGCGTCGCTCCAGATGCGCGCATAGGTGCGCGTGGAGCCATCCTGGCCTATCACAGAGGTTTTATCGGGATGGGCCGCGGCGGACCGGCGCAGCAGCTCGTAGAGAGGTATTTCTTCATATGGGGCCTGACTGGGCCAGTAGCTGGAGACAATCATCTTAACCCTTCCCTCCGGAGTCCAAACACTCAAGCGACTGAACCTGGGAGATTCGTTAACAGGATGCCAGCAGAGCCGCCAGCGGTCAAGTCTCGCGCGCATGCACGGGTTGACGCCTCAACGATGGGCACGGTATCATCAATCCGGCAGAGCCGCGCCTGCCGGTAGATATGTCTTGTCGCGCGGCAAGAGGCATTAACGTCAAACATGGAGACCGACGACGGCGGCGATTATAGCCGCCACAGGGAAAATCGAGGAGGCGATTCGCTGTCGATGAGTCGCTGCTAACGCGCTGAGTGCGCCGGCCGCGGCTCGTCCGCGGCGAACCACCTCCTGGCATGACCTTTCTTGAGGAGGTGGTTTTTCATGCCTTTCCTCAGCCAGGTGCTCGGCCGCCCGACGCTCGACGCCGACGGCACGCGCGTCGGCATCCTGCGTGACCTGCTTATCTTGACCGACATCCCTTACCCGCCGATGGCCGCCATCGTCGTCGGCGATAGAGCTCACCTGCACGCTATCCCCTGGCTGCACGTCGCCTCCGTGACGCCGCGCGGCACCGCCCTGCGCAGTCGCGTGCGGCTGGAGGCGTTTCCCGCTCCCGGCGACGACATGATCTGGCTCGGGAGGGACCTGCTGGACAAGCAGATCGTCGATACCCACGGCGTGAAGCTGGTGCGCGTCAATGACCTGTCGCTGACGCCCATTAACGGTGACCTGCGCCTCGCCGGCGTGGACAACAGCGTTGCCGGGCTGCTGCGACGCCTCGGCCTCGAGTGGCTGGAGCGCCTCTTCGGCCGCGGACGGCCGCGTCTCATCGATTGGGAGCAGGTGGACATCGGTCCCGCCGTCGACGAGATCCGCCTCAAAGTGCCATTCCAGCGCCTGCGCCGCATGCCGCCCGCCGACATCGGTGTCGTCATCAGCCAGATGTCGCCCGGCGAGGCAGCCGACGTCCTGGAAGCGCTCGACGACGAGATAGCCGCGGACGCCCTGGCGGAGCTTACCGAGGAGCACCAGGCCGCGGTCGTGAACGCTATGGAGCCTGAAGAGGCCGCCGACGTGCTGGAGCAGATGGCGCCCCACGAAGCGGCGGACATCCTCGGCGACGTGCACGAGGAGCGCGCCAGCGAGCTGATGCGCCTGATGGAGCCGCATACGGCACAGGAGGTGCGCTCTCTCCTCATCTACGAGGACGACACGGCGGGCGGCCTGATGAACAGCAGGCTCTTTGCTGTCGCCGAGATGGAGACGGCGGGCCGCGTACTGGAAGACCTGCGGCGCACGGCCCCGCCGGAGGACGAGATCTACTACCTCTACGTCGTCGATAGCGGCGGCCGCCTGCGCGGCGTGCTCTCGCTGCGCGACCTTGTGGTGGCCCAGCCGGACGCGCTCATCGCCGATTGCGCGCGGCAGGACGTCGCCTTCGTCCGCCTCGAGGACTCAAAGGAGGAGGTGGCGCGCAAGCTCATTCACTATAACCTGCTCGCCATCCCGGTCGTGGATGAGCACGGGCACCTCAAGGGCATGGTGACGGTGGACGACGTGCTGGACCTCGTGACGCCGCGCGCCTGGCAGAACCGTCCCCGCCGGATGACGGGATAGCTCCGCGGAGGGCGACATGACGAACCAGGTCCTCCGGCCGCCACGCCTTGGCAGACCGCTCATCGGCGGACTTGCGTTGCTCCGGCGATGGGGCCCCTGGCGGCGTGTCGCCCTCTTCCTGGCCGTCATGGGCCCCGGCCTCATTACGGGCATCGTCGACGACGATTCCACGGGAATCGCCGGCTACTCCATCGCCGGTTCGCGCTTCGGCTACAGCCTTCTCTGGACGCTCATTCTCGCTGCCATCGCCCTCGCCATCGTCGGCGAGATGGCTGCGCGGATGGGCGCCATCACGGGCAAGGGCCTGGGCGAGGTCATCCGCGAGCGCTTCGGCGTGCGCATCACCTCATTCGCCCTGCTGATCCTGCTGATCGCCAACATCGCGACGATCGTGGCGGAGTTCGCCGGCATTGCGGGCGCGTCGGAGATATTCGGCGTCTCACGCTACATCGCCGTGCCGCTGGCGGCGCTGCTGGTGTTCGGCGTCGTCGTCTACGGCACTTATCGACGCGTGGAGAAGGTGCTGCTGACCTTTTCTCTCGTATCGATCTCCTACATCATCACCGGCTTCCTGGCGAAGCCCGATTGGGGCGCTGTGGCCACCCACTCCGTCGTGCCGCAGTTTCACGCCAACCTGGCCTACCTGTCCGTGCTCATCGGCGTCATCGGCACGACGATCACGCCGTGGCAGCAGTTCTACCTCCAGTCGACGGTCGTCGACAAAGGCCTGGGGGAGCGCGAGTTCAAGATGGAGCGCCTTGACGTGTTCATCGGCGCGTTCGCGTCGGGGACAATCGCCTTCTTCATCATCGTCACAACGGCGGCGACGCTGTTTGCGCACGGGGAGCCGTCTGGGACCGTCGAGGAGGTCGCGCAGTCGCTGCGACCGCTGGCCGGCGACTTCGCGGCCAACCTCTTCGCCATCGGCCTGCTGAACGCGTCGTTGCTGGCCGCCGCCGTCCTGCCGCTGACGACGGCCTACGCCGTCTGCGGCGCCTTCGGCTGGGAGCGGAGCGTCAACATGCCGCTGCGCGAAGCGCCGGTCTTCTTCGGCCTCTTCGGCGGCCTGCTGGTCGTCGGCGCGGCGGCGGTGCTGGTCCCGGGTTTGCCGCTGCTGATCCTGCTGCTGATCCCGAACGTCGTCGGCGCCGTCCTCTTGCCGGTCATCCTCATCCTGATGCTGAAAGTGTTGAACGACTCGAAGATCATGGGGCGCTGGACGAACTCGACCGGCTGGAACGTCGCGGCAGGGACGGTGACGGGCGCGCTGATCGTTCTGACGGTCGTCTACGCGATTATCGCCGTCCTGCAGGCGACGGGTGTTGTCAGCGGATGACCTCGCGGGAAGCACGGCGTTGGAGGCTAGTCGTCGTCTTTTTCCGCCTGGCGCCGTCGATGCTTGGGGACGCGCCACCGCGGCCTGAAAGGCCGCGGCATGCTCCAGCAAACAGGGCACATTACCAGGCGCCACAGGGCGCCACCGTGCATTCCAGATTCCATGCCGCGTCCTTTAGGGCGCGGTCGAGAACAACCTTATTTGGAGTCGCGCGCCCCAGAAGGCGCTTTTTCCGTTAACCTTTCCCCCAGTTGACGCGTTATCATAAGTACTCGGCCCCAGGAGGATTAGAGGAAGAAATGCGACGCGCAATCATCCCGCTAGTTGCGCTCGTTCTGACCTCCTTAGCGAGTCCGGCCGCGGCGGAGCAGGGATCGTGGCAGCCGCGGCTTTCCCTCTATTCCGGCCAGTTCCGCAATATCGAATTCGCCTCCGCGACGACCGTCTGGGCGGCCGGCCCGGGCGGCGTCCTGCTCTCCGAGGACGGCGGTGGCTCCTGGCGATGGACGCTCAATACGCCGGTCAGCGCTGTGGAGCCGGCGGCTGATGGCATGCACGGCTGGGCGGTCGGGCCCGGCGGCGCAATCTTCGCGACGAGCGACGGCGGCGCAACCTGGACGCAGCAGCACCCGAACATCGCCCTCGACTTCTCCGCTATCGGCGCGCTCGACGCAGAGAGAGCCATAGCCTTCGGGCGGCCGGCCGGCGGCCCTACGCTTCCGATCTACACCGTCGATGGCGGCCTGAAATGGCAGCGCGGCCAGTTCTCCCGCCAGCTCGATTTCGACTCGCTCGCGGTGCTCAAGGGCACGAGCAGGGCCTGGGCCTCGGCAACGCGCTGTACGTCTCCAAGCGAGTGCGCCGGTGAGGGCGTGCTCCTCGCTTCCGAGGACGCGGGCAAGACGTGGGATGAGATAGCCGCCGGGCAGCAGCTCTTCGATCTGCAGTTCGTCAGCGCTTCGACGGGCTGGGCGATTGGCGGCGACGCCCTCTTTCGGACGACAAACGGCGGTCGCACGTGGAGCGTACTCCGCACGGGCGGGAGCTTCGTGAACGCCCTGAGCGACAACGTAGTCTTCCTGAAGGAGATAAACAGCGGCAACGCGGCGCAGATCGTGAAGACGCTCGACGGCGGCGCCACCTGGACGAACGTGGGCGCACCCCGCGTGGGCGTGACGGCGCTCCGCTACTTCGACGCGCAGCATGCCGTCCGCAGCGCCCTCGACCAGACGGTGGAGTTCTCCAGCGACGGTGGCGCGACGTGGCAGGCCGCTTCTGTGCCCGCTTTTGCCACCCGCGTCGGCATCGCCTTCGACTTCATTGACCCGTCGGACGGCTGGGCGGCGGGCACTAAGTTGCTGCGCACTCGCGACGGCGGCGCCTCGTGGCAGGCTGTGAGCGCCCTCCAGCTTCGCAGCGTCGATTTCGTCTCGCCGGCCGAAGGCTGGGCCGCGCTGACGGATTGCGGCGACTTCACGGGGCCCTGTCAGGCCGTCGTATTCCATAGCATCGACGGTGGCGCGACGTGGACGGAGCAGGTCAGGCATGACGCTTCTGATACTCCAGAGGTCCACTTCGTCGACAGGCTTAACGGCTGGGTCACGCTGGGGCAGGACAAGCCCGTCTTGCACACGCGCGACGGCGGCGTCACGTGGTCGGAGCAGCGGCCGCCCGGGACCAGACTCGCCTTCGCCAACGCGACAGACGTCTGGGCGGCGACGGACCCGAGCATAACAGGAGGCAGCGTCGTGTCGTTCGTGTCCCGCGACGGCGGCGATACCTGGTCGCCGGCGAGGAGCGTGCTCTCGCAGGGTTGCGGGTCGTTCGACAGGCTACTGGCGGTCGATGCCGCGCACGCATGGTTCCTTTCGTCGTGCCAGGACTCGCACCTGTTCCGCACCGTAGACGGCGGCGTGAGCTGGCAGGAAGTATCGATGAGCGGCGGCCGCTACCAGTACATGGCCTTCTTCAGCGCGACGGACGGCGTCGGCGTCAGGGCGGACGGTCAGGCGCAGCTATTCCGGACGCGCGACGGCGGCTCCACGTGGGTCGACGAGGCGATTCCCCCGTCGACAGGCGGCATTCAGAGCTATCTTTTCACGGACCTCTACCACGGCTGGCTAATGCAGCAGACAGGGGGCGAAGCCCGGCGCGGCGGCCCGACCGATATTGTGAAGCAGGTCTTCTACAGCTATTCGACGGCGGCGCCTCCTACTCCGCCGGTCGTGCTGCCCGGAACCGGCATGGGCCACAGTGCCTCATCGACGGCGATGCCGCTTGTGGCGCTCGGCGTGTTTGGCGTCCTTCTCCTGGGCGCCGGCGGCATCGTCGGGATTCTCCGGCGACGGCACGGTTGACGACAACCGGCGACGCTGGTACATTACCCCTAACAACCATATAGGGGCCGGCAGGGGAGACCCAAAACTACCTGGGCCTTTCGGGGGAAGCCGGTGAGATTCCGGCGCTGTCGCGCAACTGTAAGTCGGCGCTGACCGACGAGCCAGGATACCCGCCCCTGTTCGATCCGAGTTCCTTCGCTTGAAAGGGGGACGGATATCTATGAGCGCTCCTACCTGACGCAGCCTCGGACGCCGGTTCGAGGCCTTTTTGCGCCTCTCACACCAATTTCCCTTCGATCAATAGTGAAAGGATTCCTCGTGTCTCGGAAGATCATCGCCCTTTCCCTGGCGTTCGCCTGCATCCTCACCGGCGCGCTCTCCACGCAGGCCGCGACGCCGAAAACCCACGCCGCCAACGACGCGGTCGATTACATACGCACGCTCCAGAACAGCGACGGCGGCTTCCCGGCCTTCGGCAGCGAGTCGTCCGCCGGCGCGACCCTTGACGTTATCCTCGCCTTCGCGGCCGCCCGCGTCGACGTCGACGGCGT